>Ga0307379_10001766_pt1 | contig 33243 bp, 30 predicted proteins | sample UN2MG_FD_202237 | JGI IMG/M metagenome (GOLD analysis project Ga0307379, IMG submission 202237) | Soil microbial communities from Risofladan, Vaasa, Finland - UN-2 | ecosystem: Environmental > Terrestrial > Soil > Coastal area > Acid sulfate soil | place: Finland: Risofladan, Vaasa | collected...
ATGCTGAAATAAAAACATCACCCTGCCTCTGACGAAGGGGTGCTGTGTTAGTTTATAATTAGTTCTTGGTGAATTGATTATTAAGCCGTACCGTACACCTGTTTGTCGTACGGTACGGAGAATGCACCAGCGACTGATTAAGTTGCTTATATGAAAATTCTGCACCCCAAAGATAGTTCTGTTACATACCCAAATCAATAATCACTTTTACTATCAATCAGATTTCGCTGTATGTAGCGATGTCGCATTCAATCTCAGAAATATGATCTAAGAGAACTTTACTGGACATAATCGGTACTGTCCAGTCGATTCCGTTTGACCCTGAAATCCGACTGCGGTTAATTGTAAGAAATACAGGTAAATAAACTGTTCTGTCAGTAATTCAATAGTAAGAGGGTGCAAATTCGTTTAGCAATGTCTCTTACGGAAGGAATAGAGGTCCTCTATCTTTATGCATCAGGCCCGTGTGTACGGCCCCGTGAGATGTACAGTTGTCCCAGGGATAAGCAGCCTGCGGAAATGCTCGGCCCTGCCGGCTGAAAGAAATACACTATTTTATGCAGTAGTAGACATCCCTGCCTTTGAACAGGCTCGAGTCTCCAAGCTCCTCCTCAATGCGAAGAAGCTGGTTGTATTTCGCGATACGCTCCGAGCGTGACGCCGATCCTGTTTTGATCTGTCCCGTGTTCATCGCGACAACGAAATCTGCGATAAAGGGGTCCTCGGTCTCCCCCGAGCGGTGCGATACGACAGCTGTAAAGCCTGCGCGCTTCGCCATCTCTATCGCGTCGACCGTTTCCGTAATGGTCCCTATCTGGTTGAGCTTTATGAGGATCGAGTTGGCGGCTTTCTGTTCGATACCCTGCCTGAGCCTCTTTGTATTGGTGACGAAGAGATCGTCGCCCACGATCTGGATCCGGCCGCCGAGACGCTCTGTCATGAGCTTGAAGCCGTCCCAGTCGTCCTCTGCGAGACCGTCCTCGATGGATATTATCGGATAGCGTGAGATGAGGTCCTCGTAAAAAAGGACCATCGCCTCTGAGTCCTTGATCGGGTCCTTTTCTGCAGCAAGGTTGTACTTCCCGTTCTCGAAGAACGAGCTCGCCGCCGGGTCGAGACAGATGAGGATATCTTCGCCCGCTTTATATCCAGCCTTCGATATCGCCTTCATAATCACCTGAAGTGCCTCTTCATTCGAAGAGAGGTTTGGCGCATACCCCCCCTCGTCTCCGACCGCCGTATTCAGGCCCATCTCGGAAAGGATCGACTTCAGCGAGTGAAAGACCTCGGCCCCCATGCGAAGTGCCTCTCTGAAACATGACGCACCGCACGGAGCGATCATGAACTCCTGGATATCGACATTGTTGTCCGCATGCTGGCCGCCGTTCAGTATGTTCATCATGGGAACCGGGAGCTCTCTTGATCCCACTCCTCCGAGATAGCGGTAAAGAGGAAGGCCGGACTCTGAGGCGGCCGCCTTTGCGCACGCCATGGATACGCCGAGAATCGCGTTCGCCCCGAGCTTCCCTTTATTGGGGGTCCCGTCGAGCTCGATCATGATGCCGTCGATGTCGGCCTGGAGCGATGCATCATAGCTCAAAAGCTCCGGTGCGATTTCATCGTTTATGTTCGCACACGCCTTTGTTACACCCTTCCCATTGTACCGTGATTTGTCGCCGTCCCTCAGCTCAACGGCCTCATACTCCCCTGTTGAGGCGCCTGAGGGGACACAAGCCCTCCCCATGGCCCCGGATTCGAGAAACACGTCGACCTCTACGGTCGGGTTACCCCGGGAGTCGAGTATCTCCCTTGCTACTATGCTCTCTATTGCTGACATAGGAAACCTCCTGATTTTTAACCTAATATATAAAGAAAGAGAGGGCTGTATCAAGAAATTAATAGGAGGACCGAAAGCCTGCTCAGTTCTATTTATCATGATTGTGATTAATTCCGATAAGTTAAGAGAAAAAGATAACCTCTCGATCGGTGTAGAACTATGAAGCATAAGGATAGAAAAGGCATACCTTTTATATTCCTGTTCCTGTCGATTTCAGTTGTATCGTTCACTGTTTACGGCATGACGGGTGACCGCTACGATACTGTAGAAAGGATTTTAGCGGGCTGGCTCGATGATACAGCCTCCGGTGGGGACGAGTATATTTCGGCCTACCTCTCTCATACGGCCAGGGCTGAGGTGCTCCGCGATGCGTTCCTCCTCCTTAAAGATGAAGAGAGGAGGCTTTCCGAAGTGCAGGAGAGGATAGGTGAGCTTGAAAAAAAACGGGCGCTTTTTATTGAAAAAGTGTCGCAGAGAAGCGAGGTGTATGAGGCAAACATCTCCTCATTCGGCCTCGAAGAGCTTCTCGGGGACCTTCGGGCAGCGGGATACCTCGAGAAGTACAGGTCGCACTTCTCCGACGATCTGAGCAGAAGGAAAAGCCTGTTCTTCGAAGGGTACGAAAAGACGAGGTCTGCGCTCTTCAGGCAGAGCGAGCACCACAAGAACAGGATCGACGAGATCTCGGTTTTTATCGAAGACGTGACACGCGGTAAGTGCCCGGATGAGCCGGATATAAAAAGGGCGTGGGGTCTGCAGGAAACCGAGACACAGTATGCGAAAAAGGCCCTCTTTTTCATCCAGCAGGAGGACTATAGGCGGGCCGGGGAGTTGATCCGGACAATTGCGGAAGGTGAAACCGAAGAGGGTGAAGTCCCATACCTACTCTGGGCAAAAATCCTCGAGGTACTCGACGAGCTGCAGAGGAGGACGGATGAGCTAAGGACGAGCGATCCTCTCATAGACCTCAAAATGAGCTACCTCTCAGAGGATTATGAACAAGTCTTGCGGGACTCCGGCAGCCTCGAAGAGGACGAATACCTCAGGCCTATTTTGAGCGGGTTGACGGATGCCGCCCGTCAGAACATAAGACTCGATCAGGAAATTTCAGAGGAGCTCGAGCTGAAGCGGGACATCAAGCGCCTTGTTGCACAGGCCGGCGAGCTGGAAAAAAGAGGAGAGCACGTCAAGGCTTCTGAGTTGTACCGGAAACTGCTCATCTTCGATCTCCCCCCTCATGACAGGGAGTTTATAATCGGGAAACTGTATGCCGGCGCGGCTCAAAGTGCACTCAGTAATATGAAGAGGAGCGACAATACAGGGGCGATAAAGCTCCTCGACGATGCCCGGAGACTGGCGTGGGAGGGAAAGAGTGACAAGGCAGGCGAACTGTACAGATCGCTCATCCTGCAGTACCCAAACTCCGATTATATCACACAGGCCCTCGATGAACTAACAGGTCTATAGACCTGACAGATCTTTAGATCTGCTAGGTCTATAGACCGGAGTCACCAGCTTCTCTCCAGTATGAGGAGGGTGAATGGGGGGTCGCCGGGACACAGCTTTTTAAACACCTCTTTGAACTCCCTCTCAGGGAGCTCGGGAAAAGTGGTATCACCTTCGTATCGCCTGTTGATGAGGGTGAGATAGATCCTGTCGGTTGCCCCCAGGGCCTGTATGTAGATCTTTTCTCCTCCTATTATGAACAGTTCATCATCCGTACCCTCTTTACTTTCAAAAACCTGTGCGAGAGAATGGAAGACCTCGGCTCCTTCGGCAGTATAGTCCGGTTTTCGCGATATGATGATATTTTTTCGGCCCGGAAGGGGTCTCCCTATCGACTCGAACGTCTTTCTCCCCATGATCACCGTATGACCGAGGGTCTTCTCTTTGAACCACCTGACATCTTCGGGGATATGCCAGGGGATGCGGCCTTCTCTTCCGATAACACGGTTTTCTGACATTGCGACAATGATTGAGACTGTCATGTTTTCCCCCTATATCAGTATCCGGATGAGATAATAAATATCAACTGAAAACTTTAGTTGATTTCTAAAAAAATGAAAATAAAAAATGTAGTTAAAATATAGGGGAGTGCAGATTAGAAATGGAAGTGTGTTTAAAAACGTGTGATTCTTATTTAAAAGTAACTGTAATATTCTTAACTATGATTATTCTTCATAGGAGCTTCGGTCGTTAACCGAAGGCTGTAGATTCATTTTTTATCACCTCCACCCTGCCCCACAGTGGATGTAATGTTCGCTGTAGAGTTCTTTTTTGTGAATATAACATTACAAATATGTAAAAAATACTTTTGACATTTAGTAGTATAACTATATAATGCAACAAATCCAGATATCACGGTGTCATACATAAGAACAAAAAAAGGAGAGAAAAAATGAATTCAAACAAAAAAACCACCGGAATGAAAGATACGAAAGTTTTACTTTCAACATTATGGATAATTGTAATGTTGAATATGATTTTTGCGGATATTCTGGGATTTATGACACCTGGGTTCCTAGAGGGAGCAAAGGCAGGGCCAGGGGGTGTTCAAATCACTCAAGGATTATTGTTGGTATTCGCAATATTGTTGGAGATTCCGATTGCTATGGTTCTCCTGTCCAGGGTATTGAAGTATAGAGCAAATCGCTGGGCAAACATCATCGCAGGTCCAATAACTATTGTGTGGGTTATAGCTGGTGGATCGACAGATCTTCATTATTTATTTTTCGCAGCTATAGAAGTTGTGTGTATGTTACTAATTGTCTTGTTTGCATTGAAGTGGCCTAAACAGGAAGCATGAGTCGATTTCATCTTTTTTTGAAACCACTCAGATGCTGATTCTAGTGAGGATGAAAGTTGGGGAGTTTAAGAACAAAAAACAGGAGGAAAAAAAATGGACTCAAACAGAAAGACCGCAATAATTGTGGGAGTATTATTTCTGGCCGGTTACGTGGGTGTTTTTGTGGGTAGTGCAATTTCCGGACCTATTCTAAATGCTCCGGATTATCTTAGTAATGTTTATCCAAATAAAACCCGAGTGATAATTGGAATGCTCATTGAGGTGTTATTGAATGACGTTGCGGTCATTGGCATTGGGGTTATGCTGTTTCCAATCTTAAAAAAGTATAGTGAAGGTATAGCTCTTTGGTACGCCGGTGTGAGGGTTGTTGAGGCCGTAACGTTGATTGTTGGTACGATCAGCGCACTGTCACTAATCACATTAAGTCAGGAATATATAGCAGCAGGAGCCCAGGATGCTTCCTATATTCTAGCTTCAGGCGCTTTAGCTAAGGCATTGCGCCATTGGGCTGCTGATGTGATGCTGACGGTCTTTTTTATCGTAGGCGCTCTGATATTATATTCTATGTTGTATAAATCAAAACTTGTTCCACGATTTATATCAGTCTGGGGCCTCATTTCAACGACATCGTTGATAATAGCAAACGTGGTAGGAGTACCTGATTTGACTCACGGCTTTAATCCAGGGCAGATTTTATATTTTCCAATAATGACGAGTGAATTTCTTCTAGCTATATGGCTGATAGTTAAAGGATTCAATTCATCTGCAATCGCTTCCGGGTCTGCCAAAACAGATAATTGATCTTATATTTGGTAAATATTTTCACTATGATTCTGCTTCGCAGGAACTTCGGTCGTTAACCGAAGTCTGCAGATTCATTTACGTGCCTCTGAATCGCCCCGCAGTGGATGTGATGTTCACTGCGGGGTTATTTTTTTGTGAATATAATACAACAAACCTTTAATAAATATAAGACCAATTACTCTTTCGATTATTTCTTTGTCAGCATTTTTACTTCTAAAACTAGATCTTTTGCTATACTTTCATTTAATGTGTTTACTTTTTTCGCTGTTATAAAGAGATCGACAAACCATCCTATAGATGCTAATCCAGCAGTAAAAAGATATAGAACACCCATACCAGGCTTTTTTAGGTAGAACTTATGAATTCCTAGTACTCCAAGAAAAATCAACAATAAATAAGCAACAAGCATAGATTTTTGTTTCTTCTCGTATTCTTGATCAAACATTAATCGCTGGTCAGTATTTAATTCAGATTTCGCAGCTTTTAATACCATGCTTTCTTTCTCTGACAATTTTATACCCCCTTTTCTGATTTGAATTTATATTATTGCCTGGATTACTGCAATATTGCAAGATATTTCTAATATTCTATATGATTGTAACAAAGGGGAGAATATGCTCACATATCAGCTGCAAAGAAGAAGAATAAAAATTAAAGACGGTGGTCCTATGAAGTTTCCAAATACTATGAGCATTGAAATGAAATATTCACCGCCAGAGGCTTTTGGAACATCTAAGGATTATAGTAGATTAACAATCAGAGATCATAAAGCTGAATTACTCCTCAATGCTAACACGGGACGCATACGAATACTTTCAACACCACATTTAGAACCCGTACATGCAGTTATCGAATGGCCCGAACAACGTTTTGAGCTTAAAGGTGATATATTTCGATATGAGGCGTCATGTAAAGATGAGAAAGAGCTTGAAGAACACTTAATAACTTTTTTTTATATCTTCCCAGCAATGCTCAATGTTTATTTTGCCGATCCACCAACTGTATTGTCCACAGAAGGGTATATTGGTAAAACATCTTTTAGATGGGAGCAGGTAGCAACACAATTTATTATGAATCCTGTAACCCCTGAAGAAATTGAAAAGAACATACAGAAAGCTTTTCTAGATCTTGAGAGTTTAAGTAGGACTAATAATCGACGTTTAGCGGCAGCAGCACGTTATTTTTATACAGCTTCCCGATTAATTGTAGCAGGTAACTCAGACTGGGAATTTATGTCGGAGGTTATATTAAATCTATGTAAAGTATTACAAATTTTATTTGGGAATAGTATGGATGATGTTCGTAAAGGGTTAACTAAACTTTGTTATGCAGAGGATGAAAGGGAAGGTGATTTTATCCCACTTATGATATTACGAAATTCAATTGATGTTGGTCATCCTTTATTAAAAATATTTACACAACAGCAACTGGATATTTTTTATATATATTTAGGTCATGTTGAAAATCTTTTTCGAGATTTATTTAAACGTTTGTTTGAAAGAATAAAGGATGGTAGTTTTAAGTTAAACCAAATAGAGGATTTGGAATTTAATTCAGATCAACGAAAAACAATCAATAGGCTTATAGATACTATAACAAATAGAATAAATACATCGGGGATAAAAAGGTTACTAACTGAAATATAAGCCTACATATTTTAGCTCTTATATTCACTTAAGTGATTTGAGTAGGAGTGCAATAGTACCTGAACCGGTTACGCACTTTTAGACAAAACAATGCCCAAAAACTGACGTTAATTTATCGTTGAAATTACTCTTTTGGTACCTTGAATTAAATCATCAACTTCTTCTTTCTTTGGTTCTCGATCTTTTGAATGAACACACAAATTTCTAATATCTCCAAGCCTCTGAATAAAACGCCAATTTGGGATATCTATAATGCTCTTTTCCTTTAGTGCATCATTGTAATCTGATATTGTGGGATTCTTTTTCCTAAATGTAATCATATTTTTTCGACATATTTTTTTTAAATGAGTTTCTAAAGTCACCCCTGCTAAAGTTCCTGCAGGTCGTATATGATTCTTTTTTAACAAATCTTCAGAAGCTTGTAATTCATTCTCAAAAAGTTCACTTTGTAAAACACCTTCAATATCAGCAATTTTTGATTCGATTCTTGCCTGTGCTGATTCTAAAATAAATATTTGTTGTTGGAATTTACTTGTAAATGCTGAGTAAGTGTCGACAACTTCCTCTTTTCCTCTAGTAATTGTTAAACCTATTAGGTAATCAGAAATAGTATAAGTTAAATAATCTATTTCTTTCCTTTTTGCAATCTTATATTGTTCAATGAATTCATCATATCTTTCAGGTATAACCTTATTTATAACTGGTAAGGTGAGAGAATACCATTTTTGATAATCTTGATTTAACGTTGTACATTCTTTTGAATGTTTTTTATAGAAAATTTTTTCTTCGAAATCCTTCTTTTCATCTTCAGTAAGTTTTTCCCTCTTGGTAAGTTCTCTATATAATATTGTTAACCCTTGATAATATAGATTTTTTAATTCTTCTTTTATAGTATCTTGAAGACTTTTCATTATCATCCCTTATGGCACTGTTTCAGTTATTATTTTAAACATTTATTACCTTATATTTACCTTTAAGTTCTTCCTCGAATCGCCTAGCATAAACTCCTTTTAAAATTATAAAGCTGCATTCGAAGTATGTCAAAAAACTTTTTTAATTTCCACAAACTTCTCTTGATCTTCTTTTACAAGTGCAGGAGAGTCGGTCCAGTTCTTTGACAAGAAGTAAATAAAAATTATGGAGGTTACAAAATGGAAAGGGTACATGAGAACAAGTTAAGAAGTCATACTCAGATGAACTTCGATGAGTATGAGAAATTGGATGCGAAGGGTAAGGCAGAGGTTGAGAAGAAGTTGGAGCAGATTATTTTGGAACGCATTCCAAAGGGGGATGAAACTGAAAGGGTATTCGAAAAGAGGTGGGTAGTGAGCTTGTACATCAGGTACATTCCAAAGCCGAAACCAAAGAAAAAAGCGAAGGCGAATGATAAAGGCGGTTCGAAAAAGAAGTCAACAGATAAGAAGGACATTGGTTGCTTTATTTCTGAAAGAAATAGATGATTTGTGAGAAAATATAACAACTGTTTTCTTTTGCTTATTCTGTGAGCGGTTTATATCTTTGGTTTTGGCCGAATACTATAAACCCTGCTATGCTTTCGTGGTTTCGTCATTGTACTATTCATTCGTTATCCGTTATGGATTGAGAATATGATGAAGAAGAGTGTGAAGATCACGATCGTGGGGCTGGTGCTCAATGCTGTCCTTTTCGGTATAAAACTCACAGGCGGAATCCTCTCCGGAAGCCTTTCACTTTTATCCGACTCGTTCAACTCTCTCACAGATATCATCGCGTCCATTGCAATATTCGTTGCAGTGAGGATATCAACGGCGAGTGCCGATGCCGACCATCCGTTCGGCCACCATAGGGCAGAGCCTATTGCAGGGTTGATCGTGGCAATATTCGCAGCCATACTCGGGTTCGAGGTTCTTCGAAACGCCTTCGAGAATATCTTCTATACGAGAAAGCTCGAGATAAACTGGTACATCTTCACGATCATCGCGGCAAGTATTGTGGTGAAGGGGTTTTTAACCTTTCTCTTCAGGAGGGAGGCAAACAGAAGCAAGAGCCCCGCGCTCCTTGCCTCGTCGATAGATCACCGAAACGATATCCTTGTTTCGAGCTCGGTCCTTATCGGGAGTATCCTTGTGAGGCTCGGATATCCGTTGTTCGACTCAGGAGTCGCGTTTTTCATCGGATCGTTCATCGTCTACTCAGGATTCAGGATCGGTGTTGAAAATGTTGACTATTTAATGGGAAAAACCCCGGAGCCTGAGATTATCGATCGTCTGAAAACACTTGCACTCTCAGTTGAAGGCGTCCTTGCCCTCAACGATGTAAAGGCGCATTATCTCGGAAATTTCATACAGACCGAGATTCACATTGAAGTGGATCAGGACAGTACGACACAGCTCTCCCACGGTATAGCAGAAAAGGTGAAGAAGAGGCTCGAGAGTGAACAGATCGTTGACTTCGCCTTTATTCATGTGGACCCCGTCCACGTAGACCCTGTGCACACGGGCCCCCGTGAACACTAATCACGATTCATGGAATCGTGACGATCCAGCGAAATGAAAAACAGCTTGTAGCATATCGAGAGCACCAGGCCGAGGGCGAAGTAGTACAGGACCCAGAGAGGAAGGCCCAAAAGGAAAACAGGGGACCTGCTCCACGCCCAGAAGTCGTTTCCCAGAATGAAGAGCACTGTAAAAACCGGGACCCACCGCAGGGCTTTTTTTCTTATTGCGAACACGATCTCGCTGTTATCCTGGTCTGATCTGGAAAACATGCTTGTCAGAATGAATACCGCACCCGTGACGGAAAGGATCGGGATTATGGGGTGAATAGCTGGTGTGCTGACGAGTCCTCGATAGTAAAGGACCACCATCGCCTCGCCTGCTATGATACTGGCGGTGGCCCCGTAGCGGTTCGCCTTCTTCCAGTACAGGCCGCCCAGGACCGACGGGGCGAGAACGGCGAGACCGTTGAAGGTGGTCCTGCTTATAAAGTCGAGAATCGTGCCCGGAGGGCGAATTGCAATGAGAAAACCGAGCACGCCGAGGGTGATGATCGTGAGCTTTTCGACCAGTATTCCCTTGCGGGCGGGGTTTATGAAGTCTGTTGTAATCATAGAGGTGAGCGTCAGAAGTTGCGAGTCCATCGTTGACATCAGTGCTGCGATGCTGCCGGTGAGCAGAACTGTACTGAGGATGCTGCCGGTATATTGTGAGAGGAGGAGGGCAAAGATAGTGTCCGAAGAACCCGTTTCGAGGTCAGGAAAACTGAACCTTCCCATGACCCCTATCGATACGGTAAGGAAAAAGAGGAAGGTCGTGATTATGGGGTACATCACAATCGTGGATTTGAGGGTGTTCTCGTCTTTTGCGACCATGAACCTCTGGAAGAGCTGCGGGAACATCGGGTCTGCAAAAAACCAGAGCATCATAAACCCAATCCATACTCCCGGGGGCATTGTGCCTCCGAGACCCGGCCTGAAGAAGATTTCCGGATAATCCCTCGCAATCGCCGCATGGGTTGGGCCGAACCCCCCGCTTCCCCGGGCGATGAGAATGAAACTGACGAGTGTGAAGGTCAGCATCATTATTCCCTGCACGAGATCGGTCCACACGATCGAACGGAGCCCCCCCAGGCTTACATAGGTGACGATAAAGAGGGTAACGAGCGCCGCTCCCCACAGATAGGGGATGCCTACGAGTGATTGCAGAGAGTTTCCACTCGCAATTGCCTGTATCGCTATGTACGGGAGCGTGAACACAACCATCACGAGTGAAAAGAGCCGCTTGAGAAAGGATGAACGATAGCGGTCGAAGATGAAATCCGACGGGGTGATGTACCCCCTCTTCTTCGAGAGCTGGAGCACTTTCCCGCCGATGATGTAGAAGCCGAGAGCCATGAATCCTGTTCCGAAGCCCATGACCGGATAGAACGAGTACCCTATTCTAAAACCGGCCCCGGAGAACCCGAATATTGTAAAAGCGCTGAAGTTTGTTGCAGCCATCGTGAAGAAGAGAAGGACTTTGGAGATATTCCTCCCCCCGAGATAAAACTCGACCCTGTCCTGGCTAGACTTTTTTCGGAAAATGATACCAAAGAAAAGTGTTGCAAAGAGGTAGACGAGGATGATTGTAAGACGGCCGCCCATGTAAGTTCCTCCTTAATAAATGGTGTGTACATGAACATCGCATACTGTTAAGGATAAGCCGATCCGTATGCGATGTTCCAACCCCCTCCCACAGATCATGGTAAATAATTGAGAAATGGGGAGGATCAGCGGTTTTCCTTCTGTAAACTCATATAAGCTGTTACCATATCTTTAGAGAAAACCGCTAAAAATGCATCAAGACTATTACGAATACTGTTTACCAGGTTCCGGATACCCCAATAAAAAAAGCCACCCGGACCAACACGAGCCTGGGTGGCTTATGCCTAGTGCATAACTCGTTTTCATGGTAGTATAGGATGGGAAAAAGATCAGGTCAACAAAAATATCAACACATTGTGTTGACTGATTTGGGATTGTTATTTATTATTAGACAAGCTGGGCGGTAGTACTACTCATATTCGGGGAGGACAAGAATGGCAGATTTCAAAGGGATCGCAGAGGCACTTATCGAAGGAAATGCGGACAAGGTAAAAGAACTTGTACAGGCGGCAGTTGATGAGAATGTAGGAATAAAGAAGGTCCTTGACCAGGGGCTGATTGCTGGTATGGAAGTCGTAGGGGTGAGGTTCAAAAACTGCGAGATCTATGTTCCCGAGGTGTTGGTAAGCGCGAGGGCGATGTCCGCAGGAATGAAAATTCTGGAGCCGCTTCTTGCAAAACAGGGGATCAAGGCAAAGGGAACGTTCGTGCTCGGTACAGTAAAGGGAGACCTTCACGATATAGGAAAGAATCTCGTTGGCATGATGCTGAAAGGCCAAGGGTGGAAGGTGGTTGACCTCGGAGTGGATATCGATGCCGACAAGTTCATCGAATCCGCAATAAAGGAGGATGCGGATGTCATCGGGCTCAGTGCCCTTCTTACAACAACGATGGTCAACATGAAGGGCGTAATCGAGCTTGCCAAGACAAAGGACTGCAAGTCTAAGATAGTCGTTGGCGGCGCTCCTCTTACGAAGAGCTATGCAGATGAGATAGGCGCTGATGGCTACGCACCCGATGCTGCAACAGCCGTGGAGATTGTGCAAAGTTTGGTTCAGTGATGAGCGGCTGTGAGGTTCATAATATGACCGAAGGCTTTTAAAGCCTAGACCAAAAAGTTAATGCATCGACTGACATAAGGTAGTTGCCTTAAATAGTAACCGGTGCAGCTCTTCCGTAAATTTCTTAACCATCAAGAGATGGAATAATTGCTATGGCCAGAAAGTTTCGTTCGTGGAAGACCCTGCTATCCGAAGAGGTCTTCTCGACCCCATGGATGAGCATTTTCCACAAGCATTTTCAAATGTCGGATGGGAAGCGGGGCAACTACTTCTATGTTCACACAAACGGTAGCGCGTTGATTGTTCCTGTAACAGACGACGGAAAAATACTCCTCGTAAGACAGTACAGGTATCTTACAGACAGTGTCTCTCTTGAACTTCCGTGTGGCGGTATTAAAGATGGTCAGGATGAGGAGACCGCCGCGAGAGAGGAGCTTGTCGAGGAGACTGGCTACGACTGTAAGAAACTTAAACGGGTGGGTAAGTTTCTCCCGTACAACGGTCTTTCGGACGAGTTCTGCTATGTGTACATCTCGAGAGGGCTCGAGAAGGTCGGCCAGCGGCCTGATGTAACAGAAGAGATCGAGGTGGTAAGCTTGACTCCCGAGGAGATGAACAGACAGGTCGAGCGTGGGAAGATCGTCGACGGTATGACAATCACGGCCTGGACACTTGCGAGAAAGCATATCTGACCCCCATTTCTCCCTCGCCCGAGCCGGTGTCACCCGAGCGGGTGGCACCCAAGAGGGTGTCAAGAAATGGGGATTTTATAACGGTTTTGTAACCGGTGCCTCTATTTTGAGAAAACACACTATTCGAACGGGCAGGTCAGGACCCGTACCATTGAGACTCCCTCAATCGACGCTATCCTTTCGATGCTCTCGACGCTTATGTCGCCGTCGATATCGATGATGTTGTATGCAACCTCTCCTTTCGATCTGTTGAGCATGTCTGCGATATTGATACCCTCATCCGCCATGATGTTGGTGATGTGCCCTACAACGCCGGGGATGTTCTCGTTGCTTACAAGGATTCTCCTGTTGCCGGAGAAAGGCATCTCGCAGTCGGGGAAGTTTACAGAATTTGCAATCGTCCCTTTCTCAAGGAACGCCCTGGTCTGATCTGCTGCCATGACCGCACAGTTTTCCTCAGCCTCTGGGGTCGAAGCGCCGAGGTGGGGGATTGTAACGGTATTCGGCATCTCGAGGATATCTTCATCCGGGAAATCGGTGATGTACATAGCGACGATTCCGCGGTTCAGGGCATTCCTCAGGTCCCTCTTCTTTACCATGTCTCCCCTGGAGAAGTTCAGTAATCTCACCCCCCGCTTCATTGTCTTGAATTTCTCCCGGTTTATCATACCAGCAGTGGTTTCGTTGAGCGGAACATGCAGGGTGAGGTAGTCCGAGGCTTGTAGAAGGTCCTCCAGGCTTTTCGCTCTTACGGCTTCTCTCGACAGCCCCCATGCCGATTCGATCGAGATGAACGGATCATACCCGACCACCCTCATTCCCAGAGAAAGCGCGTCATTTGCAACCATTACCCCAATCGCGCCGAGTCCGATAACACCAAGGATTTTTCCTCTTATCTCAGGGCCGATAAACTTCGACTTTTCCCTCTCAACGAGCTTTGCCACGTTCCCTTCTGTGTCGGTAAGGGTGTGTGTCCAGTGTATACCGTCGATTATCCTGCGTGATGCGAGAAAGAGTCCTGCGATTACCAGTTCCTTGACGCTGTTCGCGTTTGCTCCTGGAGTATTGCACACTACTATTCCGCGCCGGGTGCAGCGTTCGATAGGAATGTTGTTCACTCCGGTTCCTGCGCGCGCGATAATCCTGAGAGAGGGAGGAAGCTCCATGTCGTTCATCTTGAAGCTTCTTACCAGTAGTGCATCGGGCCGGGTGGTTTTTGATGTGACCTCATATGTATCACCGGGGAACCGGTCGAGCCCACGGGGTGATATCCGGTCTAGTGTTTGGATTTTGTACATGTTTTCCTCTATAAAATATATAGAGCCTGAGTCACACGCTCTTTTTGACAATGTCAGCACGAGGATATCACTTCGCTCGTTTTAAAGAGCAAAGTTTTTAGAGAAGATAGGTCGCCGCTACTCATACATTTTTTCGATTAAGTTAAGAAACCCTTTCGGTCTGAAGAGGAGTATAACGATACCGCCGAGTGCAGCGATCGAAGTGTAGGGGATGGCATCAACGAATGCGAGAACTATGAGTACAATGATTCCCAGTATCCTGAGCTGTGTAGACTTTTTCATTGTCACCTCCGTTGCCTATATGTACCATAGCAAGAGCTAAAACGCAAGTCAATAAAAAAACCCGCAGTCGAAGACGACTTAGAACAAGGTCCATTCGGGCCTTGTTCTTCGGCAGAAAAACCGATAGGGTCTTTTTGGAAGAGCTTGCTTTTTTCCGGCTCTTCTGCATGGGTGTTGAGAGTGAGTAAGGGCTTTCTGCGCCGTGATGTGAGTAGGAGACGGTAGGTGGGAAAAAGCTTGACGTAACCTGCTTGTTGTTGTACCTTTTTTCGAGTTTGTGGATATAAAATCATTTGAAAGGACAGGTAGTTATGTTTAATCTATTGTACGCTATGCCCAGTACCCAGACAGGAGCCCAGGGACAGGGTTCCGGAGGCGGGAGCCCCATGTCATTAATTTTCATGATCATCGCCATATTCGCAGTGATGTATTTTCTGATGATCAGACCCCAGCAGAGGCAGAAGAAACAGCACCAGTCGATGCTGGGCCAGCTGTCAAAGGGTGACAAGATAGTCACTACCGGCGGTATCCATGCCACTGTTGTAGGGGTGAAAGATAAAACGATTATAGTAAAGATAGCTGAAAACGTAAAGGTCGAACTAAACCGTTCGGCGATCACCCAGATCATTTCTTCCAGATCACAGAAACAGCAAGAGGAGAAATCCCAGGCCTCTCAATAAACCATTTTGTAGAACAGTAGGTCGGTAGTTTTCCCTATTACTTTATGGAATACTATATATACAAGAGAGCCGGGACACCGCTTCACCTATAAATCTGCAGCAGTACAGAGAGGGCTATGAACAAAATCTTCAGGATTTTAATAATACTCATTGCCATCGGCGTCGCAGCATGGGGATTTTCCTACACTTACACCTGGTATTTTCGTTTTTCGAAGGAAGACAGGGACCTGACCAACCTCACAGCCGAGCAGTTGATGTCTCTGCCTGAACAAAGAAGGCTCGACATCAGGGAGAAGAAGAAACTCCGGTCCAGAATCATCAACCTCGGTCTCGATCTCCAGGGCGGCATATATATGGTTTTGGAGCCGGATTATGAGGAACTGAAACGGCGTCGCGGGGGAGAAGAGCTTTCCCAGGAGGACGTCAGGGATGCGATGCGAAGGGTGATGGAGATTCTGAGAAACCGCATCGACCAGTTCGGTGTGTCCGAACCCTCTATTACCACTCAGGGAGACGATCGCATCATCGTTGAGCTGCCCGGCTCTAAGGATCCGGACAGGGCGAAGAATGTGGTCATGGGCCGAGGTCTTCTCGAGTTCAAGATCGTCGACGAGGAAACGAGCGGGAAGCTCACGAGGGACATGTTCGACAGCGGCGGGAACCTCATCGACACGTCACTGATTCCAGAGTCCTCGGGGCTGAACTACCTCTGGCAGAAGAACAAGTACGATGTCCTTGAGCGTAAAAGGGCTATCGTGCTGTACGAGGAAGTCCTCCTCGACGGCAGCTATCTGAAGAAGGCTCAGGTTTCCGCCGATCAGTTCGGTAAACCCGAGGTTACCTTCTCACTCTCGACGGAGGGAGCGAAGAAGTTTGCAAAGATCACTGAGGCGAATGTCGGAAAGCGCCTCGGTATCGTGCTGGACAGGAAGGTGCTTTATATGCCTTCAATACGAGAGCGTATACCCGGTGGGCAGGTAAGGATATCCGGCGATTTTACCATGAAGGAGGCCCAGGATATCGCGCTGGTTCTCAGGGCAGGTGCGTTTCCCGTGCCTCTGCAGGTGCAGGAAGAGCGTACAATCGGACCATCGCTCGGTGAGGACACGATCCGGGACGGTATCAAGGCGGCATATATCGCGGCTGTGCTGGTCGTTCTCTTTATGCTCGTGTACTACAAGCTGTCCGGAATTATCGCAGATATCGCTCTTGCGCTCAATCTGTTCCTCCTGCTCGGGGTACTGGCATGGTTGAACTTCACGCTCACCCTGCCCGGGATAGCAGGTATGATCCTCACGGTTGGTATGGCCGTTGATGCCAATGTAATCATATTCGAGCGAATAAAGGAGGAGCTCAGGAGCGGTAAAACGCTCATGGCATCCATTCAGGGAGGATATGATAAGGCCTTTCGTACAATACTCGATGCCAATATTACAACACTCATCGCAACCTTTGTACTCTCTCAGTTTGGAAGCGGTCCGATCAAGGGGTTCGCAGTTACCCTGAGCATCGGTATCGTGATCAACATGTTCACCTCCATATTTGTAACGAGACTGCTTTTCGCCATAGGGATTGATACGTTCAGGGTGAAGAAGCTGTCTATATAAACCGGACGAGAAGGGTATCTTATGTTTCGCACTCCTAAGTTCAAGATAATAAAGTACCGCAAGTTTGCGTATATTCTGTCTGCTGTAATCATCGTAGCGGGCCTTGCAAATATTGCCCTGCATGGCGGCCTGAATATGGGTATCGATTTCGCAGGAGGCAATATCCTCAGGGTAGAGATTCAGGCTGAGAATGTTGATATAGCGGATGTTCGGTCTGTTCTTGTGGGGACAGGGTACGGTAACGATGTCCAGGGTATCGATGACCCTGTCAGGCACCTGTTTCTTCTGAGGACCCGGGCTTATGAGCGCGATAACGACCGTGTCATTGAAGAGATAAAAGACGCACTGAAAGAACAGTTCGGTGCCGAGAACGTCATATTCGAACGGACCGATATCGTAGGGCCCAGGATATCGAAATACCTGCTGAGGACGTCCTATATCGTAGGAGTTGTTGCACTTGTTCTCATACTGATGTATACTACATTCAGGTTTCGGTTTCGGTTCGGGGTAGCGGCGATTGCAGCGCTGGTGCACGATGTTCTCATAGTGGTGAGCTTCATATCCTTTTTCAGCAAGGAGATGGACACTTTCATCCTCGCCGCACTCCTCACGATCATCGGGTACTCGCTCAACGATACGATAGTGGTATTCGACAGGGCGAGGGAGAATCTCAAGACTCAGAAGGCGTATGACGATTACCCGGGTACGATAAACACGAGTATAAATCAATCGCTCTCACGGACAGTGATTACATCCATTACCACGCTGATCGTGCTTATGGCGCTGCTCGTCTTCGGTGGTACAACGATGCGAAACTTTGCGTTTGCTCTTATCGTGGGAGTCATCGCGGGTACATATTCCTCTATGTTCGTCGCTTCCGCGCTCGTCGTGGACTGGCACCGATGGAAACCTGAGAAAGTTAAGAAATTGTAAGTTTTTACGATAGACATATATCTTGTAAGAATATTTTATCAACCTCAGGGCTATTATTATCTTTCATAAAGGAGCCAGAAGATGGTCAAAAACAACGAGTCCAAGATGATAGAAGAGAAGGATGTCGACACGGTACTGGCGGAGGATATCGATTTTTCAGGAACAATGAAGTTCAAAAAGTCCCTCATGATAAAGGGTAAGTTTGATGGTGAAATCGATGCCGAAGGGCACCTCATCCTCGGCCCTAACGCTGTTATAAAAGCGACCATCCGAACGGGAGTGCTCACAAACTACGGCAAGATCATCGGGAACGTAGAGGCTATCGAGAAGGTCGAGCTGCTGAAGGGCGCGGAACTCAACGGGGATGTAAAGTCTCCGGATCTCATAATCGAAAGCGGCTGCATACTCAACGGTAAGTGCACCATGGGGCCGCAAGTATATAATGCGGTAAAGGGTTCAGGTCCGAAGATTGGAGATTCGAGCACTGGTGAGAAGGGCTCTGTGTAAAAACCCGGGGAATATCCCCCTTAAGCGTCTGTTGTTCTTGTCGTTCTACTGGTTAGAGCCGGCTTTTATCAAACAGGGGAGGGATGTATCGATGAATAGGTTCAAACTCGTTCTTCTCATAGCGGCGATCCTGACGGCAGCGGTCATTATCATCCCGTCCTTTTGTTTTGCAAGCTTCCAGGAAGCGTACGAGTTTTACAAGAAGGGCAAGTACTACGACGCAGAGAAGCTGCTGATAAAAGAGAAAGAGCTCTCTCCGAATAACCTCGATATCTACGCGGTGCTCGGCTGGTGCTACTACTACACGAAACGATATTCGGCTGCGATAGAGACCTGCGAGGAGGGGCTCAAGATCAATCCAAGAGACACGAGGTTTCTCACGACCATCGGAAGGTCATACTACGAGTTTAAGCGTTATAATGATGCAGTCGCCAACCTTGAGAAGTCGATCGCCATTAACCCGGACTATGCCTATACCTACTACTATCTTGGGAGGGTATACCTGGAACAGGGCAAATACATCCTTGCTGAAACCGCATTTTCGGCGGGCATAGCGCTCGATGACGACAGGTACATATTCTACAGGTACAGGGGAGAGGTGTACGAGCATCTGGCCAACTACATAGAGAGCGAAAGCGACTATAAGAAGGCCCTCTCCCTCAAGCCGAACGACCCGAAGCTGAAGGAAGCGCTTATCCGGGTGATAAGCAAGCAGACCGATCAGGATATAGAATATTCTTCTCCGTAAGGATCCCTATTGCCGGGATATGCATTCAGCCGGGGATAATTCTAGCAGGATAAAATAACCCCAAGAGCAGCAGCAGCGCTTTTTCAACCCCAGTTTTTACAATTTTACAGTCGGCCGGAGATTTGTCGTTTCCACCGTCCGTTGAGAGCGGATAATAATTTCAAAGAGAAAAGAGAATGCAGGATCTATCCGTAGCGGTTATCAATCATGGGTGCAAGCTCAACCAGTTTGAGGGTGCGGCAGTGACACAGAGCTTCAGGAATGCAGGTTTCAGGGTCGTACAGTGGAGCGAAAACCCCTCTCCCGATATAGTTGTTGTCAATACATGCACGGTTACCGAAAAGAGCGACAGAAAGTCGCGGCATACCATACTCAAAGCGGGCAGGCACAAACCGAAGGGGGGCCTCGTCGTCGTCACCGGATGCTATGCAGAGACCGAACGGCAGGAGATATCGAAATTGGATGGAGTCGATCTGGTTGTAGGACTCGGGGACAAACCTCGTCTCGTCGAAATGGTTCGGGCCCGCCTTGCCGGAGACTCCGTAAGGTTTGATTCTCCCGCTTCACCGTTCCTCTATACAGACCCTGAGCACCAATCGAGAGCAAGGGCGGTCGTGAAGGTTCAGGACGGGTGCGACATGAGATGCGCTTACTGTAAGGTCCCTCTCGCACGGGGAAGGTCCGTAAGCAGAGACAGCAGCGATATTGCCGCTTCCGTTGATAAAATTGCCGGGAATGGATTCAGAGAGGTCGTGCTGACCGGGGTGAACCTTGGAGACTACCGGTATGAGGGAAACCGGCTCTCAGATCTCATAAGGCTCATACTGAAGAGAACAGAGGGCGTGAGGATACGGCTCTCGTCAATAGAGCCTGCCTTCTTTGAGAGAGGCCTCTTCGATCTGATAGCGGACGAGAGGATCGCGCCGCACTTTCACATCCCTCTCCAGAATGGCTCAGATAGGATCCTCGAGCGAATGAACCGTCCGTACAAGGTGAGCGGCTACACCAGGATCATCGAGGAGATCAGACGGTCAAGACCGGAATCTCACATTGCGACCGACCTTATTGTCGGTTTTCCGACGGAAAATGAGGAGGATTTCAGCAGCACGGTGAAGGCGGTAGAAAAGGTAAGATTCGCTTCGGTGCACGTGTTCAGGTACTCTCCAAGACCCGGAACAAATGGAGCGATGCTGCCCGATGACGTCTCATATGAACAGAAGAGCAGGAGGAGCAAAGAGATCATAGATCTCGGCCGCAGGCTGAACAGGGAGTACAGGGAACGGTTCATAGGTACGCAGAGAAATACGGTGCTGGAACTCCATGAAGACGTGTTAAAGGGAGTAACAGACAACTATATCAGGGTGACGATAGAAAACGCACCGGCCCGAAAAGAACTTTTATCACGGAAACTTGTTTCTGTCCTCATTACACGAATAGAAGGTGATATTACCTGGGCCGGTCTATCCCGCGACACCTGAGTCCAGTAGGGCCAGGAAAGCCCCTCTCTTCTTCGGAGGGGAGCCTGAGTATTAGTCTTTCGATCCCACGAGATCGCTTCGATCCCACGAGATCGCTTCGATCAGAAAATCGCCTTCTCGATCTTGAGTATCTTATACTTTTTTTTCTTCGATCCTATGTCTATGATATTCCCGACCGATTTATTGAGCAATGTTTCTCCTATCGGAGAGGTGTAGGAGATGATCTTCTTCGATGGATCGGATTCCCAGGGACCGAGTATAGTAAACTTCTCGGTTTTGTTGTCATCTATGGAGTTCATCGTGGCCATCGTCCCGATAGAGATGACATTGGTCTTTATCTCCTCCGGCTTGAGTATCTGAGCCCTGTTGAGGTTGTCGGTGAGTATCCTGACTTGCAGTTTTAAAAAGTCCTGCTTCTCGAGTGCATACTTGTACTCTGCGTTCTCTCTGAGATCCCCCTTCTCCATGGCAGATCCTATCTCCTGGCTGTTCTTTGGGATCTCCACATCCATGAGGTACTTCAGCTCGTTCTGCTTCAGCTCGTACGAGCGCTGTGTTACGATTAGCTGATTGCTCGAATCTACGCTCTCTATCTCGTTCTCGAAAACGATGTCCGGATGTGCGCTTTTTATTGCGAACCTTGTTTTTATGATATATTCGTCTTTCATCTCGTCTATGTTCAGCACAGTCGGCATGAGCCTGCGAACCTTCGCCTCATCGGACTGTGCTATATACTCCACCAGGAGGTCGTCTTTGAAAAGAATATCAACGATGGTATTAAAGAGCTTTCTGTTGTACACGACGTTCTTCTCGTTTACCAGGTCCCTGCTCGCGATCTCCATGAGATGCGTCAGGCCCATGATGGCTCCGTCGAAGTTGATATCGAGCTTCGAGTCCCCGTGTTTACCGAGAAGATTCTTGCTCGCCCAGATGAAGAGATCCGTATAATCCCTGTAGTGCGAGATGATATTGGCGAGGGTTTCGACCACGAGATCTCTGTGACCGGTCGCGACGAGATCATCAAGAATGAACTTCATTGGATATTCGTAGAAGCACTTTACGAAGACCTCGGGCCAGTTTTCCAGGCTCCTTTTAATATTTACGAGAAAATCCTTCTTCAGGTCGTTCTCCGGAATGAGGGGAAGGTATGTATGGATATCCTTCAGGTTGTTCATTATCTCCTGGAAATCTATAGAGAACTCGAAGGGAAGGTACTTGTAGGTCTTCTTCAGGTTGTTCAATAAAAGGAAACTCTTCAGCGTGTTTTCGGACATGTTCCCTGAGGAGGTGACAAAACCGAGGAAGTACTTCAGCATGTCCTCAAAGTATTCGGAATCAATATCTCCGTGTGTGATAAACTCATGGAACAGGTCAAACCGGCTGTCGAACCCTTTCTCCGAGTTGAACCTGTTGAAGACGTCCTCGTCAAATGAGATGGGGTTCTTCCTGATGAAATAGATATCGCTCCTGTCAGGTATCGTTCCGAAGTAGGGATTCTTCTTCAAAATTGTCTTGGCCTTGTTCCACCACTTCGTCCATTCTTTCTGCGTCAGGATGCCGTTTAAGAGTTCCTCCTTGAAGTCCTTGACAGTCGCCTGGTTGTTCTTACTCTTGATGATTATTCTGAGTCCCTCCTCGACGTCGTTCAGGACCATCTCCCTCAGCTTTTCCAGATCTTTGATCTTGAGAAGCCAGACGTGGTCTTCAGGCAGTATTATGAGACAGCCCAGTGCCATCTGCAGAGTCATTCGGTGGTTCGGTTTTTCCTTGAAGTCGATGATCAGGGCATCGTCCTTTATCTCCTTACAGGGACCAATGCCCCATGCCCTGTGATACACATAGTTTCCGACATCGAAGATGATATGCTTCTCGAATGTATCGATTGCTTCACCTACTTCAACTCCAGCCTGCTTGAGTCCGCTCCGTTCGAGGTACTCTTCGAGATGAGAGTGGTTTTTGTACTTCTCTGCGTAGCAGCTGATGATCTCTTCGCGGGCCTCGCGGTCCTTCGGATCGTAACCCAGGATCTTTTTCAAAAGGTCGATCGCGACGTCGTACTCCCCTTTCTCCTTGTAGTAGGGCACGGTAAATGAGAGGAGAAATGCGGACTTTTCCGTCCCAACGAGCTCGGAGATCCGCCGCTCTGTGTTGAGAAAGAAACCGAGGTCCTGCGGGATAAGCTCGATGAGTTTCAGCCATATCTCTTCAACGGGGTTGTACATCCCTTTCTTGAGGTAGCGAAGAAGAGCTTTCTTGTAGTAATCCACGCTCTCCTCGATCTCGGATTCCTTTTCCTTTATTGCGGCAAGTTTTCTCGTGATGTCCGCCTCTTCATAATCTATTTTCACGAGACGTTCCCATACAGATACGAGCTCCTTTTCCCTCCCGTCATTCTGCATGCATGCGGAAAGGGCCTTAAGTGAATATTTGTTCTCGCCGTATTTGAGTGTCTCGTTAGCGAGAAATTCCACTATGTTGAACCTCTTGTTGTCTGTAAAGAGATGAATGAGCTTCTGGATATGTCCTTCATCGAGGGGCTCCTCTTCAAAATTGATCTTACCCATGACGTACAGGGCGATGATCGAGTTCGGCGTGTGTTTCAGATGCTCCGAGCAGAGGCTGCGGATCTCGGAGAGCGTCCCGGTTTTCTTCGCCCCTTCTATTATATCATCGAGGTCTGTGAAGTTTTTTATCGTATAGTTGTTGAGAGTTGCCCTCGTCCATTTTTCCTCATTGAGCAGCTCGGATAATTTCTGAACAGCATCAGTTTCCATTTTTTTCTCCATCCAATATCAGATCATCGAACCCAATTCTCTTCTTCCAATAATAGTAACAAAAACTGGTGTAAAAGACAAGTCATCGGATTTTGATGGTATCGATGGCCGATCTGGCAGACACTTTGAGAACTGTGGCTATCACACTGTAAGGCATAGCACTTTTACCGGGACGGTGATACGTCTTACACAACATATTGCGCGAAGATTGTATGGTTAATCTCACTGATTCTCTGCAGCGAGGATTCGATCTCTTTCTTGCTTCCACCTGTTATCTTCAGCGTGTCAATGAGCCAGAAGTAATGATTCAGAAGTCTGGGTTCAATAAAAGCACGTTTCTTTCTGTTTGTTATATACTCATTTTCTAGCCGCGCTATTTTTTCACGAAGCTGGTCGGATTCCCCCTTTTTCGGTTCCCTCTTCACATTAAACGCGCTGTTCACCTCCGCAACAACGGGCAGCCAGTATATTGACGTGTCCGGATCATCGACCTGCTCCCGGGTTTTGTCGTTGAGCATATGAATGAAGGGTGATTCGATACAGTCGAGGTCGATCTGGCCGGGATCGATGAAGAAAGCTTCCCTGAACAGAACCTTTCCCTTCGAGGTCTCGTCGATGCTGAAGTAGCAGTCGCCGAGTTTTGCAAGGAGCGACGGGTCCTCGCTGTTGAAAGACCTCGTATACTCATAGACGTCTATTGCCGCCTCATAGTTACCGAGTTTTTTGAAGCAGTCTCCTATCTGGATCAGTACGCCTGTGTCCGGGACAGCTCCCTCGGTATAGGTTTTCATGAAAGATTCGATGATATCGCTGAATATGTATTTCTGTACCGCAAAAGTCGATCTGCCGTGTTTGATGCTGTTCCTGGACATGTATCGCTCAAAATCCTTCCATTCTTTGAGAAGCAGCTTTCCCTTGTCATAGGTGTTCTGATACCTTTTCAGGCGGTTGTGTTTCGACAGCCAGAATTTCGCGATCTTGATGCCGTCGTGCGCCCCGGGGTAGCCCGGATTTTCCTTCAGGATGCTCTCAAAGAGCGAGATAGCCCCTTCGAACATGCCTTCTTCGAGCATTCTGTATACACGGTCCTGTTTCACAAAAAGCGGATCGTCTTCAAAAGTTAACTGTCTATCATCTTCCATTTCAGGCTATTCCATATATGCATTCTTATTGGAAGCAGGGTAGGAACAATGAAGTTTTTTTACCATCAAAAAAATAATAACACAATTTTCGAGACTCTGTCAAATGATTTAAAGGTGTTAAAAGGATCGCTATTCCTGTCGACTATAGAAATGGAGAGCCAAGGCCTTCGATAGCCTCAGGCTATGCTTATATCAGGGAGGACCTTTAAAAGGAGAACCTTTTATGAAGAAGAGAATACTTATTTTCTTCGCGATCCTGCTGTGCATGACCTTCATACCGATACTCATATTCCCGAGGAACACGTCTGTAGAGGACGCCCAGTATGCGCTGGCCGTGGAGATATTCAAGGAGGGGCGGTACAGCGATGCGATAGAGGAGTTCGAGAGGCTGCTCATCGAGATGAAAACGAAGAAGTACCCGGACGCCTGCCACTACTATATAGGAAGCTCGTACTACTACCTAAAAGATTATAAGAGAGCAAAGCCGAACTTCGAGACCGTTGTAAAAAAGTACAAGGCAGGCAGTTACCACAGTGGATCTCTATACCTCCTCGGGAGGTGCGAGCTGATGATGGGTAACTATACGGCGTCTATACACTACTTCGATGAATACGTGGGGAGGTATCCAAAACAGAGCTACGCAGACAACAGCCTCTACTGGAAAGCTGAGGCGCTTATCAGCATGGACGACGTCGAAGAGGGCAGGCGGGTGTTCAAACAGCTCCTTAAGCGATATCCTTACGGAAACAAAGCGGATGCCGCACGTTTCAAGCTGAGGCTGATGGAGCTTGAAGATCGTATTGCAGAGCAGCAGAAACGGCAGAGAGAAGCCGGAGGGGGGCTGGAGGGAGAAGAGGCAGAAGCGTATATCGATGAGATAGGGAGCCTCAAAGAGAGGGAAAAAAGCTATCAAGACGAGATTAAGAAGCTCAATAACACGGTAGACCAGCTTAAGACCCAGGTCGATACGCTGAAACGGATAGCGGAGGCGGCTGAAGACGAAGAGGGGATGGTGATCCAGGAGAAGATACAGGTTCTGGCCTCATGGGAGAACGTCCTCGGGCTCAAGGAGCAGGCACTCACCGAGAAGGAGAAAGAGCTCGATCGCGAGTACGAGTGGATCATCAGGGTAAAGAAGGGGCTAGAGGGCAAAGCCGATGAATAGGAAATTGCCTGCCGTACTTCTTCTGTTTTTTCTCGGGAGCCTGCTCCCGATGAGTTCGCTTCCCTGGAGCTTGCTCCAGGCGGCAACGCTCTCCAGTTCCTCGATTTTTGTTGATGTCGACGATGAAACGGGGAGGGTCTTTCTAAAAACAGTAGAGGGAACCGGCGACCAGCAGGGGGATGAGAGTAAGAACCTGCTCTTCTACGACAGACCTCCTTCGAGCTACTCAGTTGTCTTTGCAGACGGCGATGCGTTTATCTTCGGAGGGGGTGCGGGAAGGTTTGCAAAACGGCCCTCCGCAGTAAACGGCATTATCGAAGCTGTATGGGAGAACGATGTTGTAGAAGTGAGCCAGAACATCGAGCTCGTGAGACGAAAGGGTGCGGCAGATACGGACGCCATTCTCGTCACATACAGCGTGAAAAACAAGCGAACTGTCAGTACAGATACAGGGCTGCAGATACTCTTCGATACCTGTCTCGGGGAGAATGACCCCTATCATTTCGAGATCTCCGGCGACCGCAGAGTGATGTATGAAACCGTGTATGAGGGGAGTGAACTTCCGCTGTATTGGCTTTCGGAAGAGACAGATGAAGGCTCGGCCTGTCTGAGAGGGATTCTTACAGGCAATCTTGTGACCGCTCCTGACAAGCTAATTTTTGCAAACTACCGCTCTCTCTCCCAGGAGATGTTTGATTACAAGGTGAGGAGAAAAAAGAGGTTCGATCTTCTTCCATACTCCAAGAACGACAGCGCCGTGGCGCTCCTCTTCAGACCGGCCGCGCTCAATGCCGGCAAAAAAAGAGAGTACAGGGCGATTGTAGGGCTCCCGGGCCCTGGAGAGTATACAAAAGAGGAAGCTTCGATGGAAGAGGAAATATCTCCTCCCGTATTGGGTGAGGATGTAGATCTGGAGAAATTGAGAAATGCGCTTCTTTCGATTGAAGGCTCGAGAAAGTTGCTGGAGATTATTAACGATTACTTAAAGGAGATAGACCGTGCGCTCGGAGACGGGAGCGCGGCATTCGAAGAAAAAGCCTTTTCAGACGAGGAGATCATGGAGATGAAAAAAAAGCTCGAAGAGCTCCTGGCCCGATAGGCTTTTGCATCGTGCTTGCTATTTCAGTTTTCCTGTGAGGTTCGAGAGCTTGAAATCCTTTCCAAGTTCTCTGCTCTCATCCTTCTTCCTTATTTCCTCCCTTTTATCGTACTGCCTCTTTCCACTGACAAGTCCGAGCTCTACCTTGACCTTCCCTCTCTTTACGTATACGCTCAGCGGAACGAGAGTGAGCCCCTTCTCTCGCAGTTTTGTGCCGAGTTTTGTTATTTCGCCCTTGTGAAGCAGAAGCTTGCGTTCACGGAGCGGATCGTGGTTGATACGATTGCCGTACGGATACTGGGATATATGAACGTTTTTCAGCCAGATTTCACCCTCTCTGAGATGACAGAAGCCCTCTTTCAGGCTTATCTTTCCATCTTTTGTGGATTTTACCTCCGTACCGGTGAGCGCTATTCCGGCTTCCATTCGCTGCAGAATATTGAAGTCGTGAAAAGCCTTACGATTTTTGGTGATTATTTTTTCTTCGCTTACCTTTTTTGACATGCTACTATTATAACAGAGTTTGATTTAAAGGGTCAATAGATAGGTGATATCTCTCTACATTCATATTCCGTTCTGCAGGAGCAAGTGTGCGTACTGTGATTTTCTCTCCTTCCCGACTGACACACAGAAAGGCTGGGGCTGCGATGTGTATGTTCGCTCACTGGTACGGGAGCTCTCCTTCTACAGGGGCGAGAGCCTGAAGACTGTATATATCGGCGGCGGGACACCCACCGTTCTCGAAACAGCGAGCCTCGAGAAGCTTTTTACTGCGGTGGGGGACCTGTTCGACCTCTCCGGTATGACGGAGTACACGATAGAGGTTAATCCGGAATCGCTCTCGATGGAGAAGATCGAGGTCTTCCTTCTGGGCGGAGTAAACAGGGTTTCCGTGGGAGTGCAGAGCTTCGATGACGAGGTGCTTGACAGGATGCACAGGCCCACGAGGCAAAAGGACATAAAGAGAAGTATAGAGCTTCTCAGGAGGGCGGGAATCGATAACGTCGGTATGGATCTCATCCTCGGCATCGGGAGCGAACCTGTTTTCAGAGAGGACTTAAGAAAGGCAATTCTTCAGGCGCCCGAGCACATATCGGTGTATATGCTTCACATCGGTGAAGAGACTCTGCTGAAACAGATGGAAAAAACCAGGTCTTTCAGGCCCATGGGAGAGGCCGCTTATGAACGGCTCTATCGCCATACTGTCCGGACCCTTACCTCGCGGGGGTATGTATGGTACGAAGTCTCGAACTTCTCGAAGGCGGGATACGAGAGCAGACACAACATGAGCTACTGGGAGGGAGAGGAGTACATCGGTACCGGGGTCGGTGCAGTCTCGACGATAGGTAACAGGAGAACAAAGAACACCTGCGACCTCAAGGAATATCACAGGCTTGTGAAGAGCGGTATGCTACCGGTGGCGTCCCAAGAGTCTCTCGGTGAGAAAGAGCTCCTCACCGAGAGGCTCTTGCTCGGGCTGCGGATGCGAAAGGGTATCGCTCTGCATGAGATCCTGAAGCCGATGGACAGTAAGGGACGGGATCGTGTATTGAGGTATGTTGATATGCTGAGAAAGCACGGATACATCGAGAAGGAGGAGCAGAATCTCGTGCTGAGTGTGAGCGGGACCTTTAGATCTAACTACATAGTCTCGGAGCTCTTGAGGGTGGTAGAGGGAGGCATGCCTCCTGTATTTTAGTTGACCAAATCCCCTATTATCGTTATCTTTTCAGCGGTTACGTTCCCGCAGTATATTGCTTGATAGTTACAAATACACTCGGAAAAAGAGACGCAGAGAGTGGAAAAAGGTCCGTATGAGCAAAAACAATATAGATAATAAAAAAACCGAGGAATACGACGCGCAGCCTGAAGAACAAGGGCAGAAAGAGAATAAAGGGGAAGCTAAAGACGAAGAAATCCCTTTAAATAGTACCGAAAAAGAGCAAGCAAGTACGACTGAACCGATCAAAAGCCCCACTAGCGAGCTTCTCGAGTCCCTCAATGAGGAAGATATCCAAAAGCTTCTATCCGCAAAACAAGAGTATGAGGAAAAAGACCAGATCATAGAGGAAAAGAACGAGCTCCTACTCGAGTACGAAGACCTCCTGAAGCGCCGGCAAGCCGAGTTCGAAAACTACACGAAGAGGGTGAAGAGGGATTTCGATGAGAGCAAGAAATATGCCACAGCGGAGCTCCTTCTCGATATACTAAACGGGATTGACAACTTCGAAAGGGCAATCGATTCGGCGAAGTCATCGAAGGATTTCGATGCACTGCTCGAGGGCATCATCATCACGGAAACCCAGCTCAAGAGTGTACTTGAAAAGAAGTATGGAGTTACAGTGATAGATGATGTAGGAAAAGATTTCAACCCGAACATTCATGATGCCGTCATGATGGAGGAATCCGACGACTTTGCGGAAGATACTGTGATCGAGAATCTTCAGAAAGGCTACCGGATGTACGATCGGATAATAAGACATGCAAAGGTGAAGGTGGCCAAGGCCATGTCCTCTCCCGATGAGCAGGAGGAGAGGGAGGGTAACGGTCCAGAATCCTCACCGAAAGGAGTATAGATATGGGAAAAATAATAGGTATCGATCTTGGAACTACAAACTCATGTATCGCAGTAATGGAAGGCACTGAGGCGAAGGTTGTCACGAACTCCGAAGGTCAGCGAACAACGCCCTCGGTTGTCGCGTTCACGAAAAAGGGAGAGATACTCGTCGGCCAGCCGGCGAAGAACCAGATAATTACAAATTCCGAGAATACTGTATATTCCATAAAACGTTTTATGGGAAGAAGATATAACGAGGTTAACAAAGAGATCTCCATGGTCCCCTACAAGGTGATACAGGGGAAGGGCGGTGATGCGAGAGTGCAGGTGAGTGATGGCGAGTTCTCTCCCCCCGAGATCTCGGCGAGAGTTCTCCAAAAGATGAGGCAGACCGCTGAGGATTACCTCGGCGAGAAGGTGACGGAGGCAGTCATCACGGTCCCCGCATACTTCAACGACTCTCAGCGCCAGGCCACGAAGGACGCGGGAAAGATCGCAGGCCTTGAGGTGAAGAGGATTATCAACGAACCTACCGCAGCATCTCTCGCTTACGGGCTTGACAGGAAGAAGGATGAAAAAATAGCTGTGTACGACCTCGGAGGGGGTACGTTCGATATATCGATACTCGAGCTCGGAGACGGGGTTTTTGAGGTAAAATCCACTAACGGAAACACACATCTCGGAGGAGATGACTTCGATCAGCGCGTCATGGACTGGCTTATCGAAGAGTTCAAGAAGGAGCAGGGCATCGATCTGTCAAAGGACAAGATGGCCCTGCAGAGACTGAAGGAAGCCGCGGAAAAGGCTAAGGCAGAGCTCTCGAGCGCAATGTCAACGGATATCAATCTGCCGTTTATTACAGCCGACGCGAACGGGCCGAAACACCTCAACATCAATCTCACGAGGTCCAAGCTCGAGCAGCTTATCGGGGACCTCATCGAATCCACAGCAGGACCGTGTCAGAGCGCACTGAAGGACGCTGGGATGAAGCCTGAGGATATCGATGAAGTAATCCTCGTCGGCGGTTCGACTCGTATACCGGCTGTGGTGGAAGTCGTAAAGCGAATATTCAAAAAGGAACCTAACAAAGGCGTAAATCCAGATGAGGCGGTAGCGCTTGGGGCCGCGATACAGGGTGGTATACTCACCGGTGAGGTCAAAGATGTCCTTCTGCTCGATGTTACCCCTCTGTCGCTCGGTATCGAGACTCTCGGAGGTGTGATGACGAGGCTCATCGAGCGAAATACCACGATACCTACAAGAAAGAGCCAGATATTTTCAACTGCTTCAGACAACCAGACTGCCGTGAGTATCAATGTCCTTCAGGGCGAACGCGAGATGGCCGGTCAGAACCGGACACTGGGAAGGTTCGATCTCATAGGAATTCCGGTTGCACCGCGCGGTGTTCCGCAGATCGAGGTAACATTCGACATCGATGCAAACGGCATAGTCCATGTATCCGCGAAAGACCTCGCAACCAGCAAGGAGCAGAAGATACGTATAGAATCGTCGTCCGGCATCACAGAGGATGAGATAAACCGTATGGTCAAGGATGCCGAGGTACATGCCGAGGAGGACCGAAAGGCGAAGGAGAAGGCAGAGGCAGTAAACCAGGCCGACAGCCTTGTATATCAGACCGAGAAGATGCTGAAGGAGTACGCGGATAAAATATCTCCTGAAGACAGGGAAAACATCGAACGGGAAATTGAAAATGCTCGGAAGGCTGTTAACGAGGGTGATGCTGCGCAGGTGAAGCAGGCGATGGAATCGCTCACGCAGGCATCCTATAAGATATCCGAGTCCATGTACAGGGAAGCCGCATCGCAGCAGGCACAGGGGCAGGGCGCTGAAGCAGGAGCGGCAGGTGCCTCGGCAGGTGCCGGTGATGAGACAGGAGAGCCCCAGGAGGCGGCCAGCGAGGAAGACGTCGTTGATGCGGAATACGAGGTCGTCGACGAGGACAACAAGAAGAACAGCTAGAGACAGAAGGTCCAAAAGACCGAGGGTCTTATGCAGCGGTCATGAAAGCGGAGAAGGGGTAGAGGATAGGGCGATAGTTTCCTGCTTTCGCTGAAGACGAGGCGCAACAACCGATCGTAATGTTCAGAACCTGCAATGCTTCGAATACTGGCCCTATAAGAATTCCTTATAGGGCTTCTTATTTTCACATGAGATGGCGAGATCCCTATGGCAAACAAGCGAGACTTCTACGATGTTCTCGGTATAGATCGAGAAGCCACTAAAGATGAAATAAAGAAGGCTTACAGGAAACTTGCCATAAAATACCATCCCGACAGAAACCCGAACGACAATGAAGCAGAGGAAAAGTTCAAAGAGGCGACCGAAGCGTACGAGGTCCTCGGAGACGAGCAGCGGAGAAAGGTGTATGATCAGTTCGGTCACGCAGGAGTTGGAGCTGGGGCAGGCGCTGGAGGTTTCCAGGGTTTCAGGAACGGTGCGGATTTCGAGGACCTCTTCGGCGGTTTCTCGGATATATTCGGATCCGATATATTCGAATCCTTCTTCGGGTTCGGGGATATATTCGGCAGGGGCCGGACCGGAGCTTCGAGAGGCGGAAGGGTACAGAGAGGCTCGGACATACGGTACGATACTCAGCTCACTCTTGAAGAGGCCGCATTCGGGAAGAAGATCGAGATCCATGTCGAGAGACACGAGCACTGCAAGGATTGCGGCGGAACTGGTGCCAAAGAGGGCAGCGGAACGATAACATGCCCTCAGTGCGGCGGCACAGGACAGGTGAGGAGAACACAGGGTTTTTTTACGATCGCATCGACATGTTCCATCTGCAGGGGTACCGGTAATGTGATAAAGGATTCCTGCCCCTCCTGTAAGGGTAACGGCCTCATCGCAAAAAAGCGAAAAATAGTAGTTGACATCGATCCTGGTATCGAGAACGGAAATGCCCTGCGTTTAGCCGGTGAGGGGAATGCGGGCGGGCACGCAGGTCCCAGCGGGGATCTTATCATTGTCATTCATGTAAAACAGCACCCCCATTTCCTGCGCAGGGGAAACGATGTCCTCTGCCGTACCCAGATCAGCGTTTTCCAGGCCCTGCTAGGGGCCGATATTACGGTGCCGACCCTTGACGGCAAGAAGGTAAAGATCACCATCCCTGCGGGAACACAGAGCGGGAAGATCCTGCGGCTGCGGAAAGAGGGAATTCCGTACCTCAAACGTAGGGGAAGAGGAGACCAGCTCATCAAGGTGACCATCAACATCCCAAAAGACCTCACTTCACACGAACGCAAGGTTATGGCGGAGCTCGCGCTTGCCAGGAAAGAGTCAGATTCACCTCCCCTCATGCCTGTGAACAGAATTGAATAGGGCACTTCACACGATTTAATCAAATAAAATTTGAAGTTTTGTACGTTTTCTTGTTATAATATGGATGGAAGACTTCACCGGAGTGCGAGACAACCTCAGAGGAGATTTCGAAAATATGGCAAGCAGCGGCGATAAGATAAAGATTGGTATAATTGGTGTCGGGCGAATGGGCATGTACCACGCAAACGTGCTCACAACACTGAACAACGATGTAGAGTTCGTGGGTGTGTATGATATCGACTCTGAGAGGTCCTCCTCCATTGCCGAGACATACAACACCCGCGCATTCGATTCCATCGAGGGCCTGCTGGAAAGATCACAGGGTGTGTGTATCGCAGTTCCCACACACCTTCATTACGAGATCGCGAAGCAGGCTCTCATGCAGGGAGTTCATACCCTCGTGGAGAAACCGGTTGCCTGCAACGTAGAGGAGGCGCAGGACCTCGTAAGGACGGCTAAAGACAGGGAGCTCATATTTCAGGTCGGGCATGTCGAGAGGTTCAAGGGAGCCGTGCTGGAGCTCCGCAATATCGTGCAAAACCCGTATCTCGTAGAAGCACGGAGACTCAGCCCATGGATCAACAAGGAATGGGATACAGGGGTTGTGCTGGACCTGATGATCCACGACATCGATATCGTACTCAGCCTGATAAAGAGCGAGG
>Ga0307379_10001767_pt1 | contig 33234 bp, 30 predicted proteins | sample UN2MG_FD_202237 | JGI IMG/M metagenome (GOLD analysis project Ga0307379, IMG submission 202237) | Soil microbial communities from Risofladan, Vaasa, Finland - UN-2 | ecosystem: Environmental > Terrestrial > Soil > Coastal area > Acid sulfate soil | place: Finland: Risofladan, Vaasa | collected...
TACTCGCCGGGATTTCTTCCGGCGCCGCCGCCTGGGCCGCTGTGCAGGTTGCCCGCCGCGCGGAGAACAAGGGCAAGCTGATCGTGGTCGTCCTCCCCGACACCGGCGAGCGCTACCTCAGCACGGTGCTGTTTGCGGAAAAAGGATAAAGAACCGCCTGTGCAGGACAAAGCCCCTCAGTCGGCGATAGCGCGCAGTTAACCCGAGCTTGCCGTGTTCAGACCTACCCCTTGCCGCTTCCGAAACGGGAAGGGGAATCTGTAGCGACAGGCCCCTCTCTGTGCCGGAGAGGGGTGGCCGAAGGCCGGGGTGAGGTTTCCATGCTGCTGGAAGGCGGGCGGCCTGAATCCACAAATCCCGGGGCAAATTTAACAATTCCCTAATGCCAGCTTAACATATTCTTAACCTAGCATGGCTAAAGTAGCAAGGGGCCCTTTGCGAGTCCCGGCTGATACGGCGCGGCTGCTCTGCGTGACGTGCAGCGCGCCGATGTTACGTTTCTTCCGCTCTTCATGGCGCCGAGGAGGACGCTTCATGAACCCGGTTCTCACCACATGCGGCTTCTGCAGTTGCGGGTGCGCGCTCTATATCGAGTCCGCCGCGGCGGCCCGCGTCGCCAGCCTTTACCCGAGCGCTAACCACCCCGTCAGCAGCGGGCGGCTGTGCATGAAGGGATGGAACGCGACCCCGGCTGTGCTGGGTGTAGATAGACTCACGAGGCCTCTTATCCGAAAACGGGATCGGCTCGAACCGGCCTCCTGGGATGAGGCGATCTCGTTTACCGCATCTTCCCTCAAACGATTCATCTCGGACATCGGCCCGCAGAGCGTGGGCATCATAGGGTCTGCTAAGACGACCAACGAAGAATGCTACTCGCTCGCCAGGCTTGCCAGGGGCGTCATAGGGACCCCTAACATTGACGGCGCCTGCCGGCTCTACGACGCTTCGATAATCCACGCGCTTCTCCAGACAACCGGAACAGCCGCACCGCAAGTTGATGTGAACGCTGTGGCGCACGCAGGCTCAATCCTGGTGGTCGGCGCGAATGTGATGGAGCAGTTGGCGCATGTCGGCTCCCGAATCGAGGACGCTGCGGACAACGGCTGCAAGGTCGTTGCTGTTGACCCTCGAACCTCCAGACTTGCACCGCACACGAGCTTGTTCCTGCACCCTTATCCGGGAGCTGACTTGATTTGGGCTCGCGCGCTGGTGAAGGCGATCATTGACCGGAAGCTCTATGTGGATAGCGCGCCCGAAGCGCCCGGCTTCGAGGAGCTTCGCAGCTCGCTCGACGAGGCAGCGGGCGGCCTCAAGGCTGCGTGTGGGATAGACGCAGGCGAAATCATGGAGATGGCGGAGACCCTCGCAGAGAATCCGCCGCTCGTCGTCATGTTTGGGCTTGGCGTGCTTCAGCAACTTCAGTCCACCGAGATCGTCAAGGCGCTGGCGGACGTTGCGATCCTCCTGGGCGGCTCGGTAATGCCGCTGAGAGGCCAGAACAACGCTCAGGGGGCCTGTGATCTCGGCCTGGTCTGCGATCTTCTCCCCGGCTATGCGCTGCTCACGAATCCGGCGGCCAGAAAAGTTTGGGAAGTGATATGGGATTGTCAGTTGCCCGCTAAGCCGGGCATGTCGGCGGTAGATATGATACGCGCCTGCCAGTCGGGCGAGATCAAAGGGCTGATGGTATTCGGAGAGAATGTGGCGCTCTCGGCACCGAGCACGGAGGAATCGCTTGAGGCATTGGACAGGGTGGAATTCCTCGCCGTCTCGGACCTCTATTTGACTGAGACGGCACGCCTGGCGGATGTCGTGTTCCCGGCTTGCTCGTTCCTGGAGAAGGACGGCACGTTCACCAACATCGAGAGGCGTGTCCAGCGCGTGCGCAGAGCGTTCGAGCCGATGGGCGATTCGAGATCGGACCTTGATATAATCGCCGATCTGGCCTCCGCACTCGGCGCGGAGTTCCCTCGCGATCCCAGGAAGGTGATGGCCGAGATAGCGACGAGCGTTTCCCTGTACAAGGGCGTCTCATATGACAAGTTGGACGAGTCCTGGGGTCAGCAGTGGCCGGCGGGTGGAGCCAAGGCCAAGCTCGCTCCGGTCTCCGTCGGCGTTGCTGCAAAGGACGAGGCTTATCCATTCCGGATTATCGCCAGCAGGATCAATTATCATCAGCAGACTGGCACGATGTCTGCCAGGAGCAGCGTGCTCGCGCGGGAATATCCGGAAACCTATGCCGAGCTGAACGAAGCCGATGCTGAGGGGTTGGGTCTGAGGTCCGGCCGGCCGATCAGGATATCATCGAAGTCGGGCAGCCTGGTGCGCACGCTCATGTTGAGCGATTCCGTGCCGCTGGGATGCGTGCACGTGCCGCACTTCTTCGGCGGCGATTCGCCCAATATGTTGGCCTCCTACGAGTGCGATCCGGTCTCCGGCGTGCCGGCATACAAGGCACTTGCGGTGAATGTTGAGGCGGTGAAATGAAGGCTAGCGAAACCTGGGTTCTGAAGAAGACGGATGTGTCGAAGTTCTTTGCGGGCGTGGCCAAGGAAATGCGGCTCGTCGCTCCGAGGTATCTGTTCGGCGGCGATGTGACCTTCGGAGTGGTCGAATCTCCAGGGGAGATCGCCTGGGACTACGGGCACGTTATCTATCCGCCGAAGCGCTTCCTGCTGCCGCACTATGAGGACATGTTCCGCTACGAATGCGGTCCGCCGCGGCGGATTCGCCTCGAAGCTATAAACGAGGCGCCGCCCCAGGCGATACTCGGCATTCGCTCGTGCGACGTGTCGGCAATCAGGTTCCAGGAGAAGTTCTTCGGCTCTCCGATCGTGGATCCGTACTACAAGGCTCGTTCGGACAGCACCGTCCTTTTCAGCCTGGTCTGCAACGCGCCGCCGAAGAAGGAGTGCTTCTGCATCTGCTGCGACGCAGGCCCGTATCTGAACGCGGGCTTCGACGTGCAGTTGACCGACCTGGGCGACAGGTTCCTCTACGAGATCGGCTCGGAGAAGGGAACAAAGGCCACCGAGGCAGGCGCCTCGATGCTCGTGAAGGCAGGGTCGGACGACATCGCCGAGCGGCGACGAATCGAGGTCCAGGCGGATTTGCTCTTCGAGACGACGGCCTACCTCGCGAAGGCCATTGACTTCATATCAGCCGATGAGGTTCCGGATGAGATATGGGAGGAGCTGGGCTCGACCTGTTTTAGGTGCGGCGCCTGCACGAACCTATGCCCTGTCTGCACGTGCTATACAGTTGACGATCGCGCCGAAGCGGACGGCTCTTTCACGAGGTGCAGGTCATGGGACTCCTGCCAGTACGCCGGATTCACGCGCGAGGCGAGCGGACACAATCCCAGGCCGACGTTCGGCAGCCGCGTGCAGCGCCGGTTCTACCATAAGACGAGTTATCCATATATAATGCGCGACGGCAGGCACGGATGCGTCGGCTGCGGACGCTGCATCAGCGCGTGTCTCACGAAGCTGGGCGTGCCCGACGTCGTCAAGCGCATTAGAAGAGGAATGCACAAGTATCTTCCGGCCCAAGACAGGGCCGCCGAGGTGTAAGCAATGGTTCTCACACCAGCCAAGCCGAGAAAAATGTGGGGAGTTACCGACCAGCCGAGCGAGAATCTCTACATGCCGATGATCGCGGTCGTGGACGAGATATTTGACGAAACCCCAGACACCAAGACCTTCAGGCTGTGCTTTGAGGATAAGGAATACGCAAAGTCGTTTAGCTGGGAGCCTGGGCAGTTCGTCGAAGTGACCATATTCGGCGCCGGCGAGGCGCCCATAGGATTTGCCTCGAACCCGCTGGAGAAGTCCTTTTTTGAGCTGACCGTTGTCGCGCGCGGCAAGGTCACGCAGATGATGCACGAGCTCAAGCGGGGAGACCAGGTCGGCATCCGAGGGCCGTTTGGCAATTGCTGGCCCCTGGAAGCCGTGAAGGGCATGGACCTCCTCGTGGTCAGCGGAGGCTGCGGACTCGCGCCGCTTCGGCCCGCGATTCTTCAGATACTGGCGAACCGGAAGGACTACGGCGAGTTCTGGATGCTGTACGGCGCGAGGACGCCGGCGGACCGCGACTTCAAGTACGATCTGGAAGAGTGGGCCAAGCGGGACGACATGCACCTGCTTCAGACGGTGGACATCGGTGACGATACCTGGAAGGACAACGTCGGCGTTGTGACGACCTTATTCGACAAGATCAAGATTGACGCCCGGAACACCGTTGCGCTCAACTGCGGCCCGGCGATCATGATCAAGTTCGTGACCATCGGCCTCCTGAAGATGGGGTTTTCGGAGGACCGGCTGGTCACCAGTCTCGAGCGCTACATGAAATGCGGCGTCGGGAAGTGCGGGCACTGCTGCGTCAACCATGTCTATCTTTGCACGGAAGGCCCGGTATTCACCTACCAGCAGATGCGCGCCTTGCCCGAGCTGAAACTCTAGGACCTTGTTGCACGAAGAATTGGCCTCAAAACTGGTAGGGAGCGTGGCGGTCGTCGGCGTCGGAGATGTCAGGCGCGGCGACGACGGCGCAGGCCCGCTTGTGATTCAACTGCTCGCGGAGGCGGGCGTCGAGTGTGTGATTGACAGCGGCGCGTCGCCGGAGCTCGATACCTGGAAGCTCCGGGAGCTGGCGCCCGATACGGTGCTGTTTGTAGATGCGGTTGACTTCGGCGGCGCACCAGGTGACGCGGCTCTGCTCTCGCCGACCGACCTGCGGACGAGCGGATTCGATACTCATAGAGCGCCGCTCAGGCTGACGATGGAATACCTGGAGCGCGGGCTGGAGTGCAAGTGCTTCGTGTTGGCGATTCAGCCGAAGGACGCGCGATACGGATCGCCTATGAGCGACGAGGTGAAGCGCTCGGCAGCGAATCTCGCGGGGGGATTGAGGAGCATAATCGGCCAGACAAGCGAAAGAGCCTGATCTTACTCGTGCATCGTGATGAGTGACGAGTGATGAGTGATATTGGATGTGGGATTGTCCAAAAAAGGGCATTCGGGAGGGCGAAGCTCCTGCTGAGCCGTGGTAGATTCGGCAGGAGACTCACCCTCTCAGGTATTCACACCCGAAGTTGCCGGATTTTGTATAAGAGTACGAGATACGAGTACGAGGTGTAGGGAGAACAAAAGTGAAGCAGCAGGAGTTTGCCTCGGATCTGTGGGCGCAGTTTCCCGGCGTCCTGGAGAGTCTCGAGGAGCATGTGAAGGATCAGTTTGTCGCCACTATTCCGCGTGACGCATTGCCTGCGGTGGCGAAGTACGCGGTCAACCAGTTGGGCGCGAGATTCGTCGTCACAGTGGCTACCGATATGCGGCCCAAGACCGGCGATTACCGCGTATCCTATATCCTGGCCTTCGATGGGGATAAGAAGTTCCTCGTGCTGCAATCTCATGTGCCTCCGGACGACCTCACAGTCGGCTCGATAACGCCGGAAGTGCCCGCGGCGAACTGGGCGGAGCGCGAAGCATTCGACCTGCTCGGCATCGTGCCGGTCGGCCATCCTGACCCTCGCCGGCTGGTGCTCTCCGATGACTTCCCGAAGGACGTTTATCCCCTTCGCCGGGAGTTTGCGTACAACGTGCGGTTCCCGTTCGAGCCGCAAAACGCTCCCCCGCCGAAGGATGCGCCTGAGGGAACGGTGGTCGTCCCGCTCGGCCCGTTCTATCCCGTCCTCGAAGAGCCGGCTCAGTTCAGGCTGTTCATGGACGGCGAGCGCGTAGTCGGCTCGGATTATCGGGGCTTCTACAACCACCGCGCCATCGAAAAGCTCGCGGACAGCGAGCTCAACTACAACCAGATTCCATTCGTGGCGCAGCAGATATGCGGGATTTGCGGCCAGGTCCACTCCTGCGCCTACTGCCAGGCCGTCGAGGACGCTTGCGGCATAGATACGCCGATCCGCGCGAAGTACATCCGCTCCCTTCTCCTGGAGCTCGAACGCATACACAGCCATCTCCTTTGGGTCGGCCTGGCCGGGCACATAATCGGGTTCGACACCATCCTGATGCAGGTGTGGCGGATCAGGGAGCCGGTCATGTGGCTGATGGAGCGTGTCACCGGCAACCGCAAGCACTATTCATCGAACCTGATCGGTGGCGTGCGATTCGATATAGACGATGCCGCGGCCGAGGACATCAGGCGGGTTATAGATAAGGTCGAGGCCGAGTTCAAGGGTATCGCCGATGCAGTCGTGATAGACACAACCCTCATGGCCCGCCTGAAGGGTGTCGGCATACTCACGGAGGAGAACGCGCGGGCCTTTGGCGCGGTGGGTCCGACTGCCAGAGGCTCGAACCTGCCGATAGATGTGCGAGTGGACCATCCCTACGCCGCATACGAGGAGCTCGGCGTCCAAATCCAATATCAGGACGGCTGTGACTCCTGGGCGAGGACGATTGTGAGAGTTCTGGAGACCTTCGAGTCCATCCGCCTCGTTCGCAAGGCGCTCGATGACATGCCGGCAGGCCCGGTCATGGCCGATATCGTCCAGGATTTGCCCTACGGGAAGATCGGCCTGTGCTCGGTCGAGGCCGCGAGAGGCGAGTCGCATCACTACGTGTTGAGCGGCGAAGAGAATCGGCCGTACCGCTGGCGGGTTAGGGCGCCCACGTACCCGAACCTCCAGGCGGTGCCGTGCATGATCGAGGGCCTTCAGCTTGCGGATGTTCCAATCAGCATTGGCAGCTACGACCCATGCTTCTCGTGCACAGAGCGTGTGGAGACGCTCGACGTGAATACGAAGGAAGTCCGCATTTACACCAGAGCGGAGCTGGAGGAGATGTCCAGGCGCAGGGGCCGGAAGGAGTAGGCGCAGATGTTCAAGGCTAAGTTCAAGGAAGCGGTGATATGCTTTGGCGCGGGCCGGGTGACTCTTCCGTATCCGTTCAAGCCGGCACAGGTGCCGCCGAAGTTCCGCGGCAAGATCGAGTTCGACGCCCGCAAGTGCATCGGCTGCGGCGGCTGCGCGAACGTCTGCCCGCCCAGGTGCATCGTTATAGAGGACATCGGCGAGGTCTCGAGGATCACCTTCCACCTCGATCGGTGCATCCAGTGCGCCAGGTGCTACGAGGTCTGCCCCGAGGACGCAATCTGGCCGACGGACCAATTCGAGACTTCGACTCCAGACAAATCCGACCTGAAGTCGGACATGGCGCTCTGGATGTCGAGCTGCCAGCGATGCGGTCGCTGCTTCGAGACGGAGAATGCGATAGACAAGTTTCGCAGTAAACGCTGGCGCGGCAGAGGCCCCGGCGAAGAGAACAAACACGGCATATTCCCGGTCAAGCCAGCTATTGATTTCGTACCCCCTGTGTCGCTGGTCAGGGAAGGCGAGGAGGACCAATGATACCCGAGCTTTGCAGGAAGATGTTCCCGAAATCGCTCTGGCTGTTCCACGCGAACTGCGGAGCGTGCAACGGCTGCGATATCGAGGTCATTGACGTCCTCACGCCGTACTACGACGTGGAGCGGTTCGGGATGAAGCTGGTCGGGAGCGCGCGCCATGCGGACGCGCTCGTCATATCCGGCTCGGTCAGCAGGCAGGTGGCGCCCGCGCTGAGGCGGCTCTACGAAGCGGTGCCCGACCCGAAGGTGGTAATAGCGGTCGGGGCATGCGCGGTCGGCGGCAATATATGGTTCGACACCTACAACATACTTGGCGGCGCGGATAAGGTCGTGCCGGTCAACATGTACATTCCCGGATGTCCGCCGAGGCCGGAAGCGATTATCTACGGTGCGGCGCTGGCGCTGGGCCTCGTGCCGAAGAAGGTGGCGGCGCGGCACGAGCAGCACCTTCCGCCCGGCTTCGACCTCGATGAGTACTTGGACAGATGGCAGGGCGAACCGGTAGCGGCCCCTGGTTAGAGGAAGGAAGGACCGGAAATGCAACCGTTGGTAGCTGCTGTAGTGGCAATCCCGTTCCTGGGCGCAGTCGCTTGCCTGGCTGTTAGGGACCGGGCCTCCAAGCCGGTCGCTGCTCTGGCGACGCTCCTCACGGCTGCCGCTGCAGTCGCGCTATCGGTCAATCTACCCGTCAAGACCTATCTCTTCGGCACTATGCCCTGGCTCGGCGAAGCGGCGTCGAACGGCCTTTTCGGCTATCAACTCGATCCGCTGGCGTTCGCAATGCTGCTGGTCTCGACGATCATCGGCGTCGCGATTGCCATTTACTCCGCCGGATACCTTTCACGCGGCAACCGCGATCATCCCGTAGAGGCCGGACATGCGCGGTATTACTTCTGGCTGCTCGCGTTCGTCGGCTCGATGGTGGGGATTGCCATCTCGCCCACGCTGCTTCAACTGCTCATATTCTGGGAGCTGACGACGCTCTGCTCCTGGGCCTTGATCTCGTTCTACGACAACCAGGAGAGCTTGAAGGCCGGCATGAAGGCGCTGATGGTGACATCATTCGGCGGGCTGTTCTTCCTCGGCGGCCTCATTTGGGTCTTCAGCGTCACGGGATCGGCGAAATTCTCCGCGCTCGGCCTGATGACGCCGGGAGCGCGCGCGCTGGCATTCGCGTTCTTCATGATCGCTGCGTGGGCGAAGAGCGCTCAGCTTCCGTTCCACACATGGCTGCCGGATGCGATGGCCGCGCCGACGCCGATCAGCGCGTATCTGCACGCCGCAGCAATGGTGAAGGCGGGCGTATTCCTGACGGCGAGGCTCATATCGGCTGGCTGGGCGCTCCCGACGGGAATGGGCCTGCTGCTCTCCATCGGCGCGCTTGTGACGATGTTCGCCGCCCTCTACCTCTACTTCTTCCAGGACGATCTGAAGCGCCTGCTCGCCTACTCGACCATAGCGCAGCTCAGCTACATATTCCTCGGCATCGGATTGGGAGCGCTGGGCTCGTCCCTGGCGTTCAGGGGAGCGGTCCTTCACATAATGATGCACGCCTGCGCCAAGACCACGCTGTTCCTGACGGTCGGTGCGGTCGCATACGCCACCGGGACCCGAAGCATCTCCAAGCTGTCCGGCATGGCGCAGAGCATGCCGATTGCCGCTGTCGCGTTCTTCGTGGGCGCGTTCGCGTTGACCGGCGTGCCGCCGCTGGCCTGCTTCTGGAGCAAGATTTACGTTCTGGCGGGGGCTTTGCAGGTTCCCGGCGCATTCGGTCCTATTGCGCTGATACTCGTGCTCGTCGAGAGCCTCGTCACATTCGGCTGGTTCTTGTGGGTGGGCCAGAAGGTGTTCTTCGGCAAGGCAAAAGGCGCGTCCGCGAAGGCGCAGCCTTTGGAGGCCGCACGCGCGCTCGATCTCCCGCGAACCATGAATTGGATCTTGATAGGATTGATCATTCTGACGTTGCTCGCGCCGCTTGCGGGCATTCCGATAGTCTCGCGTCTTGCTGCCGTGCCCTGATTGCCACGGTGAGGAGTTTGGAAGATGGTTTGCACTAATGTGGAGATAGCCTTTGCGCTGCTTCTGGTGGGAGCGCTGGTCTCATGCTGTATGCGCTCATGGCGGTTGGCAGGCTGGGTGGCAACCGCCTTTACCGGCATCGCGACACTGCTTGCGTGGAACGACGGGCTGAACGTCCTGCTAAGCGGAAGCACGATACAGGGACCCATCGCCGCATTGCCCAGGTTTGGGAGCCAGCTTGCCGTAACGCTGGATCCCCTCAGTGCCGGCTTCGTGATGCTCATCACCGGCGTCTCGCTGATGGCGACCGTGTACTCCATTGGCTACATGGAGCACTACCCGCGCGAGAGTCCCCGCAGGTTCTACGCTCTTCTGCAATTGTTCATAGCCGGCATGGTAGGCGTCGTCTCCGTTTCCGACTGGCTCTTCTTCATAGTCTTCTGGGAGGTAATGACGCTCGCGTCCTACTTCCTTGTCACTTTCGAGCGCAGCGATCCCCAGGCAGTGAGAGCCGGATTCAAGTATTTCATAATGACTCACGTCGCCACGGCCGGATTGCTCATCACGGCAATCGTGCTCTGGGGCAACACCGGCTCATTTGCATTCGAAGCTCATAAGTCGGGCCTGTCGTTCATGGGGTTTCCTCTTAGGAGCCTTCTGCTGGCGCTCTACCTGCTCGCATTCACCACGAAGGCGGGCATCTTCCCGATGGGGGACTGGCTGCCGGATGCTCATCCCACGGCGCCATCCGGGGTTTCGGCGATTCTCTCCGGCGTAATGATCAAGCTGGGCGCGTACGGCGTCCTGCGCGTGTTCTGGGGGATGCTGCCTCATATCGGCAGGCAGGGCGAAATCATGACCTGGGGCACGATAATCGTCTTTCTCGGCACGCTCTCCGCCTTCGTCGGCGGCTTGACGGCCATGAAGGAGAACGACTCGAAGCGCCTGCTCGCCTTCTCCAGCATCAGCCAGTCCGGTTACATCTTCCTGGCCCTGGGCATCGGAATCGCCTTCTCCGCGTCGGCGAAGCTGTCGTCGCTCGCGCTGCTGGGGCTTCTTGGCGCGGGCTTCCATATCCTCAACGACGGCATCTACAAGTCTCTGTTGTTCATGAACGCCGGGTCCATTCTCTACTCGACCGGCACGCGCGATCTAAATAAAGTCGGTGGGCTTTCTTCGGTTATGCCACTAGCCGCGGCCGCCGGGCTTGTGGGCGTTGCCAGTTTGTCGGGCCTGCCTCCGACGAACGGCTTTGCGTCGAAGTGGCTGATATACCAATCGTCAATATCCGGCGGGCTGCGATTCGCGCCCTTTGTGATCGTTGCGGTCGTGGCTTTCTTCATCAGCCTGAGCACCCTAGCCTACTCGTTGAAATATTACAATGCTGCTTTTCTCGGCAAGCCGGCGGCCGAAGGACGCCGACCAACCAACATACCCGCGACGATGACGTTCGCCCAATGCGTGCTTGCGCTCGCCTGCATAGTCATAGGTCTGGCTCCCGTATGGGCTATCAAGCCGATCGTGTCTGTTTTCGGCGCTTCACTGCCGGAGACGTTCAGCGTCGGCGCAGCGAGCAGCCTGGCCGCTATTCCCGCGTATGGAGCCGTGCCTGCGGTGTGGAGCCCCGTGGCGCTCTTCGCGGTGTTCCTGATCTGCTTCGCCATAGCGGAGGGGATACGCGGCTCCGGCAAGGCCAAGACGAGAGCCGTTCCGAGCTGGTATGGGGGCGAAGAGCATACGGACGACGAAGTGCGATACAGGGCGCATGGCTTCTACTCGCCGTTCAATCAGGCTTTCGCAAAGGTTTATCCGCACCTGCCGATTCCGCGCCTGCCGAGCATCAAGAGGCTGCGCTCAGCCCTGGATTTCGACTCCTGGCTTTACGGCCCGCTCGTGCGCTGGGGAGGTGGCCTTGTGGACAGGATTAGCCGGTCGCACGCCGGTATTCCACAGCTCTACATGGTGTGGCAAGTAGTCGGCATGATCGTAGTACTGGTTCTGCTCTTTGTGCTTATTCGGTAAATTCGGGGGAAGCGATGTCCGCGAGTACGATCATAGTTAACGGCCTCATAGCACTGCTTCTCGCTCCGTTGTTCGACGGCGTGGTGAGGAAGGTCAAGGCGATCATACATTCGCGCAAGGGACCGCCGATAACCCAGGTGTACATTGATATACTCAAGCTCCTGGGCAAGGAGGATTTGCGCTGCACCGCAAGCGCGATTTTCCGATTTGCACCGGCGGTTGCGTTGGCGGCCTTTCTGGTCGTTGCGCTGCTGACGCCGATGGGGATGCCGTGCGCCGGACTTCCCGGCGACATGGTCACGTGGATTTATTTCCTGACACTCGGGGCGGCCGCGATAATAGTGCTCGCGGCGGCATCCGGCAATCCGTTCGCCGAGGCAGGCGCAGCCAGGGAGATTATGATGCTCCTGTCGGTCGAGCCGATAGTGGTTGCCGCATTGATCACCGCTGCGATCAAGAGCGGTTCCATGCAGCTAACGGACATGACTGCCTGGAACATCTCGCACGGGCCGGCTGTGTCCATGGTCACCGCCGGCATAGCATTCTTCCTGGCGCTGCAGGCGGCATTGGGCAAGCTGCCGTTCGACATAGCGGAAGCCGAGAGCGAAATAGTAGACGGTCCGCTCATCGAGCTAAGCGGGCCGAAACTCGCGACGATGAAGCTCGCTCTCCTGATCCGGCAACTGGTGTACTGCTTCCTTCTGGTGCAGATATTCATTCCCTGGCCGGTGTTCAGCCTGTGGCCGCTGTCGGTGCTGGCCGCACTCGTCAAGGTGCTGATTCTTTTCGTGCTGGCCGCGGTGATCGAGGCGGTCAGTCCCAGGCTTAGAATAGACCAGGCGATAAGCTATACGGGCAGGGTACTGTTTGTGGCGCTCGCTGCTCTCGTTCTCGCAGTAATAGGAGTGTAGCAATGACTGGAATCCGTCCTGAGTTGGTTCATACTTTAAGCCTTTTGATGATCTTTACCAGCTTTGCGGCTGTGGAGGCCAGGAACCTGCGGCATGCCACCGTCGCATATCTGGGCCAGGCGCTGCTGATATGCGGCCTGCTGCTGGCCTATGCGACTCAAAACGAGGCGCTGCTCTACTGGGCCGCGACCGCGCTCGTCACCAAGGCGATACTCGTGCCGTGGTTCCTCTGGCGGGCGACGGCAGGCGCCGAGCAGGAGGAAAAGCCGCTGATCGGCTTCGGCATATCGGCCGTCATCCTAATCGCCCTTCTGGCGGCGATGTATAAGTTCACGCATGCCCACGCGGCGCTGTTCGTCAACGTAGGCGGCGAGCTGGCTTCGATTGCTGAGATCAACCTCGCGGTCGCGTTCACCGTGTTCGTCCTGGGGCTTTACGCGATATTGACCCGGCGCGATGCGATAAAGACGGTGATCGGGCTCTGCCTGCTCGAAAACGCCGTCCACCTGAGCCTTGTCAGCCTTGCGCCGACGATCAGGGAAACTGCGCTGGCCGGAATCGCGACGGAAGTGGTCGTGACCGTCTATCTCCTGCTCTACATCATAGGCGGGATAAGAGAGAAGTTCGGCTCGACGGATACATTCAAGCTTTCAGAACTGCACTGGTAGAGGTGTGAAATATGTCTCCTGAGACGGCATCCATTTTGCCCGCGCTGGTGGTGATCTTCCCGGCTGCGGCAGGAATATTGATTTTCATCATCGGCCGATTCGTTGGGGGATTCAGGGAGGCGCTCGCCGTGCTGGGATCCGCCGGCGCGCTGGTGTTCTCCCTGGGCATCGGACAGGCGGCCCTGAGAGGCGGTGTGCTCACCTCGTTCCGCAATCAGTTCCGTGCCGATGCCCTGAGCGCCCTGCTCGTCGTCCTGGTCTCCGGCATCGGCTTCCTGGCGACGATCTACTCTCTCAAGTACATGCGCCACCATGTTCAGGAAGGCGGGCTGACGCACACGACTACCAGCGGGCGTTTGACGGCGTACTACGGCTGGCTGATGTTCTTCATCTCCACGATGCTGTGGGCCTGCCTCTCGAACAACGTTATCATGCTCTACGTCGCGGTGGAGGCGAGCACGATCGCCAGCGGGCTTCTCGTCGCCTTCTACTGGGACAAGCGGGCGCTCGAAGCGGGCTACAAGTACCTGATGCTGCTCACAGTCGGGATAACCTTCTCGCTCTTCGGCTGCGTCCTGGTTTATGCGACCGGGGCCAATATCCTCGGCGGCTCGAAGGGGCTTCTGCTGTCCGATCTGAAATCAGTAGCCGGTCTGTTCCCGAGGACTACCGTCATCCTGGCGTCGGCCTTCTTGATAGTAGGCTTTGGAACGAAGGCCGGCGTTGCGCCGTTCCATCCCTGGCTGCCGGATGCGCACGCGGAAGCGCCTACGCCCATCTCCGCCCTGCTCTCAGGCGTGATGATTAAGGTGGCGATGTACGCGCTGGTGCGGACCGTCAGCATGTTCTATCCGAGCTTTGCGCCGGTCGCTATGTTCGCGCTCGCTCTGGGCGTGTTCACCATGGTCATCGGTGACTTGATGGCCCTCGCCCAGGACGACTTGAAGCGCATGCTCGCCTACTCGTCCGTAAGTCAGATAGGCTACGTGCTGATGGGGTTTGGAATCGGCACGCAGTTGGGCGTATACGCGGGGCTTTTCCATATGCTGAATCACGCCCTGGGTAAGGCTCTCCTCTTCCTGGCCGCAGGAGCGGTGATATACGCCACAGGCGCCCGCAGGATTTCACAACTGGGCGGGCTGTCCAGGAGGATGCCCGTCACGAGCTTCTGCTTCTTCGTAGGCGCGCTGGCAGTGTCCGGCATTCCTCCGTTCAACGGATTCCAGAGCAAACTGGCATTGTTCGTTGCCGGCGCCCGAGCAGGTGACTGGTGGGCGGTCATAATAGGAATAGGGACCAGCCTGATAACGCTGCTCGTGCTCGCGAAGGCGGCGAAGGCGATATTCTGGGGTCAGCCGGATTCGGCATACGCGCCGACGGTGCGGGAGGCTCCTTTGACGGTTGTAGCGGCCATGGTGATCCTCGCGGCGCTGTGTCTGGCAATCGGTGTCTACCCGAAATCCGTGTATCCGCCCCTGAAGGCCGCATCCGCCGTCGTGCAGACGATAAAGACTCCGACGCCCGAGCCGGCGGCGAAGCAGCCGGTTCCACATCGTTCCGCCTTCAGCGATGGCGAGCACCAATGCACGAACTCACTGCCACGCAGAATATCCTCTCCATTGCCCTGAGCGAGGCCGCCAAGGTCGGCGCGGCGCGGATCACCAGGATTTCCGTGAAGGTCGGCGAGTGGTCTACCTTCGAGCCTGACTGCATCCGCTTCTATTTCGATATCATCGCGCGGGGAACTCCGGCCGAGGACGCGGCGCTCGCCATCGAGACGATACCGGTCACGTATGCCTGTGAGGAGTGCGGCCTCGAATACACGCCCGTCGAAGGCCGATTCCGGTGTCCCCGGTGCTCCGGCGTCGGAGGGACGGTTGTCAGCGGCAGGGAGATTTATGTAGAATCAATAGAGGTGCAGCATGCAGATACCGGTGATCCAAAAAGTCCTGGCGGCGAATGACCTCATCGCGGAGGAGCTGCGCGCGCAGTTCGAGAAAGCGGGGCTGTTCGTCGTCAACCTGCTCGGCTCGCCGGGCGCCGGGAAGACCAGTCTGCTGGAGCGAACCCTCGAGCGCGCCCGTGGAATGAAGCTGGGAGTGATCGAGGGCGACCTGGCGACCTCGCTGGACGCGGATAGAATCGCCCGCTTCGGCGTGCCGGTCGTCCAGGTCAACACAGGCGGCGCCTGCCACCTCGATGCGGCTATGGTCAGGAAGGCGCTCGGCAGCCTCGACGTGTCCGGGCTTGATGTCCTGCTGATCGAAAACGTCGGGAATCTCATCTGCCCGGCGCAGTTCGACCTCGGCGAGGCGTGTAAAGTGGCCGTGTGCAGCCTCCCCGAAGGCGATGATAAGGTCCTCAAGTATCCCGCGATCTTCAGCCTGGTCTCCGCCGTCGTGCTGAACAAGCTGGACTTGGTGAACCATTTGAATTTCAACCTGCCCGACTTCAGGCGGCATCTCGCGGAGTTGAATCCCGATGCCGCTCTGATGGAGCTGTCCTGCCTCACAGGCGAGGGCCTTGATCGGTGGATAGAATGGCTGGGACTAAGAGCCAGAAAAGCGAGAGAACCCGGTGGCAGATCGCAATCTCCGGCACAGTGCAGGGAGTAGGCTTCCGGCCGTTCGTGTATCAACTGGCCCGGAGGCACAACCTCGCCGGATGGGTTTGCAACACGCCCGGCGGAGTCCTGATCGAAGCCGAGGGTGACGAGGAGAAGCTCCGGCGCTTGCTGGAGTCACTGCGCTCTGAGACGCCCGCGCTCGCCTCGGTGTCCGACGTGCGGGTGAAGCCCGTTTCTCCTACCGGTGGCACTGAGTTTCTGATACGAAGCAGCATCGGCGGCGCAGAGGTCCAGCCGATCGTGCCGCCGGATGTCGCTGCGTGCGCCGATTGCATCGCCGACGTCCTGACTCCAGGAAACCGCCGCCACCTGTATCCCTTCACCAACTGCACAAACTGCGGGCCGCGGTTCACGATCATCCGCCGCGTCCCATACGACCGGCCTAATACCACCATGCAGGGATTCCGCATGTGCCCCGAATGCGGGGCGGAATACGACGACCCCACCGACCGACGATTTCACGCTCAGCCGAACGCATGTCCGGCCTGCGGGCCCCATCTCAGCTTGGACGGACGCGAGTACCCGGATGACTCGGAGGCGATTTCGAGGTCGGCCGCCTTGCTGCGAGAGGGCAAAATCCTGGCCGTCAAGGGCCTGGGCGGATTCCACCTGGCCTGCGACGCCCGGAATACCGAAGCCCTGCGCACGTTGAGGATGCGCAAGGGACGCGCCGGAAAGCCGTTCGCGCTGATGTGCGCCGACCTCGACGAGGTCCGCAGGATATGCGAAGTTGACCGCACATCGGAGGCGCTGCTTCTGTCGCCGGAGCGGCCGGTTGTGCTGATGCCTGCGCGCCGGGACAGCGGCATTTCACCACTCGCTGCTTCTGGAACCGGGTCGCTCGGCGTGATGCTCCCTTACACGCCGCTCCATCAACTGCTCCTGGCGGAGAGTCCGCCGTCACTCGTGATGACGAGCGGCAACCTGGCCGAGGAGCCGATCGTGCACCGGAATGAGGAGGCAGTCGAGCGGCTGGGGCACATCGCCGATCGCATCCTGGCGCACAACAGGCCGATACACATGCCGTGCGATGACTCGGTTGCGCGGGTCGTTGACGGCGTCCCGATGGTTATCAGACGGGCGAGGGGATACGTCCCGAGGCCTATAGAGATTGACATGGAAATGCCCCAAGTGCTGGCGTGCGGCGGCGATCTGAAGAGCGCCTTCTGCCTCACCAAGGGCCGGCTCGCACTGCTGAGCCAGCACCTCGGCGATCTCGATAACGCGCCGACTCTGGAGCATTACCGGCGGATCGTGGATCATTTCTGCGGCTTCTTCGCCGTCCAGCCGGAAGTAATCGCGCACGACCTCCACCCGGATTACCACTCCACGCGATATGCGATGTCGCTCTCCGCCGCGGCGGACCGCAGGGTCGGCGTGCAGCATCACCATGCCCATATCGCAAGCTGCATGGCCGAGAACCGCCTATCCGGGCCGGTAATCGGTGTCGCCTTCGACGGGACGGGCTTCGGCGCGGACGGGCGCATCTGGGGCGGGGAATTCCTGGTCGCGGATTACGATGACTTTCGGAGGGCTGCTCATCTCGCCTACGTGCCGATGCCGGGCGGAGAAGCCGCGATTCGCAGGCCGGGCAGAATGGCGCTGGCTTACCTATTGCATACATTTGGCCCGTCGGAAGTCGGCATCGCACCCGGTCTCTCATCCGCCGAGGCCCAGGCGGTCAGGACGCAGATCGAGCGGGGGCTGAACGCGCCTCTCACATCGAGCATGGGGCGGCTTTTCGACGCGGTTTCCGCGCTGCTCGGCATATGCACGGAGGTCACTTACGAAGGCCAGGCCGCCATCGAGCTTGAGGCAATGGCGTCCGGGCCGACGGAGCAGACCTACGCCTACGACATCGTCGAAGGCCAGTCAGGTGCGCTCGGAATTGACGTCCGGCCGATGATTGCCCGGATCGCGGAGGAGATCGAGCGAGGGACTCCGGCGGAATCGGTCTCGAGCATATTCCATTCCACGGTTGCCGACATGGTTGTGAGTGTCTGCTGCAAGGTGAGGGATCAGACGGGCTTGAATCGGGTCGTCCTGAGCGGCGGCGTCTTCCAGAACGTGCTGCTGCTCGGAATGGCGCTCGAACGCCTGAGACGCCAAGATTTTGAGGTGTTCCGGCACAGCATGGTGCCATGCAACGACGGCGGAATCTCGCTCGGCCAGGCGGTCGTGGCGGCTCGGAGGTGTGCGCGCTCATGTGCCTAGCTATACCGATGAAAGTAGTCGAAATCAGAGGAAAGACAGCCCGCGTGGAGCAGGAAGGTGTCTCCAGGGAAGCCAGGATAGACTTCCTTGAGGGCATCGAGGTCGGCGATTTCGTGCTGGTTCACGCGGGCATAGCGATCCAGCGGGTGCGCCCGGAAGATGCGGAAGAGACGCTCCGCCTGATGAGGATGATAGCCGATGAGATACGTTGACGAGTTCCGGGACAGCAGCCTGGCTCGCGATCTCGCGGAGCAGATACGCCGGGAAGCGATGCGCCCGCTTTGCTTCATGGAGGTCTGCGGCACCCACACAATGGCGATCGCCCGGTATGGGATCAAGGGCCTGCTGCCGGAGAACCTGAGGCTCATATCCGGCCCCGGCTGTCCCGTGTGCGTCACCCCACAGGCGCAGATAGACCAGTTCATCGGCCTGGGCAAGTCTCCGGAGACTGTTCTTGCCACGTTCGGCGACATGATCCGCGTGCCCGGCACTCGCTCGAACCTCGAAGCCGAGCGTGCGCGAGGAGCCGACGTTCGAGCGGTCTACTCGCCCCTGGATGCACTTGCCATCGCTGGGGAGAACCCGGATAAGCGGGTGGTGTTCTTCGGCGTTGGCTTTGAGACGACGGCGCCGGCCGTGGCTCTCGCGATTCTGGAGGCGCGAAAGGCCGGCCTCCCCAATTTCCACGTGCTGTGCGCCCACAAGCTCATCCCGCCGGCGATGGCCGCATTGGCGAGCGACCCCGAAATCGCCATTGATGGGTTCATCTGCCCCGGCCACGTGAGCGCCATCATCGGGAGCGCCGCGTATGAACCCATCGCCCGCGACTGCGGCATCCCGTGCGTCATAGCGGGCTTCGAGCCGGTGGATATTCTCCAGTCGCTTCTCATGCTGGGGAGACAGGCGGCTGCCGGCCGCTCTGAGGTGGAAGTCCAGTATTCCAGGGCCGTCTCTAGGGAAGGAAATCCCGCCGCGATGAGCTGCGTCCGCGCCGTATTCGAGCCGGCGGATGCCGAGTGGCGCGGGCTTGGGACAATTCCCGGCAGCGGACTGCGCTTGAGACCGGAGTTCGCCGCATTCGACGCATCCCAATTCCTCGCCCAAGCTTCGTCTGCTCCTTCGGAGGACACGGCTTGCGAGTGCGGCCTGATACTCAAGGGGTTGAAATCGCCGACCGACTGCCGCGCCTTCGGGACGGCCTGCACGCCTGAGCATCCTCTTGGTCCCTGCATGGTCTCAGGCGAGGGCGCCTGCGCCGCCGAGTACAAGTACTCTGAGGAGTGATGAGTGAGGAGTGAGAAGAGTTGAGAGTTGAGTGTTGAGTGATGCTGGATGCTTGGTGCTCGATACTGGATGCCGGATGTTGTCCCGCCTACGGACGGGATCCCGCCAGAGGCGGGAGAAGTTGGGCGTTCTCCCTTTCTCCCACACCCCCATCCCCCCACACTCCCACACTCCCATTCTCCCATTCTCCCCCTCGCCTTGAATGGCGTCCGGCGCCGTGATATACTTACCCAAGGGCACTTATGAACGACGACATCATCCTCCTGGCCCACGGCGCAGGCGGAAAGAAAAGCGCCGACCTGATCAGCGGCCTGTTTCTGCGATACTTCGGAAACCCGATCCTCGATCTCCTTGGGGATTCGGCCATAGTCCAGAGCGACGGGCGAAAACTGGCCTTCACTACCGACTCGTTCGTCGTGGATCCGCTCTTCTTCCCCGGCGGGGATATCGGAAAGCTGGCCGTCTACGGCACCGTCAACGACCTTGCGGCTGCCGGGGCCGGGCCGCTCGCCCTGAGCGCGGCTTTCATTCTGGAGGAGGGCCTGGACTTCGAGACGCTGGAGCGCGTTGCCGCCTCGATGAGGGATGCAGCGGCGGATGTCGGCATACCCATCGTCGCGGGCGATACCAAGGTTGTCACGCGCGGCTCAGCCGACCGGATGTTCATCACAACCTCGGGTATCGGCCTGCTCCCGGACGGGAAAGAGCCTCCTTCGCCGGAGAGGGCGGCTCCCGGCGACATGGTGATCCTGAGCGGCACGATTGCCGATCACGGGATGGCCGTCATGGCCTGCCGCGAGGGCATCCGCTTCTCTTCGGAAATCCAGAGCGATTGTGCGCCTCTTCACCGCCTGGTTGCCGCCGTTCTCGAAGCTGCGCCGAATGTCCACTGCCTGCGCGATCCGACTCGCGGCGGTCTGGCGGCCACGCTGAATGAACTCGCCGCTCGATCCGGCGTCTGTATAGAGATCGAGGAGTCCGGCATACCAGTCAAAGAGGATGTCCGCGTTGCCTGCGAGCTTTTGGGAATAGATCCGCTGCACGTCGCCAGCGAGGGAAGGATGGTGGCGATCGTTCCGCACGGAGAGGCGGAGATGGCTGTGGCCGCCATGCGGCGCCACCCTAATGGCACAAGGGCTGAGGTGATCGGCCGAGTCCAGGCTGCGCCGGCCGGGCGAGTGCATCTCCGTACCGCTATGGGGAGCCTGCGCGTCCTCGATGTGCCGTCTGGCGACCTCCTCCCCCGGATATGCTGAGTGAACGCTTCTGTTCTCAACATATGGAGGTTGAAGTATGTTGATTCGAAGAGCAAAGGCAGTCTTGCTGTTCGCGCTCGCGGGCATGGCGCTTCCGGCTTTGGGCGATTCCACCGAGATCAAGATAGCCACGCAGCCGGGTCCGAAGGCGCGTATCGTTGTTACTTCTAAGGATCCACTCATGCAGCGAACCGGCGCCTGGTGCCGGGATTTCCTGGCGAAGCGGGGACTTGCGGTCGAGCCGGAGACATTCAGAGACCTGGGCAAAGGCAACTCGCCCGCGTGGATATTGGAGGTCAAGGGCGATTGCCCGATCGCCCATTCGCTCGGAATCAATACCGCTCCGCTCGACGCCGCTCGCGCCGATGCCTTCATCCTGACCGTGTCCAAGAAGGGCAGCCGGCCCGTGGTCTCGGTTGTCGGCAGAAACGTTCAAGGAGTGCGCTCCGGCGTCGTTCGTCTGGTCGCAATAACGGCCCACCACGGCGAATATCTCTCCGCGCCGAAGACCTCCGAGTTCCGCACGCCCTTCTTCCCGGTCCGGCGGATCACGATCTGCCCGACCGGCCGCATTGCACAGTATGACGCCGCTGATAAGCCCTGGGTTGACACGCTCTCGACCCGCTGGAGCGACGAACGCATCCGGCGGTACGCGGAGCAGCTCTGGCTGTTCGGATTCAATTCGGTCGAGCTTTGCGAGCTGCGCGGCTACCGTGCCACATACACCGATGAGCAGTTGAAAAAGGAAGTCACGCCCAAGCTGCGGGTGTTCATGAAGGCTGTCCGCGACAACGGCATGGAGGTCAGCCAGTTCATCTGGGGCCAGAACCTGTTTGCGGAGGGCGCGAGTCTCTGCTGGAACTCGCCCGAGGAGCGGCCGGTCATGGAGAAGGAGTTCAGGAGGCTGGCGCAGACCTACGGCGACCTGGTGGATCACATAGTCGTGCACGTGGGCGATCCCGGCGGCTGCGACCGCAACGGCTGCGACCCATACAAGACCACTCAGGAAATCGCAACCGGCCTGCTCAATGAGTATCGCAAAGTCAATCCGAATGTAACCGTGACCCTGAGCACCTGGGCGAACTTCGGCTTCTGGGACGGCGCTCCGGGGGTCAAGTTCCTCGACGAGAGCTACTCGCCGAAGGAGATCGGCATTGCCCTGCACCGATGGTACTACCCGGACAAGGCGAAGCTGGTCCGCGATTCCGGCAGGGATGTTGATATATGGAGCTGGTACATGAGCGATTTCGAGCTGCAACTCAACATGTCGCTCTTCATGCGCCGGGTCAACAAGTATTTCGCCGCGCTCCCCGATCGGGCTTCGAAGGATATTCGCGCGATCTCGACGGAGATTTGCTTCCACGGCTGGCCGCAGATCATAAACGCCTACGTGAGCGCCCAGAAGATGTGGTCGCCCAGGAGAAGCCTGCAGGACATCGAGAGCGAGTTCTGCGCAGGCACGTTCGGAGACAAGAACGCCGACGCCATGGTGCAGGTGTACCAGACCTGCGAGAAGCGCGTCCGCCCGGACTGCTATTTCGCATTCACCCCCACATGGGACCATGCGCGTGTGGTGCTCGGTACACCGCAGTTCAGCAGGCAGTGCCGCGCCGCCCTGGAGGCAGGCGAGGCGGTGACTCTCGACCCGAACCGCCCGCCCAGGTTTACCTCGGCTACCGATCCCCAGGCGCTTAAGGACTACCTGATGCGCAGCCTCAACCTGATAAGCATCTTCTCGGAGGCACAGGAGAAAGTCAAGCGCGCAAGAAGCGCTGGTGCGAGCCAGGAGGAGCTGCGGAAGATCGTTGATGACGCCGAGTCGAGGGCGCAGCCGTTCAAGATTGACCCGGACTACCGTCACCTCTCAGCTGAGCTTAAGAAGCGAATAACGGAGAAAGCCCGGTGAACCAGGCTCCGTCCTGGACGATGCACACAGCGCCGTTTACGGTGCTTTCTCGTGGACGGCAGCCCGGTGCACTGACCCGCGTGCTGTCCCGAAAAGCACCGCGATGGTCACTGCAAGCTTGAACGCCGTGTACCATGAGATCTCGCGCGCAACCAGCCCGTCCTTGACGGCACCTGGGAAGATGTCCGGTATCGTCCATGCCCAGACCAGCTTCACCAGGAACAGCGTGAGCACAAGAACGAGCGCGATCACAGCAAGTACGCCGGGCACAATAGCGACCGCCCAGGCTTTCTTCATGAGCGCACCTCCTTATTAGTCGGCTATTTACGCCCGTTCTGCACGGCTGTGGGGAGTTCCTTCTCGCCCGACGTCTACGGGAGGAAAAGTCCCCCTGAGGCTCTAACAGTTCCACGTAGCTTGGCCGGCGCCGACGGCATATCGAGCCTGAGCGTGCCGGACATCTCATCAGGTGTGGAGGAGCAGAACTTGAGAAGATTGGCCTCGATTCCATTGGCATTGTGGGTCGTCCTTATGGTGCTGTCCACCGCGAGCGCTGACGTAGCGCTCATCGCCCGCGATGGAAAAGTGGGCTTCCGGATTCCGTATGTCGTCACCATAGCCCCGGGGACGATTTTCTATGAAACCAGCGGCGGCCGGGATTACCTGGCCGGCAGCCCGTCGTCGTCGAGCACGGTGGGATGCACGACCGAGCGGCAGTGGAAGACCGGCGACGGCCGGCTGCTGTGCGTCAGCTTCGAGCAGAACCCCAACGGATACATCATGAAGCTCAGCGCGTCGCCGAACGAGGGCATCTCCAAATGGGGATTTGCGCTCAAGGCGTCCGATAATGAGTACTTCACCGGCCTGATGGAGCGAGTCGTTGACGGGGATGACAACGAGTCCTGGAGGGAGGGCATCACCCAGGCTCTCGATCTGCGCGGGCAGAAGGTGGAGATGGTCGTAAAGCCGACCACCGCCGTCTATGCTCCGTTCTTCTTATCCAGCCGAGCATATGGGCTTGCCGCGAACACCACTTGGCCCGGGCTTTTCGATTTCTGCGCCGAATCGCCGAATCTGGTGCAGGTGAGCTTCGAAGGCCCGTCGCTCCAGTGCCATTTCTATACAGGCAAAGACCCGGCCGCGATCGTTAGGGCGCATGCGATGGAGTCCGGCCCGCCCTTTATGCCGCCGAAATGGGCGTTTACACCCTGGCGGTGGCGCGATGAACATGTGCACCGACCGACTTACTACGACGGTACGAGGGTGGAAGTCCCTTACAACAGCCAGGTGGTCGAGGATATCCTCATGATGGAGGCGCTCGGCATACCGTGCGGCGTATACTGGCTGGATCGGCCCTGGGCGGTCGGCTCAAAGGGCTATGAAGATTTCAAGTGGGACGAAGGCCGCTTCCCCAAGCACATTGAGATGACCCGATGGCTTAAGCAGAAGAACATCAGGCTCATGATCTGGATCGCGCCGTGGGTCATGGGGAACATGCACAAGGAGGCCCGCGCCAGGAACTACAACCTGCCGGGACAGACAGACAAGAACGACTACTGGTCGCTGATTGACTTCACCAATCCCGAGGCGACGAACTGGTGGCAGCAGCCGTTGAGGAAACTGCTGGAAGACGGGTTGGCCGGCTTCAAGCTCGATCGTGCGGAGGAGCAGGTGCCGTGCGATCTCGCGATCAGGGCTCACGACGGCCGCACGACGCGCGAGCTTCATAACGATTACCCCCATCTGTACATCAAGGCTGTCTACGAAGCTGCCAAGGAAGTGCGCGGCGATGATTTCGTGCTGATGCCGAGGGCGGCGTTCGCCGGCAGCACGCGCTATGGAGTCTTCTGGGGCGGCGATGCGGACAGCACGGACCTGGGCCTGCGCGCATCCATCATTGCCGTGCAGCGGTGCGCGGTTATGGGCTACCCGTTCTGGGGGAGCGACACCGGCGGCTATCGCGGGCGCTACGAGCCGCTGGATCGTGAGGTCACCGCCCGATGGCTGGCGTTCAGCGCGTTTTGCCCGATTATGGAGGTCGGCCCGACCAGGAATCGCAGCCTCTGGGACATGCCGACCGAGCCGCAATACGATACCGAGCTGATCGCGATCTGGCGGCTGTATGCCACGATTCACGACAGGCTGGCTGACTACAGCTACAGGCACGCGAGGGAAGCGCGCGCCTCCGGGATGCCCGTCGTGCGTCCCTTGTTCCTGGCGTTCCCGGATCAGAAAGAAGCATGGGGGGACTGGCAGACGTATCTGTATGGGAGTGACATCCTCGTCTCCACCATTTGGGAAAAAGGCAAAACTCAGCACACGCTCTATCTGCCCGCCGGCGAGGTCTGGATAGACGCCTGGGAGCCCGCGAAGGAATACGAGGGCGGCAAGTACCTCACGGTGGAAGCGCCTCTTTACAGAATGCCCGTATTCATTCGAAAGGGATCCAGGGTCAACCTGGGCGACCTTCAGGCTCTCTACAAGGACTCGCTCGCCCGAGCCGCGAAGAGACCCGACCTGGCACAGTTGCAGAAGACGGTGAGGTCAGCACGGCCGTAAACGGCCGGTCTGGCACGAGAAGAAAAGCCTGGTGAACCAGGCTCATTTGCGCAAGTGCGGCTGCAGCGCCGTTTACGGTGCTTTTGGATAGATGTTAGCCTGTCCTTTAGGGCGGGGCGTGTGGAGGTACAACCATGAGCGAAAACCAGGATAGATACCAGGGGATACCCGCGTATATCGGCAACGGGCTGCTGAAGCGCTATCACGACAACCCGATTATCACGGCGGAGGATATCCCCGGCGGCGCCGCGTGCGTCTTCAACAGCGGCTTCGCGGCCTACGAGGATAAGACCGTCGGCCTGATCCACGCATGGGACCGCGAGTGGGTGCCGCGGTTCTTCATCGGCTGGAGCGACGACGGCATACATTTCGAGATCGAGCCGAAGAACGTGATCGTGCCGCCGGACGAGTATCCATACGTCCCGCACGAGGGCATATTCGACGCCCGCATCACGCCGCTCGACGGCGTGTACTACATTACCTACAACGTCGCATCGAGGCTCGGCGGGCGAATCATGCTGGCCCGCACCGATGATTTCAAGTCCATCGAGACAATCGGCTTCATCGCCGGGCCGGATCACAGAAACTGCGCTCTTTTCCCGGAGAAGATCAAGGGCGATTACGTGCGGCTCGAACGGCCGCAGGGCGTTTCCGAGGGTGATATCTACATCGGCTACTCGCCGGACATGATCCACTGGGGCCGCACGAAGCTCCTGTTGGAGAAGTATCACCGGTATTGGGAGAGCATAAAGGTCGGCCCGGCGGCGCCGCCCGTCAAGACCGACAAGGGATGGCTCACCGTCTATCACGGCTGCCGCAAGGGAATGAACGGCTACATCTACATGATGGGCTGCATGCTGCTCGACTTGGAAGACCCGAGCCGCATCATAGGGAAGATCAACGAGCCTGTAATGTCCCCGGAGGAGTACTACGAGCGAGTCGGGATCGTGGGCAACGTCGTGTTCCCGACGGCGGCGATTCCACGAGGCGAGGACGAGCTTTGGGTCTACTACGGCGCGGCGGACACGTGCATCGGGCTCGCGTTCGGCAGCGTCTCCGAGCTGGTTGACCTGTGCCTGAAGAATCCCTTCCCCGGCCAGAAACCATGCAGGTAGGTGCTGGCGCTGCTCTCGGGTTCACTCGCGTTTCGTCTCCCCGGCTGCCGGGGTAAAGTCGCACCGGACCCGCCGGAAGTCGCGGTCGAGGCCGACTGATGCAGGAATGAAGCCGTCTCCCGTTTAATCTGCATACAACAAATCTCGCGTTCTGTCCTGCCTGCGCACGGCGAACTCGAAAGGAGGTTCTCAGGTGAGACTGGAGGTTGACGAAAGCCTTTGCATAGGCGATGCGATTTGCGTGGACATTTGCCCGGAGGTCTTCGAGATGGGGGACGACGATCTGGCCCATGTGATCAACGAAAACCCGGAGCCCGGCCTTGACGAACGGGCGAGAGAAGCGGCGGACGCCTGCCCGACGGGGGCTATAATAATCCATGAGGAATGAGCGACTTGCGTGCACGCAACAAGTTGCAAACAATTGCTTGACAAACTAGGGTAGCCTAGCTATTATTGCTGTAGAACGCCCTATTGATGTGGCGTTCGACTCTTCCTTTCATTTGCTCCGTCTCGCAGGCGCGGGATGGGGCTCTTTTTTTGTCCAGTTGGGTCTCCGTTCCGAGGCCGCTATAGAACCGGCAGATACCTCTCGATTTCCCACTGGGTTACCTGAGTGCGGAACTCGTCCCACTCGACTTTCTTCAGCTCCAGGAACCGCTCGAATACGTGATCACCGAGCGCCTTGCGGACCAACTCGCTCTTCTCCGTCTCCGCCAGAGCCTCGACGAGGCTTGCGGGAAGGCATTCGATGCCCATCTCCTGCCTTTCTTTCTCCGAAAGCTCGTAGAGGTTCTTCTCCATCGGCTCCGGGAGCTCATACTTGTTTTCGATCCCCGCGAGACCTGCCGCGAGCATTACGGTGAACGCCAGGTACGGGTTGCACGCGGGATCCGGGCAACGGAGCTCCACCCTGGCTGCCGACTCCTTCCCCGGTTTGAAGGCGGGCACGCGGACCAGCGCGGACCGGTTTCGGTGCGACCAGGCTATGTAGACGGGGGCTTCGTAGCCGGGCACGAGCCGTTTGTAAGAGTTCACCCACTGTGCCAGGATCGAGCAAATCTCGCGCGAGTGCTTCAGAAGGCCCGCGGTGTATGCTTTCGCGATGCCCGACATGCGGTTCACGTCGTCCGGGTCGTAGAATACGTTCTTGTCACCGCGGAAGAGTGATTGGTGCGTATGCATGCCGCTTCCGGGCTTGCCGTAGATCGGCTTCGGCATGAAGGTTGCGTACACGCCGTTCTGCGCGGCAATCTCCTTGACGATCAGCCTGTAGGTCATCGCTCTATCGGCCATCGTAACGGCGTCCGAGTAGCGCAGGTCAATCTCGTGCTGGCTGGGCGCGGCTTCGTGGTGGCTGAATTCAACTGGGATGCCCATCCCCTTCAGGCACGCGACGGTGTCCCTCCGGAGGTTGCTGCCGGCGTCCATCGGCGTGAGGTCGAAATACCCGCCGTGGTCAATTATCTCGGTGCCGAGGCTATTCCTGAAGTAAAAGAACTCCAGTTCCGGCCCGACGTAGAAAGTGAAACCTTTCTGCTTCGCAATCTCGCAGTTCCGCTTCAAAATATGCCGCGGGTCGCCTTCGTAGGGCGATCCATCCGGGTTCTTGATGTCGCAGAACATACGTGCGACGCCGTCGTATCCGCCTGCGGCGGACAAGGGCAGCAGGCAGAACGTGGTCGGATCGGGCACGGCAAACATGTCGCCCTCTTGGATGTCCTGGTAGCCCGTGACTGACGAGCCGTCGAACGCCATCCCCTCGTCCAGAGCGCGCTCGAGCGCCTCTCCGGTAATCGCCACGGCCTTGAGCGTTCCAAAGATGTCGGTAAACCAGAGTCTGATGAACTCGACGTTGTTTTCGCAGACCTGCCGGAGGACGTCTTCTCTCGACTGGCTGTCCATGTGGGCCTCCTTATTCGTTGCACTCACCGATCGCGCCAAACAGGCGCCCGAGGAAGAATTTGATTCCGATGCCAGCGCCGGAGACACGTCTTGAAACTGCCCGGCCTCAAGCTCTCCAATCAACTCGACAGTAGTGTATTCGTTTCACCTCGAGGTTGTCAAGCTGCATTGGAGTGGAACATTGTGTCCCAAGTGGGTCGTCTAAGAATTGTGCGACCGTCTTTGATGCATGGTCTGGTTGACAGTTGGGCCGCAGCCCGGTACAATCGGAGTAAAGCCGCGGGCACCCTCGGAGCAGTGAACCTGCAAGCTTGCATCACAGGATCGTAATCCCCTGGGCGCCTTAGAAGAGGAGGCAGTGGAATGTCTCGCGCAGTGAGTACGCATAAGGTTTGGTTGATGCCTGTGTGTTTAATCGCAGCAGTGATCGTGTTGGTCTGCTGCTGGCAGCAGCTTCAGGCTCAGGCGCCAGCGCCGGGGGTCGCTCAGCCTTCGCCGGCGCCTGGGGTTGCCGCATTGACCCCTTCCGGCGAGCCGACTCTTACCCTAAGCAGCGTGCTGCCAAAAGCTGTGAAGGTTATGAAGGTCAAGAACTGGGACGGCCAGGTGACCGAACTCCTGCGCTTCAAGTACAAGACGATGGACAACAGAGTTATCACGGCGCATCTTCCGGGGGTTTACAGGAAGGAGACGATGCCGAGGGCCGCTTGGGACACGCTGTTCCAGGTATTCGCAATGGACCGGGAGGCACGGCTCGCTGTCATAGAGAGGAATACGCCTCCCGATCTGTCATCGTACATGCAGGAATTCATGGCGGAGATCAGCGGCGAGGTACGCGAGGGCATGTTCGGTAGTCCAAGCCCGGCAGCCGCGGCGCTTGGCTACGCGCGCTCGAATCTCCCATCAATGGGAGTCCAGTTGCCTCCGATGCCGCCGGCCCTTATAGGCATGCCCTAGCCGAACCCGAAGTTTAGAAATCGCCTGAGAGCCCGTTTCCACACGCTGCAGCGCGCGGAAACGGGCTCTTCCCCATAGTAAAGAATCTCTCACCCCTGCCCATAATAACAATTAGGAACATCAGGACACGGACGTTGCCTTCTGCACCAGCGCGCGATTGGGTGTAAGTCAGGCAGTACGCTGTGGCGTGTATGCGCAAGGCAGGGCGTTGTTGTTGAAGTCCGTCTCTTCACCAGTGGAGTCTGGAGCCAGGAGTTGCGCGGCGAACGCGGCTTTCGCACAGATTCGGGAGTGGCTTTCCCAACCATACATTGGCAGGCTTGCAATCTGGGCGGTAGTCTTGGCCGGGTTCGTCGTGGCGCTGCGGCTGGGTTTCGGCCATGCCCTCGTCTGGCCGAGCGCCTGGGGCAGCGTTCTGCTCGAAATCTCCGGCATCCTGTTTATCTGTGGGATAATCTATTGCCTCTGGGTGCAATACCGCGTATCAGGCGAGCAATGGATTCTGCTGGTAGTCAGTGCTTTTAGTGCCTTGGTACTCGGCGACCTCTTCCACCTGCTGTCATCCGCGTCTGCATTCGGTGGCTCCGGCGCTCTGCAAAGGGTTGCATTGCGTTGCTCCGCCGGCTGCAATGCAGCCTCGGTCTGTATGCTCGCTGCCGCGGCGTGGAGCACCGCCGTCTGCGGCAAGGAGCACCGCCGGATGATAGGCCTCCGCGCGCTGGCTGGCGTGCTTACACTGGCTGGATGGCTCGTTCTCCTTGTGCTCGAAATGCCGAAGATGTGGCTTCGGATGTGTGATGTACTTTATGGAATCCCGTCGGCGATCATGTATCACATCGGCGCGTGGCTGCACTATTCTCTGCTCTGGGACCTGCTCTTCCTCGCAATTCTCTTGGTCGCATTCGCGGCGTTTTGCCGGCGCTATCTCCGCGACGAGGATGCCTTCAGCGATGGGGTTACTAAGTATCTGTTCCTGTCCGCGATCGGCCAGGCAGCAAGCCTGGTATGCGTGGGCGAGTTCGATCTGTGCTGGTGGGCCTCGCGCTTGCTCGGAGTCTCTGCTTTGCTGGTTCTCCTCATCAAGCTGGGAACGGAGTTTGGCGCTTCGTACGCCGATGCTCACACACGTATAGAGCATCTCGAGGCCGTGCACTACATGTCCTCTCGTCTCAGCAATACCTTGGACCTTCGAGTGGTGCTGTTGGCGCTGGTGTCAGATACCGCCAGCATGTTGTCCGCTCGCTTTGCCTCTGTTATGCTGGCGGACGATGCTGGAGAAACCCTGACGACCGTGGTGACACACGGCTTGCCTGAGGATATGTTGAATCCAACCGAGCCCCGGAAGGTGGAGGCGAGCGGGCCGCCGGGATTCCACTCCGGCCACACAGCAAGGGCGTTCAGGGAGAGACGGGTCTGCGTCGTTGGCGATATCTACACCGATGTCGAGTTCGTGCCCTGGCGGCTGCTTGCCCGGCATGACGGGTATACTGTGTCCGTACCGCTTGTCTATCAGGAGATCCCTCTGGGCGTCATGAACCTGTTCTTCGACGCGCACGTCCCGCTGAACGACGAGCGAATCAGGCTGTTCCAAACACTGGCGTCGTCAGCCACTGCCGCGATCGTGAACGCCCAGCTCTACGACAAGAGTGTCCAGAGCCAGTCCGCCCATGTCCCCTCGCTCCACGGCATTCGCCTCGCCTCCTGACACGCAGCCGCCTGGAGCATCCGCTGTTCGCAGTCCCGCGGATAAGCCTCACTTGGCAATGCACTGCTCAATGAAGCTGACAGCCTGAAGGTAGAACGGCAGCGCGATGTAGGGGCTTGCTACGAACAGCGCGGCAGGATGCGACCAGGCTGGTGAGAAATTGACCCGACGCCGTCCGGCATTGACTACAGCCCACAATAATGGAGTTGACAATCCCCTTGTCCCAGCCTAACATACGACTCAGAACCTATTTGGAGGATTCCCGCATGATGGAAGACATAGTTAGGGCAAACCGAAGCTACCGCCGCTTCTATCAGGACAGACGGATCGAGCCAGAGACTTTATGGGAACTGATGAACCTGGCGCGGCTCTCGCCGTCCGCTGCGAACCTTCAGCCGCTGAAGTACATCGTTTCCGCTGATGCGGAGCTGAACGCCCGGATTTTCCCCACGTTGGCCTGGGCAGGTTACTTGAAGGATTGGCCCGGTCCGGCGGAAGCCGAGCGCCCGAGCGCCTACATCGCCATCCTCGGCGATACCGAGATCACCGGGGACTTCGGCTGCGACCACGGGATCGCGGCGCAGAGCATCATGCTCGGCGCGGCGGAGAAGTGCCTCGGCGGCTGTATGATCGGCTCCATTGATCGCGAGAAGCTGCGCGAGGCGCTGCGCATCCCCGAACGATTTGAAATCCTGCTGGTCCTGGCGCTGGGCTATCCGAAGGAGAAAGTCGTATTGGAGGACGTCGGGCCGGACGGCGACGTAAGATACTACCGCGATTCTGAGGGCGTCCACCACGTTCCCAAGCGCTCGCTGGATGAGGTCATCTTGGCATTCTGAAGCCTCGATTCCAAGCAGCCATCGGCGCGTAGCCCAGCAGGCCGCTCGCGGGTTTGACCGTCCGCGCTGCGACTGGTATCATCATATAGTTTCTGACGTCGCGGATGAGAACAGCATGACAACTACTGCAGAGATGCGCTGCGCCAGGCACCCGAAAGAACAGACTGCCATTACCTGCGCGAGCTGCGGAATTCCTATCTGCCCGAAGTGCATGGTCACCACGCCGGTCGGGATCAAATGCCGGGATTGCGGTACGGGCAGGAGGACCGCGCTCTTCCAGGTCAGGCCGGAGAGACTCCTGCTTGCCGGGATCACGGCACTGATCGCCGGAGCACTGGCGGCAGTCATCGGCGAAATCGGCTTCCTGGCGATATTCGTGTCCGCTCCTTTTGGTTACTTCGCCGGGAGCATGGTGCTCAAGGCATCCGGCATGAAGCGGGGACTTAAATTGGAGATAGTTGCCGGAGCGGGAATGGTGATCGGCGCGCTTGCCCTCAAGCTCCTCCCGGCGGTGATGATGGGCAAGCTGCTGGCGAGAAGCGGCTACTCCGCGATCTCCTTCGGCGTTGCGTCGCTCAGCGACCCCTTCTTCTGGGTCGCCCTGGCAATCGCGGCCAGTTGCGCGGTTTCGAAGATACGTTACCTCTGACGGCCTCGAACTCAAGCTGAGGGCATGCAGGCCGCTGCACCCGCCGACAAGCTCACCTGCACTCCGATGCCTCCTGAGCTTCCCCAAACGTGACTACCACAATAACGAGCGAGGCAAGCCTCTGCTTGACAATAGCTCCACCGCTCGCCGAAGCCAACGGTTAGCCTTCGTGAATTTTGGGTAAAAACCCCTTGACAGACGAGAACCTTTCGGGTATACTATGGGAAATAAGCAAACTTAAGTTTGCCCATGGAGGCGGCGCATGGCGGCAAGAAGACCATCGTACCCGGTAGGCGAGTTTGAACGTGCCCGGCCCGGATCTAGCGTGATGGAGCGCGCGGAGCTGCTGCTTCTGTTGGTCGCCGTGGGTGCTCTTTTGTTCGTGGCCGGAATCTGGCTGAGGAACGCTGTTGTCGGACGGGCGCCGTGCGCGATGGCTGCGATCACAGTTGAGCCGGGCGATACGCTGTGGCGCCTTGCGGTGGAGTACGGCGACCCGAATGAATACATCCTCGAGCGTGTGAATGCGCTGGCACGAGCGAACGGCCTGGGAAAGAGCCGGATGCTCCGCGAGGGCCAGACCCTCGTGATACCGGTGAGCGGCAAGAGCGCAAAACTGTACAACGGGGGCAGATATGCGAGCACAAAGATTGCGGACTAAGTGTGTGCAGATCGCGACCGCCGTCTTCCAGCCGAAGGTTGGTCCGGCAGGGATCGGCGTAGTGGCGGCTCATGCGCCGGCGACGAACGTCAGCAGCATACACGAGCAGGTATTCGGGGGCTCCGATTACCTTCACCTCCGCGCAGTCCTGCGCGCTCTCCAGCTTGGCAAGGAGATTCGCGCACGTAATATCTCGATCCTGTGTCCGGATGAGCGCGTGGTGAAGCTGGTCAATCGGGAGATACCCCTGGAGCCGGGAAGTCCGCTGGCGCCTCTTTACATGAGGATCAGGGCGCTTATGTATACCTACCGGCTGGCGGAGGTGCGCGCGGCGCCCAGATCCAGGGTGCAGGCGGCCCGGAAGCTCGCCGCCGCCGCGAGCAGGATGCCCGCGCGCAAGGTCGAGCCCCAGAGAAAGCTGTTCACGCCTGCGTGACGGAAGCGGTGTCTTGGGGCTAGCGGCTCATGCCGTAGTATACGATATCCGCCTGCCTGCGTATTCGCAGTACGGGTATCACATCGCTGCCGGAGACCTTCCTCGAGCTGATGCCGGTCACCTTCGCGTATGTCCCCACA
>Ga0307379_10001770_pt1 | contig 33187 bp, 29 predicted proteins | sample UN2MG_FD_202237 | JGI IMG/M metagenome (GOLD analysis project Ga0307379, IMG submission 202237) | Soil microbial communities from Risofladan, Vaasa, Finland - UN-2 | ecosystem: Environmental > Terrestrial > Soil > Coastal area > Acid sulfate soil | place: Finland: Risofladan, Vaasa | collected...
CAGGCCCACTAACAGAGTGCGAATGGAAGCAAGACAAAAAAGACTTAAAATATTCGCAACGGTAAAAATTATACTTGAACAGCCTTCTCATGGAAGTACACAAAGGCCACAGAGGAATAAACAATAATAAATAGTAAATAGAAAATAATAAATTGCTAAGGCAAAGGCTGTCACTAATTTTTCTAAGTTTTTCGTATGTCATTCCGAGCGCAGCGTAGCGGAGTCGAGGAATCTGGACGCGATACAAAATTAATGCTAAGGCATTTCTCATATTTTTCTCGGAATAAAATAAAAAGGACATACTCATAACAAAAAAAGTACCGGACACCTTTAATTATCCCCGGAATAAAATAAAAAGGACATACTCATAACAAAAAAAGTACCGGACACCTTTAATTATCCGGACACCTTTAATTATCCCCGAATTATCCCCGGAATAAAATAAAAAGGACATACTCATAACAAAAAAAGTACCGGACACCTTTAATTATTTCAAAGAAATCTAAAGAATACCTAAGAATGGTAGTTCTCGTAACTACATTCAGCAAAAGATGTTGCGCTTATGTCAGTGCCATTCGTACCGGACACCTTTAATTATCCCCCGTCGGCTATCGTTTTGCCGTGACTGCTTGTTCGTAGACCTAGCATGTAATCTGAGATAGTATAAGTCAAAAAAGTGACTTCTTTCCTTTTTTCTTCTTTATACAATTTATTAAAATCAATAAATCGATCAGGGATAATCTGCCTTACAACCTGCTGTGCTTCTGTATACCAAGTTTCGTATTCTCCATTGAAGTTAGGAAGTTCTTTTTCTTTTGCGATAGCCTTCAATGTTTTTTTTGTCTCATCATCACCTACGTCTAGGTCAAGAGCCATGGCATAATAAAGTTGATTACCTTTTTCAATCAGGCGTTTTAGGTCATCTTTGTATTTTGAGAGATTTGATTCCATTTTCACTGTCCAGTTTTATTAGGGACAGTCACGTTTTCTGTGTACTGTTCCCAGCCATTAATAGTTGACTGTTCCTAGTTTTCCCCTATTTTTTTCCCATTACGTCTGGCTATTTACAACTGCCAAGATATTCTCAGGGTTCCACACTTTCTCTGCCAATTGTTCATAGAGTTTCTGACGTTCTGACAAATCATCTTTTCTGAACTCTTCATACGGCTTAAATGCCAATCCGCTTGCTTCCACAAATCGCACAAAACTCGGGTTATGGTTATAGGCATCAGAATGCAAAGATTTTGCCAAGATGTTCTGCCCGAAATAATGCTTCAGTTTATCTTTATAAGGCAAATCGCCGTAACTTCCATTGAATTGCTTAGGCAGGAGAAGTAATCCTCCTATCAGGTTCCGATGTTTGTCAAAATCTATGCTGTGCTCGAATTCATCCTGATGTCGTTCGGGATGGTTCGCCCAAATATGTTCGACTTCAAATCTCTTTTTGCCCCGCAAAGTAACATAGTTAAGATAATCTGAAGGCAAGCCCGATTGTTTCTCAAGGTAATCTGTCATACGGGCTAAAATATGCTTGATATGTTTTCTGTTCATACCGTGCAAATGGAATGGCTCACGGCTGTTGACAAAGGTGTCCTCTTCCTCACCCAATCTTTGATACAGAATGGTCGTAAGTTCCAATGGTGACTTATGACGAATGTTCAGCATCAACTGAAACATATTGTAACTTAGAGTTGAATACCCATTATCCCTGTAATTCCACATTCGTCGATTGAGAAAGATGTCAAGGTAAATCGCTACTGCCTGCAATTTACTCAATATGGCCTGTTCGGAGTCTTGCTTTGTCAGGGGAGCCAATAGAACCTGGTACTGTTGGGTAAAGCCAATTTGTGCATTGTAGAAAATATGCTCCATTCCCTCTTTCTGTTGTTGAGACGCTTCACGGATTGTCTCATACCACTTAGAATAGAATGCAAAATCTTCTTCGATAAACCTGATAAAATCTTTTTGTTCCTTCAATCCAAGAAGGCTCTCATTATCCCGCACCCAACGATGAAATTCCGTTCCGATACGGTCAAAGTCTTTGGCTTCGGCTCCTTTTTTACGCTCCCTGATAGTCTTGGCATACTGTCCTCTGAGCCACGCCTTGATAAAATCGGCATCCTCTTCCTTGCCAATATGATTGAGTTTCTCAACACGCTTTCGCCAAAGATCATTGCAATCGTTCTTTTTGGCAAGGTCTTCTATAATGACCAACAAATAACCCTTGAGCATTTCGGTTGGAGTCAGGGATAGTCCACGGTCATTCATTGTTTCAAAGATTGTGTAGGCATCCTCATCCTTAAAAGCAACGATTTCGACTAAATGAACTTTTTCAATTAGCCAATCAATGAAATAAGGAAGGGCTTTGTCTTTCAGGTCATCAGGGAAGCAGGTTTGAATATCATCATAACGGGCAAGAATATTCTGCACAGACTCTTTTTGGTCGTTATCATCAAAGTCGCAATTTTCATAGATTGCTTCCATACATTTGATACGGTCATCCACACAGATGTTGAAAGATTTTTTGCCGTATTTCTCTGAGAACACCAAGTCATTGATTTTGACTTGAGACTCAGTATTTCTCTGCAAATTATTCAAATACATAAGAAGAAGGGTAATTGAGGTGAGTCTCTGTTGCCCATCAATAATGAAGTTTACGCCATTTCGTTGGCTGATAATGATTGAACCAAGGAAGTAGCATCCATAAGAAGCAACTTGGTTTCGTGTGTGATGGTCTTCGTAGTTTTCAAGGAAACAACTCGTTAAATCATTGACCAATTCAACGATGTGCTTTTCCTGCCAACGATATTCCCGTTGGTAGTAATCAATCGAGTATTTTATTCCGTGCAGTAGTTCTCGAACACTTTTGGTTTTCCCGATGATTTCTCTGTTTTCACTTGCTTTCATATAAAATAACTCCTAATCGGATTTATTGGGGACAGTCACCTACTAAAATCTACGCCACACTGTCTAATTAAAATTCTCATTCTCGAAAGTCTTCCTTCGACGAAATAAAAATAAAACGCCCTAAAAACTCGCTTCTTTTTCCTGTTCCTTCGACTCCGCTCAGGACAAGTTTCACAGCACCTTAAGGTGTCCTGTGGAGAATAACATTACTTCCGCCTTTTATGGATTCCTCAATGTTGCTGATCAATATTATACCCATTTTACCAGCCGGAACAAAGGCAATCTAAAAAAGAACACAGAATACAGAATTCAGGACACAATTTCGCATCTCATATCTGGATTCCGCATCAAAGCCCGCCCTGAGTGCAGCCGAATGGGCTCGGAATGACAGATACTGACTATAACGTTATACGACATACTACATACGAAATACGCAAGGAGCCTGCCCCTTCAACTCTGTTCAGGGCAGGCTCTGAGGAATTCGAAGGGACTTAGAAAATCTTGTCCGGCGAGGCTCTTTCTTCTATCAGCATTGCCGAGAGGCCGGGCGCGAAGAACAGGGCCATATCGGCATCGGCACCGAAGAACAGGTAAACCTCGTGCTCGGGATATTTTGCCATCAATTGCTCGAATTCTTCAGATTTTTCGAGGATGATCTCGCCCGCTACCGCGTTATTACCGCCTGAAACGTATCCATACATATCTAATACTCCACATTCACTACCTTACCTTTATATTACACAGCGAATCTCAGAGGCAAAATGTTGATAACAAAATTGGAAAAAAATGAAAATATTTCAAAAAACAGAATTCAGCCCTTCGACTGCGCTCAGGATGAAGGGAGTTTAGCCCGCACCTTTACGGTGCCGGGTTGGATTGACACAGAATACAGAAGGAAAAATCCGCATTTATCGGCGTTAATCTGCGGTTAAATTTTCGACAGGATAACAGAATATACAATTTTTTAATTTACTAATCTGCGTAATCTGCGAAATCAGCGGTTAAAGTTTTTGACAGGATAACAGGATAATCAACGATTCAAAGCGAGTAAATCCGTATTAATCTTGTCTAAATAATTTGTTTATTGATTTTTTCTCTGTGTCCTCGGTGCCCTCTGTGGCCCTTTTCATTTACGATTTATTATTTACTATTGATTATTGTTTATTTATCAGTGTCCTCTGTGCCCTCTGTGGCCCTTTTCATTTACGATTTATTATTTACTATTGATTATTGTTTATTTCTCAGTGTCCTCTGTGCCCTCTGTGGCTAAAAACCGTGTTTATTAGTGTTAAGTCGTGGTTTTGGTTTTGTTTATTTCTCTGTGGCCTCTGTGTCCTCTGTGGCTAACCTTAAACCGTGTTTATTAGTGTTTATTCGTGGTTTAATTTTCGACAGGATAACAGGATAGACAATCATTTTAATCACTGTTTATCTTTGTTAATCTCGTCTAAGTAATTTGATTATCGGTTTTTTCGTGGTTATAGGTTGGAAATCAACTCTGTGAGCTGATCGCGGTTTTTGCTGAGCCATTCGGCTTTTCGGCGTATCATCAGGAGGAAATCCGTGCCGTGAAGGTGTCCGAAGAAGCCGGTAGCGGCGATCGGCAGTACCGCCTCGGCGATCATCGTCTCGATCATTAAATCGAGCAGGGCCTTAAGCTTATATTCATCCAGGAGGGTCGTATCGTGAACCGCCCTTTCTTTGTAGCCGGCCAGGAACTGGAGGAGTTTGTCCTGGTCGAAATAATCGGGCCAGTCGGCGGGATTCGGCCGGCCGCCTACTATGGAGAATTGCAGCATGCCGTTGGCAAGATCGACTACTGCCGGGGCGACCCGGATCGAATCGAAGTCGAGCACGACGGCGACCTTGCGGTCGGAAAAGAGCATATTTCCCGGATGCCAGTCGCCGTGGATGACCTGTTTGGGCCAGGAATCGAAGCCTAATTGGTTGACCTGGATGCTGGATTCGTTGTAGAGAATCGTCAGGGCCTCGGCGGCGGCCTGTACCCCCGCCTGCGCGGGGGTGACGTCATTCCCGCGAAGGCGGGAATTGCCGCTGGGCCTGGCCGTTCGGTCGGAGCCGATGGTCCGCAGGTGCGTGCGAACGGTCGATGAATCGTGGAAGCTGGCCTGGAGCGGCTTGAATTCGTGGGCGAAATCGGCCAGGTGGCGGTGAAAGTCGGCCAATTGCCGGCCGGCATCGGTTGTCGATTCGGGCGAGCCGTCGTAACGAGTGCCGGAGACGAATTTGAAAAACTCGTAGATGTGGCTGTTAAGTTGCAGGATTGTATTGTTGTCGCTGCGAGTGGTGAGCAAACTCGTGACGGGAAAGGCCTTAGCGGCCAGATGTGTCTGGACGGCGTGGGCGAAGGCGACGCGGTAGAGGTCGTCCTTGCCGCGGGGGCGACGCTTCAGGAGGAACTTGCCCTGCTCGGAAACGACGACCATTTTGGGCGCGCGGCGGTTGCCGCCGGACAGGGACTTGATCTGATGAATGACGCCGACGTCGTAATGGCTGAGGACCCGTACCAGCTCCTCGGAAGAAAAATGTGCACCGCCTCGGGGCATAAGTTAATGAATATTGATTATTGATTATCGATTATTGATTAGGGTCCCGGCTTTCGCGGGGATGACAATATTATGGATTATCTTCTGAGCAGGAGAAGTAGAAGAATGACCAGGAAAAACGCCGCCGCGACGGCACTTAAAACCAATACCGCCATCCGGTAATTGGCGATGGTCTCTTCATGGTAAACCTTTTCCTTGACTTCAACGACTTCTCCCTTTTCCAACTGCTCAAGCATAGAGACATCAAATCTTTTGTGTGCCTGAAGCGGAGGCTTGCCGTTGCGCAGGGCCTCTAAATCCATCAAGAGCTCCTCGATGTTTTTATAGCGGTTCTCTCGCCGCTTTGCCATCATAATTTCGACAACTTCTGAAACACCTGCCGAAAGTGAAGTATTTATGTGGTCCGGCGGAACCAGCTTTTCCCGTAAATGCTTCCGCATAACATCAGCCGAATCCTCCGCCATAAACGGAACCCGGCCGGTGAGCATGTGATAGAGCGTAGCCCCGAGGCCGTAGATGTCGGCTCTGCCGTCGATGTCGATTTTACCTCGGATTTGCTCGGGCGCGATGTAGTACGGCGTGCCGTAAGCCTTGCCGGCTTCACTTTGTGCCGCCTCGATATCCGTCGTCTCACGTGCCAGACCCATATCAGCAAGTTTCACCGTCCCATTCGTGCTGATCATGATATTCTTCGGCTTAACATCGCGGTGAATCAGGCTGCAGGCATGAGCATGGGCGAGCGCATGTGCGACCTGAATAATGATATCAAGCGCCTCGGCCTCGCTAAAGACTTTCCCCGCCGACAAATCATCCGCAATCGTCTTTCCCTCGACATACTCCATCACAAAATAGTGGTACCCCCCCGCCTCGCCGACGTCGAACGCCTGCACGATATTCGGATGATTCAGCTTACCCGCAGCCTGGCCTTCCTTATAAAACCGCTCGACGTATTCCGGATTCTCGCTGAACCGTTTAGGCAGCACTTTAATCGCAACCATCCGGTTCAGGCTCAACTGCTTGCCCTTATAAACGATCGCCATCGCTCCGGCACCAAGCTTGCCGATAATTTTGTAGCCGGGAATCTGCTTGACAGCAACCTTACTCTCCTTGATGCTCGTCTTGAGCCGCTCGGCCTGGGGCGCCGTCACGAAGCCAAGCTCGACCATCAGGTCTTTCAGGATTACGGGATTGATCTTACTGCGGGCCTCCATCTCCTCCATCGAGTGACGAAGCTCGTCATCCGTGCACAGGCCGTGCTCAACCGCCATTTTACCAAAAACCGTATCGTAATTTGTCTCGTTCGTCATTAAAAACCACTCACAGGCAGACCGAGATGCGCTCGCTGAGGAGCCATTCCTTTGGCTGTCGTTTACTACACCCGATAACAAATCCTTCGGCGACAATTATCGGTCTTCAATATGGATTGTCAAAGAAAATTTCCCATTTCTTTAAAAAGACAGCACAAGCAAAAGAATCGGCCGTTTTAACCCCGCAGTTTAGCACTTTTTACGCTGAAAAGCGCATTTCGTAAACCGTGAACCGTAAACCGTGAACCGTGCCCTTTCATTCCGAGCGCAGCGTAGCGGAGTCGAGGAATCCGGACGCCATTTGAAATCTCTCACCTAAAAGCATGTCCTGAGCGAAGTCGAAGGGGGCACGAAGAGCCACGAAGAAAACCAATAATCAATAGTAAATAATCAATAATCAATCAGAAAAAGCTTCCGGCCGTTAACCTTGCGATGAGTTTCTTCATACTTGTAGTATTTCTTTGTCATTTTCTCTCAATTCCTTACATTAGTCCCTATCTCGATACAAACAAGAGCTATTTTATTGGCCAGCCGCAGGGAGCGGCGATTGTTTCGTCGAATTTTTATACTGACCCAATCATCCACCCCCTATTATCCTGTGTCCTCTGCCCTCCTGCTATATAAATTTCAGTCAAGAAGCAAGGAAATTGGCGAGCTTCTTTGTCAGTTTTTCCTGATGTTGCGTCTGACATTCCCATATTACAAGGACTTTCCATCCTTCCTTTCTCAACTTCCTGAGATTTCTTTTATCTCTTGCGACATTACCTTCCCGCTTTGTCTGCCAGAATTTGGCATTGGTTGCAGGTTTTACTCTGCCGTAACGACACCTGTGCATATGCCAGAAACAGCCATGAATAAATATAATTTTCCGGTGTCTGGTAAGAACCATATCCGGCTTACCGGGAAGGTCTTTTCGATGAAGTGCATAACGATAACCCAAACGGTGAACTATTGAACGTACAATAATCTCCGGACGAGTATCCTTATTCCGAATTCGAGACATATTGTAGGAACGCTGTTTTTTCGTCAGGACATCAGTCATAATATTATTATAGACACACGAAGGAATCTATTGTAGCCTAAATTTATGAGAAAGAAATCGAAAGTAAAAGTGAAACGGCCTGCCGAAATCAAGTCTATGTCAGATGAAAAGCTTATTCAGCTCCGGGCCGCTCTTGAGGTCGAGATGAGGCGACGCGGCCTTGACTTTTCTGTGGGGCAAATCGGTGAAGCATTGGTTATCGAGCATTTCAATCACACTCCTGGTTTACCGAATCTTTTACGTGCTCCCGCTGGCACAAAAAACGTTGATGCTTTGTCTCGCGGGGGCGATCGCTATTCAATAAAAACCATATGGCACGCCAAAAAGACCAGTACAATCTATCCTGATCCTAATGATAAGAAAAAACAACTTTTTGAGTTTCTCCTGATTGCTCAACTTAATGACGATTTAACATTGAAGTCCATCCATCAATTTTCATGGCACGGGTTTACTGAAATAAGAAGCTGGGATAGCCGCATGTCTGCTTGGTATATGAGTTGTTCCAAAAAGAAATCGGATCAAGGGAAAAGAATATTGTAAATATTTAATAAGATTAGAAAAAGTGTCTTGTCGTTTACTTAAGAGAAAAAATCACTCAATAATTGATTCGTATATCCTATCATAGTTAAAATCCGGTTGGCCCTGACGAGCATAGTAATGAGAGAAACGTGCAACAATATCCTTACAAAATTTATCTGTTACTGTTGCAATATGTTCAAAATTATTCTTTATCTCTGAAATTCCAAACGACGATATCTTCTGGAAATTTATAAATCCCCCGATTCCGTGAACCTCAGGTAAAAAATGGTATTTAAAAGAATGTCTGTTGCGAAGGAGATCCATTAAAGCAGTCCTTGCTTTTCTTGATCCTTCGCCTCCACTAATAATCTTTCTTTTCAACTCGCTTACATATTGCATGTTTTGTTTTTCAATAAGAGCAAGCACTATCTTTCTTGCTCTTTTGTTTGCTAAATCACATAAAGGAGTCAAAACAATAAAATATTGATCGCCATTATTCTGCTTAAGGATAAGCCCGGTATGAATATTTTCATTGACAGGACTTGCTATGTAAACTTCCGCGGGATGATAATCGTCATATTTGCCTGTTTCATTTTTATCTAAATATTCCCGAATATGTGATAAAGTGTATCTCAACAGAATTTTTTCAGTATTATCTCCAGATTTTGCCTCTTCTATCCAATCTTTAAAAGAACCAGAAAGGTGTTTCCAGAATATTTCCTTTAAATAACCTTCAATCGTTCCTCTCTTTCCTAATATTTTTGTTATCCCTGTTCTATAGATATCAACAAGTTCTGTTAGTATTTCTTGTATACTCTTTCCATTTTTTCCACTTTTCTTATATATTCTGTAAAATTCGCTTTCTTCCTTTAAATCATCATCGATATCATCAAAAGCAGTGTATACGCAAACAGGAAATCTTAAATCTTCTTTTATTTTCCTTATAATTTTATTGCCTGTTTGCTTAGTGTTAATAGATGAGAGTTTTATATCAACAATAGCAGCATCATAATCTCCTTTTTTAATAGCATCCAATCCATCAGCTTGGCTTTTCCTTATATCTTTTGAAATTAATATTTTGTTTTTTTTATTATAATATTTTATCTGTTGTTCGTAGACTTGTATGGCTGATGGATCATCTTCAACAATTAAAAGCCTTAATTTGCTTGACATTTAACTACCCTCCGACTTTTCAACTTCAATTCTGAAATATGCACCCTTGTTACTATATATAGCTTTTATTTTGCCGTTATTTCTTTGCAAAGATTCTCCCGCTATTGCAAGTCCAAGTCCTGTTCCACTTGGTTTTGTCGAGAAACCAGGCTCAAAAATCAGTTGATTTTTAATGTATTCTTTCCTTATGCCTGGGCCATTATCCTTGTAGTCTATTACAATGTCACCATTATCATTAAATGCGAATATTTCGACTTTGTTTCTGATTGATTTCTTGTTCGAGAGCCAATAAATACTGTTTTCCACGAGGTTTGTTAATGCCACATAAAAGTCATGCTTCCAGCCCTCAAGAGTGATGCTATCACTGCAATCTATATTCAATGTGATTGATTTATTACTTAATTCGTTTTCAAATACTTTTCGAACATCCTTAAGAACCTTGTGTAGATGGAAGTTTTGTTTCTTCGCTCGCTTCCTCACGGCCAGCGGATCAAGTTTGTCAAAAAGGTGTACAAGAAGGTCTTCCTGATTCTTGATACCTTCCAGGTTATCAAGAACAAGGATGAAATAGTCTTTGTCATATCTTTTCTGAAGATGTTCAATATGCTCCTCCATTAAAGGGATCTGATTTTTGAAGAATGATAAAGGTTTACGCCCTTCATGCATGACAACCATTATAATTTTTCCCAAGGTAACCTGACCCTGATACAGAGCGACCGTTTCTCTGAGCCTTTCAACCAGTTTTGTTTTTTGATAACTCTCTTTATTTATTATTTGACTTATTTGATCAATTTCTTTTTTGGGAGTATGAAGTCTTAACAAGCTCTTTCTAATTTTATTGTCCAATTTCCCCAAATCGAATACTTTCTGAAGTTCCTTCTCAATTTTAACGTGCTTCCTACCTCTACCAGTTTTTTCTCTGAAAGCGAATCGTTTTTGTTCAACAATGGATAGACAAGCTTTGATGCATTCCTTAAAAGCATCAAAGTATTTGTTTTCCTTTAAACCGTCTCTCGCGCTTTTTTCCTCCAAATGTGAAATTTCTTCTTGTTGAATTGTAATGAAACCTGCTATCTGGTTACTGCCGATTTTATGAGACGGATCTTGCACTCTTTGCTTGTCAAGTTCTAACCAGTCATATCCAGGATCTCCATGAGGTCGTATTCTGAATCCTCCTCTGTATATACCTACTCCGCATATTTCATCGAGCAAATGAAGAGCTTCTCGCTTACCAAGGTAGCTATCTGTCTCATTAGATTTAAGCCCCCTTTCAATAAGATTTTCTATTGCTTCAGGATCTCTGTCAAAAACTCTGAAATCAAACTCCACCTTGCCTGTATATAATTCATCATAAACATCTATAATTTCAACAATTCGTTCAGTTGCGCTACCATCAACCAAACTGTTTTCAAATTTAAGATCTGCAATAATTATATTGTCTTCAAATGTTTTATTTTTTCTTGCGTGAATTAATTGACTCTTATTTACTGGATAATTATTTTCAACCTCTTCAATTGTTTTTCTTATTATGTTTCCTGACAATCTATAATCATATAGATTTATGATGGGAAATGGTTCAACATTGATTTCGGTGTCTGAATATTTATCAACAGGGAAATTTTTGAATTTGAGTTTAATATTGAAAGAATCTCTTTCCAAGTCTTGAAAAGGTGATAGAAGTTTTCTCAATTCTTTTAGCAGTAAATCAAATGCCTCTTTAGACCACTCATTTATTTTTTCATCATTTCCGGTAATTTCAATTGTGGTTCCTGACGATTCACTTGTTTCAGACGTTTCGACTAAGAGTTCTACGTCCTCCAAATATTTTTCTTCTTCAAAGTCCATCCAGTTAACAAGCATCGATGTCTTTTTTCCTTTATGCACTGTTTGCATAAGCATTTCGTTACCTAGAATGGCAGCAGCATACCGGCCAATTCCTTTTCTGCCCTGCATAAGTCTGTCATTTGGACTGTATTTTCTTTGGAGTTTATCGTCTGTCGAAGGTACAAGCCATTTTGTTGTGACTGTTTCCAAATCCATCCCATGTCCATCATCTTTGACTATGATCTTTATGTGTTTTTCTTTCTTGCCGGAGTCGATTGTTTCAAAAGTAGAAAATGTTATAGTCACATTTGTAGCATCTGCATCATACGAATTCTTTACGAGTTCCACGAGAGCAGCGTATGAATCCTTTATAAGGTCTCTACCTATCGTCAGTATATGCCTTGCGGCAGGACGTATATGATATGTTCCTTTTTCTATTGTATTTTTATTTGTCAACTTAACATCTCCTTGGTTCTTTATTAGATATTAAGTTCATGATAATGTATTTCATAACCGGAGGGCAGACAGCGTTACCTATCATCTTAATTTTATCACGTCTTGTTCCACGGTTCAACTTGTAAGTCTTTCGCCATCCCGTAGCTGCTTTAAGTTCTGGCGGCTGCAACATACGCATCATGTGTCGTTTGCCATCATGTTTAACGTAAGCAAACCTATCAAGCGTTGTTATCGTTCGTAATGGCACCTCAAGTCGCTGCCATCCACCTGCTGCATCAGAGCCATAATACACAATTAGAAATGGTGATTCCCTGCCAACTTCTTTTATGGCACGTTTCGCTCTTTCCAATGTTGCTTTTGCTCGTCTTTTCGTACGTAACGGCGAATATTCGTAGGTTCCGTTGTGATCAATGATGTCCTGTGCGGTTCTGACCTTCCTGCATGGCGTTTTCATTGCCTGTGGCTTTTTTTCCAGGTCACAAACTATAAACATACGACGGCGTGATTGAGGAACCCCAAAATCTGCAGAATTCAAAACGCGCACGTCGGTCTTATAGCCGAGGCTTTCAATATCAGCAATCAGTTCGGTATAGCGATCCCAATTCCTCATACTGACAACGTTTTCTATGACGATCCATCGAGGCTTGAATACCTTTGTAAAGCGCAATACCTGAAGCGCTGTTTTTCGACTCTCCTCACATCGTGGTTTGTTTCCTTTTGCTACACTGTGATTCGTGCATTCCGGTGAAGCGAGGATAAGGTCTATCTTGCCTAATTCTTTAACCAAGTCCTCCGGCTGAATATCCTCCAGCTTTTCTCCATAGAATCTGGCATCAGGAAAGTTGTCTTTATAGACTTTTCCTGCTGTTTCCCACATATCGAAACCCGCTACAATCTCCACTCCCGCGCATTTTGCTCCCCAACTACTCCCCCCAGCTCCACAGAATAAGTCTATTGCCTTCAGTTTCGGTGGTTTATCTGTTTTGCACTCCTGATTACTCGCTTTCGACATTCTTATTTGCTCCCACAACAAAACCTGTTGGAAAGAAATTCAGACCGCATGCACGTACATTCAATTTGTTATTTCTGATAGCTCCATCTGTTAATTCGATAATGCGTGATTCCTTTCGTTAGTGCTTTCCTTTGGTATTAAAAAGTTCACATGAAAAGAAGCTTTTGAAAGTACAGTCCAGAGCGAGGATGATCTTTTCGAGCGCCTGGACAGAAATATTCCTTCTGCCATTTTCAACTGAGTTGATGTATGTTCTGTCAAGGCCGGACTTTAAGGCAAGAGATTCCTGCGTGTGCTTGCGTTTTTCTCGAAGATCTCTTATCCGTTCACCTATGTTTTGTTGGATTTCAGGATATAGTTTTTTCATTACAAAGCTCCGAACAGTTTTGTTTTGAACAAAAAAGCACGATATTGACGATGGGTCAACGGACTATGAGTCACGTTCGTATTTTGTGTGTATGGGAGTTGTTTCATTTGGCAAGTGGCTGAAGGAAAACATTGCATTAAAGCTTTTATCAGGATCTACAGTACTATTAAGTGGATTGCTGTGTTCGTGAAGGCTGTTTCGTTAATGAAGCATCCGTGCCTGAGTACAAGCCACATACGATGGGGGGGTACGTCAAAAAAGAATGTTTTAATCTGGTTTGGAAATTTTCTTGAGAAGTTATTTTGTGTGTCGTATTGCGTATATTGTATTGCGTATTACGTGATTCGTGATTTGACCCGGCACCAGTGGTGCGGGCTAAGATGGTGATTCAACCCGCACCGTGATTTGACCCGCACCTTAACCCGCACCTTAACCCGCACCTTAACCCGCACCTTAACCCGCACCTTAACCCGCACCAGTGGTGCGGGCTAAACTGTATGCAATCCGCGACTACAGGAGTCGCGGCTAATCGTCAATTCTCTAATTCTCGCGGTTCTTTCAACCTTCGATAATAAAAATGCTCGTAGTCCTTTTGATTAGTCAAAAGGACTACGAGCATTGTGCCATTAAGAATTTGGATATTGTACTAAGGATGTTTGCAGTTATTAATACACACTATCGCCTGCCGATCAATTCTTCTCGTCCGTCCACTTTTTGCGATACTCCCTTGCAGCTTCGGCGGAGATTTCTATACTAAAGAGTAATTCATGAAAGAATCCTTACATTCGAAAGGATGTACCATTGAAGAAGGTACTCTATATCTTGGTAATTGTGCTGGCCGTTGAGACTGCGCTCGGCAGAGATGTGATGGACTCCAACTACGCCGGGACGAGGGATGTTTTCATGGCCGGGGCGGGGGCGGTAATTTCCCTGAACCCGCACAGAGGAATAGGCACCGAAAGCCACGGCATTCCACTGTTCTTTTATCAGCAGGAGAAACTCTCGCTTTACGGGCCGATGGTGAACTATTCTCTGATAAAAGAAGCCGGCTGGGAGGTTCGCGGCCTTGCCAGGATGCGGTTCGAGGGATACGAGGAAGATGACAGCAGGTACCTGCGGGGCATGGACGACCGGGAATGGACGCTGGAGCTTGGCGGTTCGGTATCAAGAGCACTGGGCGAGGGAAGGATCACGGCTGATGCTTCCGCTGATGTCCTCAACGAGCACAAAGGCCACCAGGTGAGATTGAGCTACAATTATGATTTCAGAGGTGCCGCCAATATTAGGGATTTGCTCGTGACGCCAGGTATCGGCGTAACTTATCGCAGCAGCCAGTTGAATGATTATTATTACGGCGTGCGAAGTTCCGAAGCGATCCCGGGCCGGCCGGAATACGACGTCGGCGATTCGACCGGCCTGCTGACGGCGCTGAGGCTGAACTACAGGCTGGATGAACAATGGAGCGTCATGGGCATGGCCTCCGTACAATGGCTCGGCAACGAAATAACCGACAGCCCCATCGTAGAAAAGCATTACATGGCATCGTTCCTGCTGGGAATAATGTGTAGATTCTAAAAAGAGCAAAAATCCCCCAATCCACCTAAGCCGTAGCCGGCGATAATAAAAAGGCTCGTAGTCCTTTTGATTAGTCAAAAGGACTACGAGCATTGTGCTATCAAGAATTTAGATATTGTTCTAAGAATGGTGACAGTTATTAATAAACACTATCGCTGCCGGTCATTTCTTCTCGGCCGCCCGCTTTTTGCGATACTCCCTTGCAGCGACAGCTTTACATTCTTTGCACCATCTTGCCAGGCCGTCCTTGCACGATTTGTCTTTGTGAAAATCGCTATGGGCCTTCAGCTCATTGCACTTGCTGCACTGCTTCTGCGCGGCTTTCGCATCGAGACTATCGTCATCTTCAAATTTGTCTTTTCGTTGCGGCCATTTTTCACTTATTTGGAACGGTTTGCCGGCAGGCGGCGTATGGCCGGCGTGCTGCTTTTTCCAATGTTCTGTTGACTGACTGAAGCTTTTTCGCTTTGGATTTCCCGCAGCAGCAAAAGCTAAACGTCCATTTTTCAAATCTTCACTTGCCCGGTTGTTTTCCTTGCTCCCGTTCAATTTACTTCCGATGAACGATGAGTTTTCCGGGACATGATTCGTATATACCCTTCTGCCCGGTCTTTTTCTTCCCTGCAGCTTCGAAATAAATATAAGCACAGCCAAAGCGGGCAAGCATATAATCAGAATATTCCGCCGGTTCTGAGACAGCCATGCGGAGAGCTGCATATATTTGCTGCCGAAGCTTTCATTCTTCACCAGAGCTACACCTCGCGAGGATTTTGCTCCGACTTGAATTTTGGACACGCTCGGCTCAGCCACCACAACGGACTGTACTTTCTGCCGGCTCGGTTGACCGGTTATTTTCTTGAGCCCTTCTTCTGTCGAGGACTGGCTGTCCTTGGCCTTTTCTCCGGCTTTAATTGGTGGATCCTGCTTAACCGATTCATCAGCCGTTTGAGTACTCGCTAAGGCCTGTTTTCCTTCAGATATGGCGATGCGTGTATTTGCCAAAAACTCGTTAAGCTGCTCGCGCTCGGCAGCGGTTAAATATTTCTGGAAGACAAGTGCCCGGCGGAAGGATTGTTCTGCGTCCGTGAAGAGATCAGACCGATACTGCTGCATTCCAACCTGCATCCATTGTTGAGATGCCCGGCGGAGTATTCCCTGCTTAGCGGCTTGCTTTTCCTGGGATAAAGTTACTTCCGACAGGGCCATTGTCAGCAGGAAAATCAATGCCAAAATGCCCGGCAGGAAACTTCTATCAAGAAACTTATTCAAAAACTTTGAGCCCATTGCTTTAACGTACACTTAAATCACATTTAACGACAACTTTGCCGAATCCATTGCTGAACTGAAAATACGCGGGTACCTGTAGTGAACCTCCTGCATACCACGCAACTTCGATTTTTGACGTGGTCGCCCACGATAAACCCCTAAAATAGTATTATAACAAGAAAGCAGGGCAAAAGTCAAGTGTTTTTTGCTCAAACTTTGACCCGAAGCCGCTCCAGCCCTACCGGCCAATACCAAAGCTCGTAGTCCTTTTGATTAGTCAAAAGGACTACGAGCTTTGCGCCATCGAGCATTCGGATGTCGGCTTTATTTACTGCATTCGCAATCGAGATGCTTCGTTTGCCCTTCGGCAAAGTTTAATCTGAGCACGTTCGGCTACACTCTGGGAAGGCTTCTGTATTCTGTTTTCTGTGTCCTGTATTCTGTATTCTAACTCTAACCTTGCCACAATGGCAGATTATCGGTACAATATTGTAAAAGCTCATTATCGTTTCTGCGAAAGAGGTGATTATATGGACGAATATGTAGAAGTCTTTGCCGCAAGTGATATTACGTTTGCCTATCTGATGAAAGCAAATCTTGAGAACGAAGGAATCCCCGTTCAAATCGCCAACGAGAATCTGCAGGGTGCTTACTGCCTTGACGGCATGGTTCCACAAGTGCTCGTACCGGCCAGCCATGCAGAGCAGGCCCGGCAGATTATTAAAGAGATTCAGCAGGCCTCAGAAGAAGAGCGTCAGGCCGATGAGCAATGAAGAAACTCCGTTCCATGAACGATGTGCTGGACTTTGCGATTGCCGGAGAGAGCAAAGCAGCGGAACTCTATACGAAGATGGCTACTACGGCCGAGAACCCCTGGATGCGCAAGATGCTCGAAGGCTTCGCACAGGAAGAGCTCCAGCACGGCAGGAAGTTGAAAGCCGTCAGGGCCGGCAGGATTGCCCTGGAACATGAGGGAGTCGGTGACCTCGGACTCGCTGAGAAGCTCGACGACGTCGAGCCGCATGCTGACATGGACTACCCCGAGCTGCTCGTGTTCGCGATAAAGAAGGAAAACGTTTCGCACGGCCTTTATACCAGGCTGGCATCGATATTCACTGAGCCGGAGTTGCAGGAGACCTTTCTAAAGTTAGCCGAGCAGGAAGCAGAGCATAAGCGGCGGTTTGAGATTGAATACGAATCGCTGACGTCCTGAATACTATTCTTGTATGTCGTATGTAGTATCGCCTATTGCGCTTCTGCGTTCTGTCTCCTGTGTTCTGTGTTCCGCCTTTTAAGCTTGCTTTACTCGCAAATCCGGCTAAGATGCGTATGTCTTGAACGGTATCTCGAATGGAAAATTCGGTGTAAAAGCAATAGCAAGCGGCAAAAAGGAGATAGAAATGAAAAAGAAACGAGCTGCGATGGTGATAACTCTAATGCTCTGCCTGCTGGCGGCCGGGTGCACGCAGAGCACGGCTAATGTAAGCCAGAATGACGGCACGTATCGCACTACAACGCATCTGATTTTGCAACCCGATTTCGCAGACCGCTCCTTCAGCAGCAGCGGGGACTATACGCTCTCGACCGAATTCAGTGACGTCACTTACATTTGGCCGAAAGGCAAGGGGAACTTTTCGAAGAAATTCAACGAGATCAGCTTCGAAGGCAAAAGTATCAACTGCAGCGTCGTCGAACGCCGGCTCACTATCGACGGGCGCCGGATCGTGGAATTCGATGAAGGCGACCGTGTTCGTATAACCGGCGACGGCAAAGTTTTCGTCAACGGCGTCGAACTCAAGTCACCCGGCGATATGTAACAAACGACATCGAAATATTCGTTCCGCCTTTTAGACTTTTCCCGGGAACACATTTCGCCAAAATGCGTTTCTCGTATCGACAAAGACGACTAATCCGAAAGCAGAGATAATAGTGGCATTAATGAAAAAAAATAATAACGGAGCAAGTGCCACCATAAAATTTAAGAATGTGCCATTATTTTCGATTCTGTGGAATGTCAGGGTGTTTTCATTGGAGGCGGCGGTTCAATGGGGATTTTTGTCCGGATTCCCAAAACGGCTTCAAAGCGTTTTCGCCAGAAGGGATTTGAGAATAGCAGGATCAAAAACGGCAGTAGGCCGGCGTAGTATATCAGGCTGCTAAAGAAAGAGGCGATAAGCAATTCGACAATCCGGGTGTTAACCGGCATATTCTGAGCCGGATAGAATACGAACATGACTATCGAAAAAATGATCAGCAATACGCTAAAGAGAGCGGCTCCGATATATATGATGAATCGAGAAGTGTCGAACGGTTTTGGGGAGTTTAATGCTGCAATAATGAAGGCGAATATAATCGCCGGAATCGAAATTACTGCAAGAAGCGTAATATTAATAATATCTTTGCTGAATCCACTACTAAGCAGGTTTACTCCGAGGAAGCCGAAATAAATCAGGGTTGCGAGCAGGGAGGTGACAAAGCGGTTTCGATTTCCGATGCGTTCAGCAAGCAGCCAGACCATTGAAAAGCCAAGGACCATAATCGTAAACATTACATTTAACTGGACAGTGCTTCCGGAGTCCATCTGCAATACGTTCATGACTGCCGAATAGACAGTTGCCAGCAATGCGATTGGTGCGAGGATCCATGCGGCTTGTGGGGTTCGATTTTCTTTGAGGGCGACAAATGCCAATGGCAACAGCAGCCACGGGATAATGCCCTGGGCGTGATAGAGGAAATTAAAACGATAGGTGACGGGCTCGCCGTCTGTGGGGCCGAACTCGCCGATATCGGCAGAGACTACGATTTGTAATTCGCCGGATACATTATAGGGTACTCGCCACGAGTACGAACACCATGATCCGCCTCAGCCGAACTCGAATGTGCCGTCGCCTACTTTGACATTGTCTTGATAGATTGAGAACGTTGGTTTGCTTTGATCACGGATTTCCCAGAGGTTATATATTTTTCCATCGATGCCGACAAGTTCGTAGTCAAGCTTTAGGACGCTGCCTGTTCTTATGATTTTGACGGTGTGATTCAACGGTGCTGCTGCTTTGTATTTCGCCCTCATTTCTGCATCCATGCCGGATTGGCGGTTTGCTCCGCGAGTTTTCTGAGTAAAGATAAGGGCAGAGAAGAGAAGAATCGGAACCGTTAACATTAAAGGCAGCTTTAATTTCATGGTAATATCCCTGCCGGCTTATTGAGCAGGTGATTATACATATCTATTTAGTCCGGGATTTCCCATTTACACTTCACTGAAAGACTCATAGACACTGAAGCCCCATTATATCTACATCTCATCGAGATTGGAGCAATTTTCTGGCCGCCCCGGCGAGTTGGCTCGCAAAGAACGCCTTTTACGCCGGCTTTAGGGTTGACTTTACGGCAAATCCCGCTAAAATGCGTATCTCATATTTCGTATATTGTATCTCAAGTGAGATATTTCATTGATAAACAAAAAAATGATAAGGAGAAAACAGTTGGGTTACAACTGCGTTGTACTGATAAAGCAAGTGCCTGATACCAAAAGGATTACGGGCGACGTGATGAACGACGACGGGACGGTAAAACGTTCGGCGCTGCCGGCCATTTTCAACCCGGAAGACCTCAACGCCCTCGAAATGGCGATTCAGATCAAGGACAAGTTCGGCGGGCATATTACCGTGATAACAATGGGGCTGCCGGCGGCAAGCGAGATTCTTCGCGATTCGCTTTTCCGCGGGGCCGACGAGGCAATCCTGCTGACCGACCGGCGATGTGCGGCAAGCGATACACTGGCGACCAGCTATATCCTGAGCTGCGCCGTCAAAAGAATTAACTACGACATCGTGCTCTGCGGCAGGCAGGCCATTGACGGTGATACCGCACAGGTCGGCCCGCAGTTAGCCGAGAAACTGGGCGTTAAGCAGATTACCTATGTCGAGGAGCTTACGGAGCTTTTGGGCAGGACCATTACGGCCAAGCGGAATATCGGCAACGGATGGCAGCAGGTAAAAGCCGACCTGCCGGTCCTGATGACCGTCACCGGCGATGCGAACGAGCCGAGAGTTGCAGCAGCGAAAAAAATGATGAAATACAAGAACGCCCTGGCACCCGTGGAAGTAGAGCAGAAAACCAAAGCGGAAAACCCGGGCGCGGACGAAATGGATATCAAAGAGCTGGCCGAGCATAAGTGCGGCAAATTGATAGAACAAGGGCTGCTGATGAAACAATGGGACCTGGACGCGATTGAGGCCGACCTGAGCTGGTGCGGTATGAACGGCTCGCCGACAAAGGTCCATCGCATCCAGAGCGTTGTCTTGGCGTCAAAGGAAACCAAACAGATCGAGCCGAACGAAAAGGCCGTCTCCGATATGATACACGAATTGATCGCAGACAAAATTATTGCATAAGGCAGAAATCAGAAGTCACGAGACACGAGATACGAGATACGAGCGACGAATTATGATAGAAGTTAATAGAAAAGGTGAAGTTTGGGTTTTCGCCGAACAGCATAACAGCCAGATAGAGGATACGCCGGTCGAGCTGATGAGCAAGGCCAGGCATCTGGCCGATAGGCTGGGCGTGAAACTGGCGGCGGTCGTCCTTGGCGACGGCGTGAAAAACCTGGCGACAAAATTGATACAATACGGAGCCGATAAGGTTTACGTAGCCGAGCATCCGCTGCTTCGAACGTACCAGACGAACAGCTACGCAAAGGTGATTTACGATCTGATTCACAAGCACGAACCGCAGATAGTGCTCTATGGGGCGACGATTGCCGGACGCGATTTGGCGCCGCGGATTGCCAGCGCGACCAGGGCGGGCCTGACCGCCGACTGCACGGACCTGCAGATAGGCGACCACACTACCGCCAGGGACAAGAAGGTGCATAAGAATCTGCTGTTTCAGATAAGGCCGGCCTTCGGCGGAAATATCGTCGCGACGATTATCAATCACGACCGCTGGCCGCAAATGGCGACCGTTCGCGAGGGCGTCATGCCGATGCCCGAGCCTGACGTGAAGCGAAAAGGCGAGGTCATCGAAGAAGAGGTGACACTCGCTCAGCCGGATTTGCCGCTGGAGATTCTCGAAGAGCACAAACGCCCGAAGAAAGTGGACCTGAAAGCCGCGAGGATAATCGTTGCCGGCGGAGCGGGCGTCGGCAGCAAAGATAATTTCAAGCTCGTCTGGGACCTGGCAAACTGCCTCGGCGGAGCGCCGGCAGCAACCAGAGCGGCGGTTGACCTGGGCTTTATCGATCACGACCATCAGGTCGGCCAGACGGGCACAACGGTCCGGCCGAGCCTGTATATCGCCGTGGGTATTAGCGGCGCTATCCAGCACCAGGCGGGAATGTCGCAGAGCCAGAAAATCGTCGCCATCAATAACGACCCCGAAGCACCGATCTTCGGCGTCGCCCACTACAAAATCATCGGCGACCTGAACGAGGTTGTGCCCCTTATGATAAAATCGGTTCGTGAAAAAAGCATCAAAGAGGAAAACGAACAAGCAAATTAATCTATGGCTGTCATTGCGAGACCTGCAAAGCAGGTCGTGGCAATCTCATATGCCGCATCCTGGATTGCTTCGCTTCGCTCGCAATGACATCAAGAATCGAGAATCAAGAATGGCAAATTTTTATAGCGACAATAACGATATTAAATTTTTATTCCGGCACGTGGACCTGGGCACTTCGGCGGAAATCTGCGAGGAGGGCTTCAAATTCGCCGGCGAGTTCGATCACGCTCCGGCCGACGCCGCAGAGGCGATTCAGAATTATGAAATGGTGCTGAATTCGCTGGGCGAACTCTGTGCCGAGTTCATCGCGCCGCGGGCCGAGGGTGTGGACCGCGAAGGTAACGTGCTGAACGAGAACGGCTCGGTAAGACGCGCCAAGGGTATCGCCGAAGCAATCGAAAAGCTCGGCCAGGCCGAGGTCATGGGCTTTACACTGCCCCACCGCTTCGGAGGGCTGAATTTCCCGACCATCATCTATTCGATGGCTATCGAGATCGTCTCGCGCGCCGATGCGGCCCTGATGAACATCTTCGGCCTGCAGGGAATCGCCGAGACCATCAACGCCTTCGCCTCGGAAGAGATCAAGCAGAAATACCTGCACGATTTTTCCGCCGGCAAAGTCACCGGCGCGATGGTCCTGACCGAGCCGGATGCCGGCTCCGATTTGCAGTCGGTCAAGCTCCGCGCATTCCAGGACGCCGCCGGCAACTGGTTTCTGCACGGGGTCAAGCGTTTTATCACCAACGGCTGCGGTGAAGTGCTGCTGGTGCTGGCGCGCAGCGAGCCGGACCGAAGCGGCGGGCTCGGTCTGAGTTTGTTCGTCTGCGAGCCAGGCTCGACCGTGCATATTCGCCGGCTGGAAGATAAATTAGGCATCCACGGCTCGCCCACGTGCGAAATCTTTTTCGACAACACACCGTGCGAAATCATCGGCGAGCGCCAGCGCGGACTCGTGACATACGTTATGAGCCTGATGAACGGAGCGCGCATCGGGATCGCGGGCCAGTCGATGGGCATCGCCGAAGCGGCGTACCGCATCGCCCGCGATTATGCCAGCACGAGAAAGCAGTTCGCAGTGGCGATCGAAAAACTGCCGGCCGTGCGTGACATGCTGATCGATATGAAGATTGCCATAGAGGCCGGCCGGGCGCTGTTGTACGAGGCCTCGCGGGTGGTGGATTTGGAAATCGGGTACGCCAAAAGACTCGAAACGAATCCGCCGGAAGATAAGGCCGAAACCAAACAGCTCAAGAACAACTCGCGAAAATACAAACGATATGCGGCGATACTGACGCCGATGAGCAAGTACTACTGCTCCGAGATGTGCAACAGCGTGGCGTACGATTCGATCCAGGTGCTCGGCGGCAGCGGTTATATGCGCGACTATGCCTGCGAACGGCTCGCCCGCGACGCCCGAATCACGACCATCTATGAGGGGACGAGCCAGTTACAGGTCGTCGCGGCGGTCCGAGGCGTCTGCAGCGGGACCGCCGAGAAATTCATGGCAGAGATGGCGGAACAGGAATATGACAGCGAAGTAACGGACCTGCTGGAAATGCTGACCAAAGAAAGGGAGCTTTTGCAAAAAGTGATCGCCTATATAAAGGAACAGGGCAATGAATACATGGACTTGTACGGCAGACCGCTGGTCGATATCGCCATCGATTTGATTAACGGCTATCTTTTCTGCGGCCAGGCCAGCGCGAAAGTGGATATGGAAGTCCCCGTCGCCGAGAATGGTGCCGGCAACGGCAAAACAATCCCGATGAAAAAACGCAAGGCAATGGTCGCCCGCAGATACATTAAGAAAAACGTTCCGAAGATCGCTGCTCTGGCCAAACTAATCAGCGCCGGCGACAAATCCACATTCACCGAATACGAAGCCCTCGTCGGACCCGTGCCGACGGAGTGAATTTAGAATGAAGAATTGAGAAGTAACAAGTACAAAGGCGGATACGAGATACGAAAAAAATGTTTCGAGCTGTAATATTTGATTTTGACGGCGTTATTACCGATTCGGAGGTTTTGCACCTGCGGGCGTTTAACCAGTCGCTGGTCCCATACGGCGTGGAAATATCCACAAAGGATTATTACACGAACTATCTGGGTTTCAGCGACATCGACTGCTACAAGGCGCTGATCGACAACGGCCTGCTTAAAATCGACGAGCGGCAAATCGACAGCATCATCAAAGAAAAAAGCAAAATCTTCGAAGAGCTGACGAAAACCGAAGGCCGGACAATCGAGGGCGTGCACGAGTTTTTACAAATGCTTGAAGAAAACAATATTCCAATGGCGATTTGCTCGGGCTCGCTCTTAGTGGAAATCGAGGTAATGCTGGAAGAGTCCAATCTGCGGCATTTCTTCGCCGCCATTGTCTCGGCCGAGCAGGTAAAAAAAGGCAAGCCCCACCCGGAAGGATTTTTACTGAGCCTGCAAAAAATAAACGAAACCTGTCACCCCCCTATCGCCGCCAACGAGTGCATCGTCATAGAGGATTCCCACTGGGGCATGCAGGCCGGCAAAGCCGCAGGAATGCACACCGTCGCCGTAACAAACTCTTACGAAGCCGAGCAGTTGAGCTTAGCCGAAAAAATCGTCTCCCACCTGAACGAATTGACCATCAACGACTTGCAGCAGCTTTGTGCATAAACCATTCGGTGTGCGGTGCACACCCTACAGTGCTCAGCCAAAGCCGGTACTCACAGTATTTTAACGCACTGTAAGGCTCGTAGTCCTTTTGACTAATCAAAAGGACTACGAGCTTTGACGTATCTTCTGGATTTTGGCTCGAAATAATATGATCGATATGCGGGACAGGCTGAGAAGCCCATGTCGTAGAGTACACGGGAATGCACACTGTCGCCGTAACAAACTCCTACGACGCCGAGCAGTTGATCATGGCCGAAAAAATCGTCTCACGACTGAACGAACTGACCATCGACGAGATGCAGCAACTTTGTGCATAAACCATTCGGTGTGCGGTGCACACCCTACCGTGCTCTGTGTGTAAAACGCTCGGTGCACAGCCTACTTTGCTACGGCAATCCATTTCTGGTTGTTCGAGACATTGTCGCAAGTTCGGTGTGCAGTACACACTCTACCTTGCTCAACCAAAGCCGGTACTCACAGTATTTTAACGCACTGTAAGGCTCGTAGTCCTTTTGATTAATCAAAAGGACTACGAGCTTTGACGTATTTTCCGGATTTTGGCTCGAAATAATATGATCGATATGCGGGACAGGCTGAGAAGCCCATGTCGTAGAGTACACGGGAATGCACACTGTCGCCGTAACGAACTCCTACGACGCCGGGCAGTTGATCATGGCCGAAAAAATCGTCTCACGACTGAACGAACTGACCATCGACGAGATGCAGCAACTTTGTGCATAAACCATTCGGTGTGCGGTGCACACCCTACCGTGCTCTGTGTGTAAAACGCTCGGTGCACAGCCTACTTTGCTACGGCAATCCATTTCTGGTCGTTCGAGACATTGTCGCAAGTTTTAAGTTTCTTGCCTTCAGACGAATAATGCAAAAGGCTTGTTTGATCGGCAATCCAAACAGAACCATCCGACGGATCAATGTCAATTGAATGTCCACCACGTTTTAATTCGAGCAGGAGCTTGCCCTCCGATGAGTATTTGTGCGTTCTCGGACCAATATACTAATAAGTTCTTCGCTAAGACGGAGGCCATTGGCGAAATGAAAGCCTCCTTCTAATACGAGAGCGTATTCCAGTAACCCAAACAGTACCATCGGTTCTATTAACACGTACACACCTTGGGGACAGATCATTTAACGGGATATTCTGCAATATATTACCTCTTGATGAGATTCTTAAAAGTCTGTTCTGACTTCCGATTTCCTCTATATGCTCACGTTCCACCACCCAGACCGACCCATCAGGACCGATATCCACAGAAACAGCACACCATGCGATCGGATCAATCGTCTTAACAACTTGGAGGCTCATGTTGCATTTCTTGATGTCGCCACCAACTAACCAGAGAGAGTTTGCATTAGGATCAACAACAATATCGAAACCATTGATTTCTTCTGATTGCTTAATAATGTTTCCTTCACTATCAATAGCCGTAATCCCATTACCGTATATCGTACCATCTGAAGTCAGAGCATAAGTAACACCTTGAGCAATAGCAGCGGATCGAAACTTCCCCGGCAAAGACCACATTTCATCTCCCGTTGAAAGATCGTAGGCCGTGATTTTATCTGCAACGTTCTCGCACACCACAAAGAAGCGCCTGTCTTCGGATACCGAAATGGCCCTGTTGCCGCCGATGTTCTGACAAATATTAAGGCCGTTAATCTGATTTATGACCTCGCCTTTATTATTAAGAAGAAGGACTGCATCGTTGAAAGGGGGAACTTTATAATTACTATCGCAGTTATCGAGTACTAAGATATGAGGCGGCTGTGGCGTGGGATCGGAAAGCTCTGTCGTAGCCGCACATGCAGCAAGCGAAGAAATAAATAAAAATAATACCAAACCTCTTTCAAAAGGCCATATCACGGGATTAAGATTTACCATATATTGTGACATGATTGTGATGCTCCTCATATTTTACTATTGATTATAATGTTCGGCATTATAACGCGGCTTCGCCGAGAAGTATCCGCAGATTAGATGCCATCGCTTTCATATTCCGCCCAATATTAAAATCTCGTAACTAAACAACCCGCCCCTGGAGTATATGTTACTTAGACAGAATTGAACTAACAAGGATGAAAAGCCGACCATTTATAGGACATTTTTGGATAGCTCAGTATGCTATGGTTGCATGGTGAGACTAAAGCACTTCACAATTAACTTAGCCCGACAAGAAGAAATAATCGCAGTATCATCTAAGCATTTAATTCCCGGCAGGGTATATCGTTTTTTCCTGTTATTCTGCCCCTCAATACTGTACCCTACCTGCAGGTCCCTTGCCGTGAGAAGATTCAGGCTAAGGTGGGATGCTTTTAGAGCCGATAAAAAGAATATAATTGCTGAAAACTAACTCATGCCTGAACAGTATTGGTAGCGGGTTTTAGTAGAAAGGCGAGATTGAAACGATGAGAAAGAAAAAGCTCTGGATTTTTGTTGCTCTCCTCGTGGTCGCTTGTGGCAGTTGGGCCGTCCTGTACCGGACTAATTTGTTGCCGGAGCAGAAGGCAATGGTTAGCAAGTTTATTCGAGACATCATGCCCATAAGGCGAAAGGGGCTCATACGCGGGATAGTCTCCAGCGAAGACAGCTTCACTGCTCTTATCGACACTCAAGCAGTCCGAGAAGGAGATACCATTCACGGCGTCAAAGTTGTCAAGATATATGTGGACAAGGTCGAATTTGAGAAAGACGGCAGGCAGTGGACTCAGGAACTTAACGAGACTCCAGGCCGGCAGTGGCGAGAAAGTGTCACAGTCATGGCTAAAAAGCAAGCCGATGCCAGGCCGATAGAAGAAACAAAAGCCCAAGCCACTTCCAAGGCTCAAGCAGAAGAGGAGGCCAAGGCTCAAGCAGAAGCAGAGGCTAAGGTTAGAGCCGAAGCAGAAGCCGAAGAGAGAGCTTTAGCGGAAGCAAAAGCCCAGGCGGAAGCGGAAGCAAAGGCACAAGCCGAAGCGAGAGCTTTAGCGGAAGCAAAGGCTAAAGAGCAAGCGGAAGCCAAAGCTCAAGCGGAAGCAGAGGCCAAGGCTCAAGCCGAAGCAAAAGCCAAGATGGAAGCTGAGGCCAAGGCGAAAGCTGAAACCGAAGCCAGAGCAAAAGCAGAAGAGGAAGCCATTGCCAAAGCCGATACGGAAGCCAAGGCTAAAGCAGAAGAAGAAGCCAAAGCCAGAGCGGAAGCAGAGGCTAAGGCCCAGGCGGAAGCCGAAGCAAAGGCTAAAGAGGAAGCTGAAGCAAGAGCTTTAGCGGAAGCAAAAGCTAAAGAGGAAGCGGAAGCCAAAGCCCGAGCGGAAGCCAAGGCCCAAGCAGAAGCCAAGGCCCAGGCGGAAGCCGAGGCGGAAGCAAAGGCTAAAGAGGAAGCAGAAACCAAGGCTCAAGCCGAAGCGAAAGCTTTAGCGGAACTTGAAGCCCAGACAGAAGCCAAGGCCCAGGCGGAAGCCGAGGCGGAAGCAAAGGCTAAAGAAAAAGCAGAAGCCAAGGCTCAAGCCGAAACAGAAACCAAGGCTCAAGCCGAAGCGAAAGCTTTAGCGGAACTTGAAGCCCAGGCAGAAGCGGAAGCTAAGGCACAAGCCGAAGCGAGAGCTTTAGCGGAAGCAAAGGCTAAAGAGGAAGCAGAAGCCAAGGCTCAAGCCGAAGCTAAGGCCGAAGCCGAAGCGAGAGCTTTAGCTGAAGCCAAGGCTCAAGAGGAAGCACAAGCTAAGGCCCAGGCCGAAGCGGAAGCCAGGGCCAGAGCGGCTGCGGAAGCCAAAGCAAGAACTGAAACAGTACAAATAGACAAAGCTACTCAGAATAAAATAGATGGATTGATAAGGCTGCTTGGAGATAAAGAGCCGTCGGTTCGAAACAGTGCCGTCGAAGCGTTAGAGCAAACGGGTGCACCGGCGGTGCAATCCCTCATAAATGCGCTCGAAGATGAATATTGGATCATCAGACAACGTTCCGCTGAAACCTTAGGCCGAATCTCCGACCCTCGGGCAGTGGAGCCTCTCATCGCCGCCCTTGAGGACGGCAACATGTGGGTCCGCCTGCGCTCAGTCGAATCGTTGGGAAAACTCAGCGACCGTCGAGCGGTCGAACCGGTCAACAGCGTCCTGGCAGATAAGAACGAATTGGTCCGCTGGCGTGCAGCCGAAGTATTGGGTCAACTCTGCGACGGCCGGTCGGTCGGCCCCCTCATCGATGCCCTGGCAGACAAGAATGAATTAGTCCGCCGGCACGCTGCCGAAGCGTTAGGCCTGATCGGCGACAAACAAGCCATCGAGGCGCTCGTAAAAACTTTAGAAGATAAAAATCCGGATGTCCGCACAGTTGCAGCCGGCGCATTAAAGTCAATCAGAAGTAATGCTGCCATGGAAGAGAAGGCTACAGCGTCAAATGGGAAACAGGTCAATGCAATAATTGAAAAACTCCTCAAACTCAAGATATACATCGGTGCCGGATTCGGCGTCTTTCTACTGTTAGTTGGACTCACAATAGTGTTATTTAGACGCCGAAAGAGTGTTTCAGTCCAGACCACAGATTTTCACTGACCGCATCACAGCCTGTGAATTTTGACTTGCGATCGACCATTATTCGCACGGCCCGTTGTTTTTGGTTGGAATTCCGTCTAATTCGAAACTCAATACCATACGCTTAAAACATATATCGCCGGGATATTAGGTAGAAAATGCTTGTTTTTCGGGGATTGATGTGCATAATCTAAATTATATAAACAAAGGCTTTTAAGGAGATTTTTGCATAGCAGATTCGAGCGAGATTATCCTGTTAGTAATCAAATTCAAGGTGGCAGGGAACCTAAGGTTTCTTTCGCACGCTGAAACGCTCAATTTTTTTCAGCGCGCCTGTGTTCGGGCGGGTATCAGAATCCAATACAGCCAGGGTTTCAATCCTCGTCCGAAGCTGTCATTGCCGTTGCCGAGGCCCGTAGGGGTCGAATCAGACGATGAATTGCTCTGTCTTCGTGTGGCTGTCGATCCGGATGAGCTTCGAGTCACGAGTCACGAATCACGAATTAAGGATGAGCTTTCCTCGCAACTGCCGGGAGGCTGTGAGCTGCTTTCGGTAAGTGTTGCCCGGGCGGGTAGATCGTTTCAGCCTTCTTCAGCTACGTATGTGCTGGCGGTTAAGTCCGAATATCTAAACGATGTATTAAAGGCGATTATTGCGCGTTTGCTGGCGAGTGAAAATCTCAATGTCCGCCGACGGACGGGAACAAAACAATCGAAAGTCAAAAATCTGGATGTCAGAGGTTTTTTGAAATCGATTAAATTGGATGACCGAGGTATAATCGTTGAGTGCAATATCAGTTCCGCCGGCTCGATACGCATCGAAGAGATTCTGAGGCTGCTGGAGCTTGATGAAGACAAGCTTGCATTGCCTATAAGGCGGAAAAACGTAAAATGGCAAGTTGATGAATTGTGAATCGAGCCACGATATAACAACTACGAAAAACGAGGAAAAAAATGTCAAGAGAAATGCTCATAAATGTGGCGGAGAGAGAAGAGTGCCGGGTGGCGGTAGTTGAGGGAGGCTGCCTTGAGGAGCTTTATGTTGAAAGAGCGAGCCTGAGCAGCCACGTCGGCAATATTTATAAAGGGAGAGTAGTCAATATCGAGTCCGGCATACAGGCGGCGTTTATTGACTTTGGCGTGGGCAAAAACGGTTTTCTTCACATAAGCGATGTGCATCCGAGGTTTTTTTCCAGGGCAGGCAGCGGGCATATCGAGAGTATCGGCAGGAGAAAATCGTTAAAGGACCGGCCGCCTATCCAGGATTGCCTTCGAAAAGGGCAGGAAATCGTCGTACAAGTAACAAAAGAAGGTTTGAAGACCAAGGGGGCAACCCTCAGCACATATCTTGCTTTACCGGGCAAGTACCTCGTAATGATGCCCTGGATGCGAAAGCATGGGGTCTCGCATAAGATTGAGGATGAGGACGAGCGTCGGAGGCTGCGGCAGATCCTTGAAGAGAGTGAACCGCCGAAAAGGCTGGGCTTTATTATTAGGACAGCAGGTCAGGGATGTTCGAAAAGGGATATACAAAACGACCTGAGGTATCTGGGGCGATTGTGGAGGGCTATCGAACAACGAATAGAGACCGAAGGCGCGCCCGGCGAGCTTTATCAGGAATCGGATTTGGTTATCAGGGCGCTGCGGGACGTCTTCACCAGTAAGATAAGTAAAATAGTATGTGATTCGGAAAATATAGTTCGTAAAATCAGGGACTTCTTTGCCATCGCAACGCCGCGTTTGAAACGAAGGGTAATGTTATATGACGGCAAAGTGCCGCTGTTTCACAAGTATCGAATCGAAGATGAAATTTCAAAGGTCCAATCCCGAAGAGTTGAGCTCAAAGGCGGCGGGTCCATTATCATCGAGCAAACCGAGGCGCTGGTCTCGATCGACGTCAACAGCGGGCGGTATCGCAGGCAGATAAACGCAGAGCAGACTGCTTACGAGAGCAACATAGAAGCTGCGGTGGAAATTGCCCGCCAGCTTAGATTGCGAGACCTTGGCGGACTGATCATTTGCGATTTTATTGATATGCGCAATGCCAAGCACCGCAAGGCCGTGGAAAGAGCTTTTCGTGCCGCCGTCAAGACCGACCGTGCCCGTGCGAGAATATTGAGCATAAGCAGGTTCGGCGTCGTGGAAATGACACGCCAGAGAATGCGTCCTTCGCTGCAATCCAGCACCTATCTGGCATGCCCGAACTGCGGCGGCACGGGTTTCGTCAAAAGCCATGAGTCGCTGGCGCTTGAGATTATCCGGCTGCTGAATCTCTCGGCCTCGAAGGAGCAGATAAAGCGCATTGAGCTGTTTGTCTCGCCGGAGGTTGCCGACTACCTGCAGAATGTCAAGAGAGCGGCGCTTACCCTGATAGAGCAGGTTAGCGAGAAACGAGTAATCATTCATTTTGCGCCCGATTACGCCGGCGAAAAACACGATATAGTCTGCTATAACGAGCGCGGCAGTATTGTAAAATTAGTAAAACAATAGTCTGCAACCCGTCATTCAATAAAAGATACTCTACAAACGACAATTTATTGGCCTGGAAAAAACAAGTGGAACTTGATCTTGAATATGCTCGGAAAGTAATCGAAGCTGAGGCTGATGCTATAATTTCTGTTAAGCCGATTGTTGATGCGTCTTTTGCCCGCGCTTGCAGGATGATTTACGAATGCAGCGGCTCGTGCATAGTCAGCGGCATCGGCAAAGCCGGCATAATCGGACAAAAGATAAGCGCTACCCTGGCTTCGACAGGCACGCCGAGCCATTTCCTTCATCCTGCCGAAGCCGTCCATGGCGACCTGGGAAGGCTGCGCAAAAACGACGTCGTAATCGTTCTGAGCTACGGCGGCGAAACCGATGAAGTGGTTCGGCTGATCAATCTGGTCAAGCAACTGGATATACAACTAATAGCAATAACCGGCGAAAGCGATTCGACCCTGTGCAAGCACAGCGACGTGGCGCTGTGCATGGGGCAGATGAGCGAAGCTTGTCCGCTCGGCGTCGCCCCGAGTGTTTCTACTACCTGTATGCTGGCTGTCGGTGACGCCCTTGCTTTTACAGTGATGAAGGCGCGCAATTTCGGTGTCGAGGATTATGTGAGGTTTCACCCCGGCGGCTCGCTCGGTACCAGGCTGATGACGGTCGAGCAGTCAATGATGTTCAGGCCGGGCGAAAAATTGCCTGTTGTGAATGTCGGCGATACGATAAAAGTGTTACTCGAAAAGACCGGCGAAATAAAGCGTCACGGAGCCGTGATGGTAGTCGGCAAAGAAGGGAAATTGACGGGGATTATCACGGATGCCGATCTTCGGCGTCTGATGACAAAGCACGGTCTCGAGGCCTTCGAGTTTGAGGCCGGCGACGTGATGACGCCGGATTGTAAGAAAATCAGGGCCGACGCCCTGGCCGCCGAAGCGACGGCAATCTTTCATAAATATAGAATTGACGATTTACCCGTAGTGGATAAGGACGACAAACCGGTCGGCCTGATAGACGTCCAGGACGTAGTAACAATAAAAGTTGTAGGATAAAAATGATTGACGATTAGCGATTGGCGGTTGAAAATCGAAATTCGAAAACAAAAGACATGGACTTGGCAGAGATAAAAATGTTGGCTCTGGATGTTGACGGCGTTTTGACCGATGGGACTCTGATAATTAACACCGACGGCAGCGAGAGCAAATTTTTCAATTCACTGGACGGCCACGGAATTAGAATGTGGCAAAGGGCGGGACTGAAAGTCGCCCTGATCAGCGGCAGGGCATCGGTGCCGACCGAACGCCGGGCCGAACAATTGCAGATCGAATACGTATTTCAGGACTGTCATTACAAGCTGCCCGTGGTTGAGCAGCTTGCTGAGCAGCTTGGTCTTTTGCCGGCAAATATGGCATTTATCGGCGATGACTTGACGGATATGCCTGTTATGAGATACGTCGGATTCGGAGTTGCCGTCGCCAATGCGGTTGATGAGGTTAAGCAGTGTGCCGATTATGTAACCACCCGCCCCGGCGGCAACGGTGCCGTGCGGGAAGTTATAGAATACATTCTGAAAAACTCGGGCAGATGGCAGGAGCTGATGAAAAGATACCTGCCGTAGCGGCGAAAAGAGGTTGTCGATATGCGTAAGTTAGTTATAGGATTCGTTTCGCTGTTTGTCGTGCTGGCGGCATATCTGCTCTACAGTCGTATAAGCAGTTCACCCTCAATGGATACCGGTTCGGAAGTTGATATCATCGAGTCTGCCGCCGATGCTAATGCCGTCGGTTTCGACAGTGAGATTGGCAAGATCGGCGATGTCGGGCTCGGTACCGTCCGAAAAGCCAAATACGTTACCCTTGACAAGGACAAGCAGGTCGAGCGTGAGTTCGGTTTTGAAAAGCTTCTGAGTGAAGCCAGGGACATCTGGGACATTGAAAAGCCGTATATGAATATCTACCGGCGTAATTTTAAATGCTACGTCACGGCCGATAATGGAAAAGTCCAGGTCGAAACTGC
>Ga0307379_10001773_pt1 | contig 33133 bp, 26 predicted proteins | sample UN2MG_FD_202237 | JGI IMG/M metagenome (GOLD analysis project Ga0307379, IMG submission 202237) | Soil microbial communities from Risofladan, Vaasa, Finland - UN-2 | ecosystem: Environmental > Terrestrial > Soil > Coastal area > Acid sulfate soil | place: Finland: Risofladan, Vaasa | collected...
GATTGGCCGCGCCATCTCCAAAGAAACATACCACAATTTTCCCATTCCTTTTCATCTTACAGGTAAGTGCTGCTCCTGTGGCAATACCAATACTTCCTCCCACTACTCCATTTGCGCCAAGATTTCCCGAACCAACATCAGCTATATGCATTGAACCACCTTTGCCCTTGCAATACCCTGTCCTCTTACCCAATAGCTCTGCCATCATTATATTCAGGTCTGCGCCTTTCGCAATACAATGGCCATGACCTCTATGAGTCGAAGTGATGTAATCATCATCATTTATGGCATAAATTGCCCCAACAGCAGTTGCCTCTTCACCGGTATATAGATGACACGTACCATGAATCATCCCCCTTATAATAAACTGCTCGGTTTCATTCTCAAAATGCCTTATCTGATACATTTTCCTTAGCATTTCTATTTTTATACTGTCATCCAGCCCATTAAATTTATCTTCCATTCTATATCCATCAATATTTATATAAAGCTTTTTAGCTCTTAAATCGTTACACATAATTTATCCTGAATTAATAATATTTTCTGCTGTTTCTTCGTCAGTAAACAGAATGTTAATCAGGCCACTCCTTAAAGCGCCAAGAATAACCTTTAATTTTCTCCTGCCAAAAGCAACCCCTATAACATTTTTAACTTTTTTTAATCTATCGGGTGAAATTCTTACAATTCTCTCATCTATCCTATTTGGAACATGCTTACCATTTTCATTTATGAAAATAAGATTAACATCCCCTACTACTCCTAAACTATCCAGATATTTAAACTCTTCTAAACTGAAACTGCCTGTTTTAATTAATGTAGAATCCGGACCTATGTCACTTAAACCTACCAGAGCAGTATCAATTTTTTCAGATAACTTGATTATTTCCCTGGTATTGCTGTCATTTTCCACAATCTCCCTTATCTCTTTACTGTCCAGTACAGCCGGAGAATGTATCATATAACTTATGCTGCCAAGCCTATCTGCAATATTCTTAGCAACAGAATTGGTATGCACTCCTGTTCCTATTTTACCAAGACCTCCAATAATTGGGACTACTTTGATATCAGACTTACCTCTTACATTAATATAATCTGATATTCCCTTAAGTGAACTGCCCCAGCCAATTCCTAAATAGCTTCCACCGGCCAATATCCTTTCGAATAAATTATTCAATGGTCCTGCCATCATCTTTAGTATTTCTTCCTTATTCTCAAAAGTGGGCACAACAGTGCATTCCTTTATCCTAAAACTTTTTTCTATTCTATATTCAAGATTGGAATAATCCTCTTCCGGCAAGTTTATTTTTATTTCTACAATCTTATCTTTCCTTGCCTCATCTAAATATCTGGAAACCTTTGTTCTTGAAATATTTAATCTACCTGCAATCTCCTGCTGGGTTAATTTTTCTGAATAATAAAGTCTTGCAATCTTCGATAAGAATTTTTTTCTCTCTATACTGTTCATAACTTATTTTCAAAAAAGAAATTGCACAATTGTGCGACAGTTGAACATTAGTTTAATATTATATAAAAAAAAATTCAAAATTTCAAGGTTCCGGGAACAATTTGTTATTGTTCAGTGATATTGTCATTTTAAATCTGTTTAGGGAAAATGTTACCCATGAACATAAGAGAGGAACTATATCACATGACAAAAAAGATATAGCAAGATCTACAGTAGTAAACAACAAACTGATTAAAAGAAACCTATCAGTAAAGATGACATTATGCACCTAGAATTTCTTAAATAAAATAGTTTTAGATTAACAGTAATAAAATGCATAAAACAGAGCATAAACAAACAGAATTAAAACAAAAGTTTCTGAGTTTATCTTGTTAATAGAACAATGTAATATTCACAGTGATTATTTATTCAATCTATTTTCACCTTTAAAATCATTGATCTAGTTCAAAAATTATCATATCCCAGCAATTTAAAACAGGAACTTCAAATCTGACACCTTCTCCTTTTTTCCCTTTAAATAGCTGAAAATCAAGGCTCCGGGTTTTTGGGTCAAAATCTGGAGAGGTAAATAGAATTTTTTTCACCTTCTCCTGTATAAGAACTTCTATTTTGATATTACAAATAGACTCGACTTTCTCAACTCTAAGAGTGTCCCATTGTGTATTCAATATACTTAGAAAATTTATCAGACTTACTACTTTATATCGAGGCATCTCTCTATAAATGACCCATATGGTACTTGGTTTAGCTATTGATGAATATGGATAATCTATAATCTTGAATTCATCATCTATTCCTCCTGAAACATATAAAGAAACATCCTTGAGTCTATAGTCGAATAGAAAAATTAAGTTATAAGCTCATTTTATACTTTTGAATGCTAAAATAAATTCTTATGAATTTTTTTGGAAATTAATTCTTTACCAATTCCAAATCATCAATCTGAAGATTTGTTTCACCAGGAGAATCTGCATAAAACTCAACAGTAAGCTCCCCGTTTGTTACTTCCACAGTTATAGAGTATTCATTATATTCATCTCCATGGATTATATCCACAACTTGCTCTGTCCCTCCAAAATCTCTCACAATCATGCTGGCTTCATTTGGTATTCCAGTGTTCTGTTTTACCCATGCCTTTATGGTATAAGAACCATTATCAAGACCCTTAACTGTTTGATAGATAGATTGCTCATAAGGATATGTCCATCTCCAGAAATAACATTTATATTTACCTAAATTTACGTCATAGGAATCCACACCATAATATGACCCTTCAGCCTTCCATCCGTTTATATTTCCAGTTTCAAAATCAGGATTAACAATGTCCCCGGAAAAGACTTTTTCGTATTCTGTAGTAAACCTGAAAACATCACCTGTAACTATTCTGCTTGGACTTACTTCATCTATTCTCCAATAGTAAGTTGTACCATAAGCTAGCGTCCCGGGATCATATACTGTTTCTTCCTGCTCTCCCATATATTCTTCTATATCCAGTGTTGGATCGGTACCAAAATAGACTTTGTGGGAGGTTGCTTCTTTACTACTTGTCCAGCTCAGGTCATCATCCAATCCTACATTACCTACACCGTTTGACGGCATTGGGTTTGATGCATAATCAACTTCATCTGCAGGAACTATCTTTAATATTACACATGAATGTGGATCAAGACTTACGCTATATGAGGTCACTACTCCAAGGTCTTCGTGTTCCCATAAATCCCTTATACTGGCGTTTCCTTCAATTCCTAAATCTGCCTTGATATCTATGCTTCTTGTCTGCACTTCATCTTCGCGGTTAAACAACCCTATTATCCAATCGCCATTAGACATCTGGCCTTTCCATCTCTGGCTTTCCACATTTAAGGGATCATTGCTAAAGGGTTTACCTACAAATCCATCGCTATTTAAGGCAAGCAATTCTGTATTCTGATAAATCCAGGCAGAATCTCCTATTGTGCTATACTGGTCAGCTATAGCTACAGGGCCTCCAGCCATTAACATTAACGATACTACTGTCTTTCTCTCATTATCATTTGCAAAGGTATTAAGTCTTATAAAATCCCCGTCTAATATCATCTGACCTTCTCCAAAGCCAGAAATATCAGACCAGTAAATTAACCCATCGAAAGCGTTATGATACTGGGACCACAAATCATGATGGATTCCTCTGTCCATTTCACTGAACCTTTGCCATCCTCCACCACCTGTGTCTTCATTTATCCTCATCATGTCTCCTCGGGCATATTCAAGCTCATTAGCCGCATGGTTTTTAAGATGAGGCATTACTAAACTTAAGAAAACCCCATACTCATCACAAGCTTCTCTCATCCATCTTAGGGCTGTTTGATAATGCTCTATAGGACGGTCTGTTTTCCCTACTTCACCAATATTTTTATCCCATCCGTCTTCGTACCACGACAGAAAATCAACTCTTAAATATTCTACTCCCATATCAGCATAGAACTTTATGTATCCTTTTATATACTCCTCTGCTCCAGGCTTGTCTACCTGTACCCAATACTGGTCAACTTCCCATAAACCTTGACCAAAAGCGTCATTTGTGTCTACAATATCTGCCAAAAGAATATCTGTCCCTACAACTGTACAGCCTGCTTCTACAGCTCCCTTAATTACCCACAGGGGATTATTATACATACCAAGTTCCATACCTCGTGATTCCAGGTTGGCCGACCACCAGGTATAATCATGTGACCATTCAGCTGAATGCTTTGTTCTGTATCCGTTTTCATTGAAAGGAGGAGCACCACCCCATCCGTCTATACAGATCATATTATAGCCAAAGTCTTTAAAATTATCTTCTACCCAATCAATATTGGCTTCCCATTCTTTTTCCGGTATATATCCGTCGGTGGTAAAGCAATACTCATATACACTCCAATATAATGGAGCTTTAACCTTCTCAATTTTTGGTTTTACACATGAAGATAATAAAACCAGAATGGTTACTAAGAACATAAGAAGGATTAATAAAAATGACCAAACCCTTTTTTTCATAATATCCTCCTATTTATTTAAACCTTAATATTGAATTTTTTTATAAATTTTACCTATCTTAAATCAATTTGACTGTTTTTAAACTTTTTTAGGTTTTTTCCGACAGACTACTTGTCAAGCCCAATAATGCAGCCCTCATCTGGACGCAGCCGCAAGCATTGTAGGTCTATAGATTCTTCACAGTCAATGTGCGTGGAGAGAAGCACTTTGGCAGAGCTTGCCAGATGCGGTAGAGAAATAGTCTGCTCGGTATGCGAAAAATTGAGTGAAACCAACTTCCTTTCGTCGTCAGCCTCGCGCATATACACAAAGCACTCCCTTGGGATGCCATCTAGCGGACAGTAGCTACCACCTTGGAGCGCCGGAGATGAGCGGCGCAGCGCCAGCAGTCGACGGTACAGATTCAGAATTGAGGTGGGATCGGTAGATTGGACTGCCACGTTTCGCGTGGCGTAGTCGTCCGAGATCGTCAACCACGGTTCGACCTGCTCGGGGCAGAAGCCCGCGTTAGGTTCCGCCTCCCACTGCATTGGTGTACGGCATATATCACGCGTGCGCTCCGCCCCCAGGTTAAGCCCCTGGGGATCCTTTATCTTCTCCGGCGAGATCACTCCATCCTCCAGGCCTAGCTCATCGCCATAGTACAGCGTTGGCGTACCTCGTAGGGTGAGCAGTAGCATCGCCGCTACACGCGCCTGGGCCTGCCCGCCGATGCGCGTCGCCAGCCGCTTCATATCATGGCTACCCAGTACGTAGTTGGGCCAGGTAAAGTTAGGCAGGGCAGTTTCCAACTCGTCTACTGTACGGCGTATCTCCTGGGCTTGCCAGGGTACCCTCATCAGACGAAAGTTGAAGGGAAGGTGCAGTTCATCGCCTGGTGAACTTGTTGAACTGGCCCCGTAGTACTTGACCCAGCGTGGCAATTCAGCCCAAACTTCACCGATAATACATCGGTCATCATAATCCTCAATCACCCGGCGTATCTCCCGGATTACCTGATGCACATCATCTTGATCATGGTTATAAATGTGCAATTGCCGCCCAAAAATATCGTTGGGGAGCAAGCAAGACGCGGCGTCCGGGTTCGGGGGGTTGTCGCGTAGTTTAGCATCCTTGATGAGCAGTTCGATTACGTCTATACGTAAACCGTCTACACCGCGATCCAACCAGAAACGTAGGATGTCCATCATCGCTTCGCGTATCTCAGGGTTGCGCCAATTTAGTTCTGGCTGCTCTTTGGTAAACTGATGTAGATAGTACTGACCTGTTACCTCATCAAATGTCCACGCCGGTCCCCCAAAGTAGCTGCCCCAGTTGTTAGGTAAGCGACTAGAACCAATTTCGCCACTATCTGGCTTAGTGTCGCGCCAGATGTACCAATCACGCCTAGCATTATGGCGGCTACTGCGGGACTCAACGAACCAGGGGTGCTTATCCGAGGTGTGGTTGGGGACATAGTCAATTATAATCTTAATACCTCGACTGTGGGCTTCTGTTACCAGCCGATCAAACGTAGCCAGATTACCAAAGAGCGGGTTTACATTGCAATAGTCGGCTACATCATAGCCAAAATCAGTCATCGGTGAGGGATAGAAAGGGCTTAACCAAATGGTATCAACCCCCAAAGACGTAGTAGACGAGTCGCCATTCAGATAATCAAGTTTATCAATGATACCCTGTAAGTCACCGATACCGTTCCCAGTTGTATCTTTGAAGCTAGACACATAGATTTCATAGACCACACCACGCTGCCACCAGCGCAAGTTTTGTACGGCTGACTTATAACCACTCATATTTTTTTACCCCCCTAATACTGATTATAGTTATTACTTTATGCTTCCAAGAGTAATGCCCTTAGTCAGGGTTCTCTGGAAAAGAACAAAGAAAATTATACATGGTATGATACCAAGTAAAGCAGCTGCGGCCTGCGATGTAACTGTTTCTCCATATTCTCCCCGTGCCAAGGCCATAGCAATTGGAATCGTCTGTTTGTTATTCGAGATTAAGAATATCAAAGGCATGAAAAATTCATTCCAGGACCAAATAAAGAAGAATACAAAAAGTACAGAAAGTGATGGCATACTGACTGGTACGACAATTCTAAACAGCAATTGTAGCTTATTACACCCGTCAATTTCCGCTGCTTCAATCGTCTCTCTAGTAAATACGCTAAAAACCGAGGACAACAAGTACGTGCCAAATGAGCTGTAAAGCACGGCAATGGTCAAGATGAGTGAAAATTGCGTGTTATATAGCCCCAATAACTTAAATAAATAGTACAAAGGAAAGACAAGCACCTCTTGCGGCAGTACCATAGCCAGCAAGAAAAACACAATGAAAAAAAATTTTCCCTTAACCTTGCCTATCCCTAAGGCAAAAGCAGTGAACAATGATATTGCAATGGCAAGTAATGCTGTTGATAAACTGATGATTATACTATTCCTCAATTTAATTGAAAAGTCCATCATGTTCCACACTCCTTTAAGAGTGTCCAAATTAAAACTTTTAGGCAGACTGAATGGGCCACTAACATAATACTCGGCTTCAGTCTTGAATGAGTTTATCATTATCAAAGCAAAGGGGAGAAGCATAATCAATAACAGTACGATTATGGCAAACAAGGAAAGCGATTTAACCATTCTGTTGAAAATTATAGATTTATTATCCATATCAACTCTCCTGTTCTTGTTTTATTTGCATCCTGATGAAACCTATGGCTACCAAAATGATAATGATCGTCAATACCGTTGCTATTGTTGCTCCATATCCTACTCTGGAGCGTGAAAAGAAATTTTGATAGGAAAAGTAAGAGGCCACAATGGTTGCATTCCCTGGGCCGCCTCCTGTCATAACGTAAACCTGGCCAAATGTCTTAAGTGCAAAGATGATAGTTGTCACAACCACCACAAATATTTCTGGCCGGATGAGACGGATTGTAATGTAAAAAAATCTCTGAAACCATGAAGCTCCATCGAGTGCTGCTGCCTCATATACTACAGGATCGACCCTTTGCAACGCGGCCATGAAAATGACCAGTGGATAACCAATCTGGAACCATATCATCATCATCATAATTGAAGGTAACGCAGTGGAAGCATCACCCAACCAGCTACGGGTCAGCATACCTAGTCCAACAGCTTTCAGTGACCAATTTAGAACTCCCCAATTCGGCTGGAGAATCCACCTCCAGACAATACCGGCCACCACTACCGGAACAATTTGGGGTAAATAGAACCCGGCCCGAAAAAAATTGGTTGTACCCCTACCAAATTTAGTAGCAATGTATTCGAAAAGAAATCCAGCCAATAACAGTCCGATAAGGGTCGGAATGGTAGTAATAACTATAACTAGTAACAGGTTATTTTTAAATGAGGTCCAAAAGATGGAATCACCAATCGCTTTCATATAATTGTCGAAACCAACCCAAACAGGTGTGCCTACGCCCGACCATTTGGTAAAACTTAATCCAATGTTTGCCAAAAGAGGAAAGACAATAATTAACAGGAATAGGAGAACGCCTGGTATCAAAAATATCAGGTACCCCTTTTTTAGAGAAGAACCCGTATTTAAAGTCGTGGTCTTTGTATTGGTAGAATAAGCCTTGTGTACCATAAATACCTCTTTTTTAAAGGCAGTGCTCATTTTAAGAGCACTGCCTTTAGGTTCGTCTGTTGTTTACACGTTACAATTACGTCGTGTTTATTACTCTATGGATGCTTTGTAATCGTTGTAAGGTATAGCAATAGCGTCGTTGAATTCTGCAGGTGTCATTGTTCCCGCAATTAATTCCTGTAGACTAGCGCCCAACGTGTCCATGTAACCAGGTACAGGCCAGTCAGGATAGTACGCCAGACCGTCATTTTGTACGATGTTGTTAAATGCTTCGTTTAGATCGAGCACTTTCGGATCTGTGATTTGGGTTAGGTCGGCATTGATGGGGATACCACCGGCATTTGCCATAATGGTTTGGGCACTTTTACCCAGAGTCAGGTTAATAAATTCCATCGCCAGGTCCTTGTTTTTGGCATTCTGAGGTACAACCCAGAGATTACCACCGGAACCTGTGTTAAAGTCTTTGCCTGGCATAATAAAAATACCCCACTCAAAGTCCTCAATCTGTGTCAAGAATCCGCCATACATCCAACTACCTGTTATATTCATGGGAACCTGTCCTTGAACAAAGGCAGCGTTGGCATCATCATAACCTATTCCATTGGCGTTGGTACCGTAATAACCTTTAGTAGCATGCTCAGCAAACTTTTCAGCCCCTAAGGTGAAAGCTGCTCCCTGAAAATCAATATCTCCTTGGAGAGTCTGGAAATTGGTGATGAAGTCTCGGTCTACATTATAGAGCACCATTTCATACCAGTTATGGCCCAGTGGCCACTTATCAAGACCGCCCAAGGTTAGGGGTACGATGCCTTCTGCAACGAATGTATCGGCCACAGCCTCAAACTCTTCGAGACTGGTGGGCACCTCTACGCCATACTCCTCGAACATGTCCTTATTGTAATAAACCATCACGAATTCGCCATAATTGGTAATACCATAAAGATTACCTAAACCCATGGTGCCGTTTTCATCGTAACGACTGGTCGTCTGGAAGCTAGAGCCCAGAATCTCGTCCCAGCCACGCGCTTCGGCTTCATCGGTGAGGTCAGTAAGCAGACCTTCCGCGGCATACAGACCAGCGGTTGCACTACCTTTGTTGCACTCCATCACATCTGGTACATCATTTGAGCTTAAGACCATCTTGGCCGTTTCTTGCATTTGCTCAAATGTCTTCAGTTCAAATTCCACGGTAACATTGGGGTACATGGCTTTGAATTCTTCCATAGCACTATCCCATGAAGCCGACATCGCGTTGTCCGCTTCATAATGCCATATCTTCAGGGTACCCTCTACTGCAGGCGCAACTTCTTCTTCCGCCACTTCCGCCACTTCTTCTTCAACTACTGCTTCCTCCCCTGCTGCAGGTTTACATCCTACCATAGAAAATACTACAACCATTGATACAACTAGCATCCACAAAAGTATTTTTTTCAATTCTCTCATCTCCTTTTAACAAAATTTCTTTTTTGATAAAATGTATCCGAGATTTGTTTAAGATAAGCCACCAGAGGGCCTTAGACAAATCTCCTATTTTTTTCTCATAGATACCTCCTCCTATCCTATATTTTCTTTTTATATAATTTTTCAACCTATTTTGATATTTGTTTATCTGTGCCGATGTTTATGTTTACTTCTATTAATTTTCTTCCGGGTTTCCGAACAACCATTTTGTACCACTCGGAGTTGCCCTGTAGTTAATGTTTATTACGTCTGCATCGCTCCAGCTTGTACCGGTATAACTACCTATCACTATTGCCATCCGTGCCCATTTCTCCGTATCAAATATACCCGTACTGCAAAGTGCCGACTTGGGTATTACCATTTCTATCCTTCCTGAATTTGTTTCCCACTGCGGGGCAATTACGCCGGTTATATTTTCAGTAAATGTCCAATCCGTACCGTTCGCAGTAAATCTGGCGAAGTCTGGAGAATCGCTCCAGCGTCCGACCATATACCTCATACCGTAACCCAGCGAACCATTGTATATGCCTGCGCTTGTAGCGGGAGTGGCGTTTCCATCTGCGAAATCCTTACTGTATACCCCTATATAGAATTTATCATTTGTAACATTATAACCGGGAAGTGACTTGCCAACGTTGTCAAGTCTGACATAGATATTGTTAGCATCATTAGTCACATATACTTTGGCAATATCCCTTGTACTACCTCCCGCCGTACTATCTCCGGTCTTATCCTGGAAATACGGGGCCCATTTCCACTGTTCCCAGTCAGCAGCATAGTCATATTGGTTAGAAGTGTTCCAGCACCCTGAATTTACAGTGATGGTGTTAGTCGAACCGGCATTAGGTTCGTTAGGCAAAATCTTCATATCAAAATTGCCCAGGTAGGCCAGCGCTGTCATTACATATGAAGCTCCGGTTATCGGCTCTACCGCCGTACTTATACACGGCTTCAGGGTCACATTGGACACCGCTTCACCCTGCGGCATATAACCCTTGTTAGTCCTATCAACATACCATTTCAAACGCCTATAAGCATTTGCTTTTAATGAATCATATCCGCTGGACATTTCCATCATAGCCATCCACATGGTCATCTGCGGCCATGAAGGCTCATTTTCGAGTGCTTCAGGCCCGCCCGGATCCCAACTGTTTACACCGGTGTAGAACGTGTCGCCCGCATACCTTGGTATTCCATACTCGTCATGTGTCAGGGCGGTTTTTATCTTGTTGTAATGACTGTACCCCCTCCTTGACATCATATCAATCACTCCATATATTACCAGTACATTCGAAGAAGAATCCACTGCCTTGGCATCATCCCTGGATGTTCCATCAGTTTTCGTTGCTCTGTTGAAATAACGAAAGTTCTGGTTGCTGTCAGCATCCTTCCACAAGCCGACGAAAGTGTTTAAAGCATCGGCATAATTCCTGTTGACTGCCGATCTCATGGTACTTGCCGAACCACTGTAATTATTCGCCGAAGCGGTGTCCCCTTTTGCGATTGCCATATAATACGCCGCCTCAAGCCCGGCAACATAGAGAGCCTGGGTAAACGCATTGTATTCCTGGTCCTCTTCCCAGATACTGCAATCTGCGGGACCAAAACCGCCATTATTTATATTATCCTTTACAAAATCTGCCGACCTTTTGTAGGCGGTCCAGATATTGTCACGGAATGTCGTCTGGGCGCTCCCTGAAAGTTTAAGGTAATGTTTGTACGCGCCTACCAGGAACATACCTACTGAATCATACTCGGGTTCTACAAAGGATATCTCAACATTATCCCATATTCCGTAACATGTCCAGAACACACCGGGTTTCTTCCATGTACCCTGGTCTGTAGTTATCTGCCTGTCTTGCAGCCAGTACCAGTATTTTTCCGCCTCTGTGGTATGTCCCGAAGCGTCAAGCGACATAGCAGTTACCGCTGAATCTCTTGCCCATACCTTGTATGAATAAGCCGATGGATTTGTTGTAGCAGGCATAGCTGCAAACTTATAAACAGTTTTTCCGCCATCATCGACATATTGACCGGGAACTATAGACTGTTTTATAAGAATAAGGCTTCTATCATAAGCCGTATTTAAAGTAGAATCGCTGAAATTGATCCTTGTACCCGCATTCAGCCAGTCTGTATAATTGGTATTCATTTGATTCATCCAATAACTGCCTGTCTGACCCCTTACAGCAGTTACAGCATCCGACAGATCCGCAGAAGTGCCGGCTATAGCTGCATAGAAGTATATGTCGGTAGAAGCACCTGCATTTAAAGTGACATTCTTCATAAATGCCGTTGAAATATCTGCACATGTTACCGAAGAATTATTCTTTACAGTACCATTGTTGTCGAATGTAACCCATGGTGAACATACAACATCATTAACGTCGCTAACAGCATCATTGGCCACCTGGTACCCGTCAATTGCGCTTTCAAGCGTACCATGCGCTATATAATACTGGCTTGCCGCAGTCATGTTAATCGTTGCAGTCTTATTCGCACTGTCATATGAAGCCGAAATATTATTTGTAGTTGTATTGTTCACATGAAGCATATCTAGTATTTTATACGTTTTACTTGCGCCCGACGTATTTTTTACGGTATATTTCACAACCATGAATTTCTGGTTGGGAACGACCGCAAAGGCCCTTGTAATCTCCGGCGACAAAGTACTCCCATTATACGTCTTATAATCGTTATATAGTACTCCATCACTTCCAAAATAACCGGTAGACCTGAACTTGGAACCATCAGTATATTTGATGGCATCGGTCTCATTTCTGAGGAACATGCTGTAGTTTTTGAGGTTATTGGTATTGTAGTTGTTGCTTGCACCGCCGGCATAGAACCTCATTTCATATATTCCGGGACCGCTGCTGTTCAATGCCTGCGCCCTGTTAACCTCTGTGTCCTTCCAGATGTATGCGGTATCCTTCCAGTTATTAATATAGAGACTTCTTGCAGTTTCCTCAAGGGGTTCTACCGTCAGGTTATCCAGGTTTATAAAGCCACCGTATGTAGCTGTTACAAGAAGGACCAGCCTATGTCTTCCTGCTTTCAGGTATACACCCTTCTCTGCTATTCCCCATGTATCCCAGTTTGCAGTCTTTAGAAACGTAGTCTTTCCAACACTCGCGTTATCAACGATTAATTCCCTGCTGCACTCTGATGTATTACCGTTTGCATACCTAAACTTAAGTGTATAATAACCGTCAGAAGGAATCTTTATATCGAAGGTTACAGAATCATTCAAATCCCCATAACCATCCACAAATCCGCTTCCGGTATAACCTGCGTGGTTTGTGTTTGTCGTTACATTATACTTAATAGAATCTTCAGCTTCATAAATTAAAGGCTCTGCTTCAGTACCATATTTAAAGTAAATCATATCCCAGAACTTGAGCGAAGGTACCGTAAAGGATACATACTTACCTGTTGCATCTGTACCTGTCGTAAAGTTAAGGCTCTGTGTTAGGCATTCATTTGTGTCGGGGCTTGCCCAGTAAACATCGGAAATGGTCTTATTGTAAGGAATATAATACTTGACGGCCAGATTTGATTTCAAAGCTGGATCAGCTGTTGTATTCCTCCAGTCGGTATCGGTTTCTGACGTAAGGTTAATGAGGTGAAGTATACCGTACGTATCGCCCTTGTTTCTCGGTACAAAGAATATCTTGCCGGCCTCGCCGGAACCGGTAACACTTTCACCCGTAATGCTTATATTTTGAACTCCGCCATCACCGTATTTCAAGTCCGTATCATAAAGAAGATTTTCATATGCAGTTATAAAGTTATAGTGAGCTTTCATAGCATTTTTCAAGCTGTTTCTCATCATCTTGTATGCCTTGGGATAGTATGGATGACCCAGCATAACAGCATCACTATAGGCTGCCGAACCGTTAGCCTGAGCAAAACCCGTACCCATTTCAATATGCATTGCCCCCGACGCTGCAATTACAGCATTAGTAAGTCTTACAGAAGCCTCATTGAAAGTTCCGAGCGTAACGCTGTCAAGACGTATATCTCCCGTACTGCCCGTATCATGCTGTATCTTTATGGTGTGGGTACCCGATGTAAGATAAAATACCTTTTGAGTTGTAAACGCAGCTTCTATTGACCAGCTTGTCCAGCTTGGAGATGAAGGTGGTATTAAACCCGGCCTGGTCGCATCAAATTTTGCCGTCATTTTTTGAGCCCCGTCAATATAGACATTTTTTGTAGCCCTTGCGTAATTACCGTTTGTAGCGCGGAATACAAGAGTATAGGTACCATTTTCAGGAACATCCACATTAAAGCTCACATAATCGCCTTCCACGTCAAAGCCTGTTAAATAAGTTGTGTTTCCATCCACTCCCTGTGTTAATCCGCTTTGAGTTCCATTTTCTGCCTCGTATAGAGTGCCGGCATTGTCATTCTGGTTCATATACGCAGCTATGACCATAGTTTTCCCGCTGTCATTTTTTCTCTGCCATTCGATATAGTTTTTCAGGCTGTTATACGTGTTGGAATTGCCCCACATTTCGCTGAACTGGAAGTCGGTATTTGCATTTTTAACCACATCCCATGATGAAAACGGGTCATTGGGCGGTACGGCGCCATTTACCATATTCATAGTCAAATAATTTTTAGCTGAATTATTTGTTGTTAACTCCGTTTTTGCCTTGTTTATTAGACTTGAAAACGTCTTGCCAAGGTCAAGATAGTTGCCCCAGTAGTCATACATGCCTATATCGCCCCAGAAGCTGCCCAACTGGTCAACCTGGATGCCGTCAAACGAAAGTTTGTTCACCGCCTCCTTGTATTGGTTTATAATATGATTCTGCCAGTTGATATTCTGTGGATTCATCGCGAAGATTATCGGGTTAGGACTGATTTCTATGGGGTAAATAAGCTGGTCTATATTATTTATGGTGGATTCATCAGAACTGTTATATTTTGTATTATAGTACCTGTTCTTGTAAACACCCCATGTCTTGCTAACACCGTAGTCTTCATATCCTTCTCTGGCCATATATGCCATCTGGTATGCCATTGCTTTTTGATTTTTATTATGTCCTTCATCAATACGCTGCTGGATACTTGCTTTAGATATGATATTCCCAAAAAGGTCCTCCCAGCTTGTTGCGGTGTCTGAAGGAAAGTTCTTTTCATGCCTCCACATCCAGTCATAATACTGCACTACATTGATATGATAATCCTGAGCTAATTCGTCTATAAGCGCGTTACTCTGCGCAGCTGTTTCCCCGGAAGGGAAATCGGTGGTATATCCACACCTCGGGTATCTTGTAAAACTGCTGGATACATCTACAGCCGTAGTCTTGTAAACACCATCTCCCAGGTCAACCCTAACCAGATAACCCGTATAATCTGTTGCTGCAGATGTCCATGTAACATTCTGGTTCACGGTAGAACCAGCCGCTACAGCTACACTTGTAGAGTTTGTCCATACACTTGCTTCCAGCTTGAATATGTTTACGTTAAGCGCTGTTGATACGTCACTTGAACCTGGATTTCTGATTGCAACCGTAATGATTACATCACCACCCGGAGCGTACATCGCTTTGTCCGTATACACTTTATCAATAACACAACCATTTGTAGCAAATATACTTACCGGACTAAACATGCTATTCAAAAACAGCATGTTTATCACCAATATAAAGCATATTGATCTCATTAAGGTCTTGCGGTTTCTTTCCATAACATACTTACCTCCCCTCTCGTGTTAATGCTATTGATAATATTTAATAATATATTTAAATGATTAAAACTAGAAATTTTTCGCTAATTCTTAATAAAAATTAAATATTTTCACCTTATTCATCTTTACATAATCACTCCTTCCTATTAATTACTTTCTTCACTAAATAAAGAAAGATTAACAAAAAAAATAAATTGGGTCAAGTACTTTGTAATATTACTTTAAGCTTTCCATTCATATAAACAAATTTTGGTGCTTTAAATATCTCTTCTATTACTAAGCTAGCTGCTCCTCTTGCCCATGCATCATCTCCCAAAGGTTCAATTATTAATTCGGTAACATTCGTAATAGAAGGAAAACAATTTTCTCGGAATGCTGCAATCATAGGATCAGTAAGTAACTCCCCTGCCCTCAAACCTTCTCCACTAACAATTACTCTCTGCGGGTTAATTATGTTAACAAGATTAGCTATACCTATTCCTAAATAAGTTCCTGCGCTGTGGTAAATTCGCTTAGCAAGATTATCTCCTGCTTTTGCCGCTTGTATTATATCCCTAATAGTTATTTCTTTGTCCCGGCACAATATTCTCTTTAGATCACTCGTCTCACCTAAAGCTATGGCTTCTTTTACTCTACGAACTATGGCAGGTTCGGCTGCAAGAGCTTCCAGGCAGCCTCTTTTACCACATTCACAAATAGGACCATCTCCTGTTACCTTGATATGTCCAAATTCACCAGCAGCACCCGAGTAACCATAATAAAGATTCCCATTCGTTACTACTCCACAACCTATTCCACTTCCTACCGTTACAACTACAAAGTCAGCTACACTACTACCAGCACCAAACCATTTCTCAGCAACAGTTAAGGTATTAACATCGTTATTAATAATCACACAGATTCCTAACGTCTCTTCCAGAATTTTTCTTAGTGGTATATCTTTCCACCCCAAAACCCCAGAGTATCTGCATACACCAGACATTTTATCCACATGCCCTGGTATACCTAAACCAAGCCCTAAAATTTTTTCTTTTTTTAACCCAGAGTCAGCTACAATTATTTCATAGGATTCAGTCAACTTTTCAACCAAAGATTCTATGCTATTCTTGGAATCAAAATATAGCTCCTTTTTATATAAAATGTCTGCTCCTAAGTTAGTCAGAGCGACAGAAATAAGTTTTTCAGACAGCTTGATACCAACAACATAATAGCCATTATAATTTATTTTAAATAATACAGGTTTTCTTCCTCCACTGGATTCTCCCTCCCCAATCTCACATACAAGATCCGCTTCAATAAGGTAATTCGTTATTTTACAAACAGTAGCAAGGCTTAAGTTGACCTTTTGAGCAATAGTTGTTCTAGAAACCGGTCCATAATTCTTAATAAGATTCAATATATTGACGGTATTTATTTTTAAAATAAGTTCCCTATTCCCAGGAATAACATTCATCTTCTAAAAAACCTTTACTTTTTATTACTTCTAATTTGTGCATTTAATCAATAATTAACTTTGTTTACTAAACAAACAATGTGAACATTAAATGAATATAAAGAAATTGTCAATTTCTTCAAAACCCTCGTTGTCGTTTAGTTATATTATCATCTCTAAACAGTCTAGAGAAAATTTTACCTATTATGATAAGAAGGGAACATATCACATTACAGTAAGAATAGTAGAATCTGTCATTAAAAACAAAAATATTTTTATTTGCTGCAAAGCTTTTTGACTATGTAGATTACTATTAATTTGACCACATCGGTTTTTAAATAATGGGGGGCACTGCCATCAAATAATACTCTGATATTTGCTTCAAATTCCGTACTTTTCTCATCAAAAATCATAAGAACAGGAAACATTTTAAACGGGTAAATAACTGAACCAAATTTAAATTGAGCATATTTTTCTCCGCAAATTTCAAATGTCTTTTTTAGAAACCCCTCACCATTATTTTCATATTTTTTAATCAAAGGTTCCAGTACTTTAGGTATTGTTTGCCAGTAAAAAAGCCCTCCGGGAAGTTCCCTGTAAGATATCCAATTATTGGCAGGTGGGGTCCCATCCGCATTAAGTAAATAATGTAAAATAAGAGAGGATGAGTACATATCTAAAGGTTCTTCTTCGTCTGATCCCCCACTTTTAAGGAAATAGATTTTCTTTTTATTTAAATCCACTATGATTTCTTTTTTAAAAAAACTTAATTTAATCCTTTTATTATCCATTAGCCTGCAATTTGCACGGCTTACAATACTGCCCATGTCCCTGCTTGTTAATTCTTCAAACATTTTATTATAAATATCCATAAAATCTTCCCCGGCTTTATTAAAGTTACTGGCTTCTTTCAAGAACAGACCGTTAAAAAAAGCCTGTCAATATTTAAAATGTTCTTTTAACGATTCCGCAGTAACTTTTCAACTTATGGTTCATTATTGAATAAAGAATTCAATTCATTAAATCTTTCATAAACTTTTTTATATATTTTTGCATTTTTTGCCTATTGGTTTTATTACCTTTGAAGATTTCATTACGGGAAGTCCTTGTTCAAATGACTTAACTGCACCCGTTGCAAGCATACATACATAAGCGGCGCCTAAAACAGTAGCTTCTTTTACATTAGGGAGTTCTATTTCCCTGTTAAAAATATCTGCCTGTATCTGCAGCCAGACCTCTGAATTCGAATAACCTCCGCTTGCTTTTATTTTTTTAACATTACTATTTAATTGATTTATAACCTCATAAACAGAGTAAATGTTACATATTGCTCCTTCCATCGCAGCTCTTATAAGTTGCTTTTTTCCATGCATAAGGTTTAAACCATATATAGTTCCTGCAGCATTCACATTCCAGCTTGTGGCTCTTTCACCTGTTAGAAATGGCAGGAAAATTATTCCATCGCTGCCCGGATTAATTTGCGACGCATACAGGTCAAAAAGTTTAAAGACACTTTTTATATCAAATAATTCCTTTTCATATTCATATTGTTTTCGGCATAAATCCTGCAGCCGGTATTAAAAGACATTTTCTTATAATCAAACTTCTCTTTTATAAAATCAGCCTGATTCTTTGCTCTTGTGTCTGCCCAGGTAATAATATTTGTAAGACAATTACCCAGACCATCGATCGCAAGCAGACTGTGCATCTGTGAACTTAAGCCAATAGCTTCAAGTTCATCTGGACATATTTTTGACTCTCTAATACATTTTTTCACAACATCCAGAAAAGATCTAAATATTACTTCCGGACCCAATTCTGCCATGCCGGTTAAATTACATATAAGTGAAATTTCTATTTTGTGAAACCCAAGCTGATTGCCATCAGGGTCGAATACAGCGGCTTTTATGCTTGATATTCCTATATCTACTCCCATAAATAACTGTTTTGATTTTTTTGTCATATTGATTAAGCTATTTGATATTTAAAATCAGCTTTGTACCATTCAAAATCATAACATATGCATTAACTTTATCACCGGTACAAAGTACATTAAATATAAAATATAAAATTATTTTAAAGTGATAATGATAAAAAGTCATCATATTTATGTAAAAGTTCCCGGGATGTATTCCAACCTTTGCTTCATAGTATTATAATTTATTTAAATATATTATTATTTAATATATAAAATTATAAATTAAAATGACGAGGCAAGAAAATGATCGAACAAACTAAAGGACAGATTGAGTCTCAGATCAGTGAAGCAATAATCAAGTTTGAGAAAGAATATATGGGCAGAGGTCCTATGGAGACCAAAACTTACATCATAAAAGATATGATTTTTATCCGGTTGAAGGGAGTTCTTACACCTGCTGAGGAACAACTGGCCAAGACTGCTGATGGTTCGGAGTTGATAAAAAAAACACGAATTCAACTACTTGAAGGGGCAAGGCTTTTATTAGAAAATATTATTTCTGATATCACAGGTTACCAGGTAAGAAGCCTACATACAGATATTAGTACAAAAACCGGAGAAAGAATTATTATTTTTACATTATACAAGAATTTGGAAGATAAATTCATAAATGAGTAGAAAAAGAAAAAATTAAGGAAAAATATTTGAATGCATTCTTTTTTATGGTAGTATAACAAAAGAAAATATTATATTGGAAGGCTAAGCAAAAATCCCAAACTATCGGGGTCGTTGCAAAGCAAGCCAACATCAATATCTTCTAGTTCTCTTTATAGAGAGCGGAAGGTAGTGATGTTTTTTGTTTATAAGGGAGTAGATGTAGTGGGCAAGGAATGGATGAAATGGATAATTCCTAATGAGTCTAAAGAGATACTAGTTTCTTCTCCAGAGGTTATAGTGCTAAAGAATAGACAGGAAATACTTTCTCTGGCTACAGGTGGTGGTAATGATTTTTTTGAGGTAGCTTATGATATAGAAGGTATGGGACGAGTTGTGGAAGCCACAGTAGCAAGATGTAAAAATGGTCTCGTAATAAATTATACAGAAAAATATATGCGCAGGCGGGACCCTGATTGTATGGTTATTGGCGACAATGAAGAGACAGATAAGACCTATTTTAGAGAATTATTTAATAAGACATTTGATGAGGTTCGATTACAGACATTTGAATGGCTAAAAAAACAAAAATTAGCTGTTTTACCGATTATGGTGGGCGGAAGAGAAACAGGATACCACGGTTTGTTAATTGCTCCTGGCAATACCGGTTTCTTTATAGGGGGATTAGCGGATCTCCAGGGTATTCTTTCTACTGAAGATATTCCGTCAGGTTTCCAGCCACGTGCTATTATTTATCTAGCACCACCATTTCGGCACACTCATTTTAATAGTAAACAGGTAGTTGTACATAATCGTAAGAATAACCTTCATGAGATTTTTTCCTATAATTTGTATCCAGGCCCAAGTGCTAAAAAGGGGGTTTATGGTGTTCTGCTACAAATTGGCGAAAAAGAAAAGTGGCTTACTTTACATGGTTCTACAGTTCAGATGGTTACTCCTTATGAGAATGTCACTACTATCCTTCATGAAGGAGCAAGTGGTGGGGGGAAAAGTGAAATGTTGGAATATCCACATCGTCAGTCTGATGGAAGATTACTTTTAGGAACTAATAAAGTAACAGGTGAGAAGTTTTATATCGTACTTAATCAGGGTTGCTCATTAAAACCTGTTACCGATGATATGGCACTAGCACTTCCTGTATTTCAGAAAAACGGAAAGAAACTGGTAGTAGCCGATGCTGAACAGGCTTGGTTCGTTCGCTTGAATCATATTACTCATTACAACACAGATCCACGTTTGGAGAAACTATGTATTCATTCTAAAGAACCATTAATTTTTTTAAATCTCTATGGTATACCTAAAGCAACCTGCCTCATCTGGGAACATACAGAGGATGAACTTGGAAAACCATGTCCGAATCCAAGAGTTATATTACCTCGCAGGTTAGTTCCTAATGTTATCGATGGTCCAGTAGAAGTTAATTTTCGTAGTTTTGGCATACGTACTCCTTTTTGCAGCAGGGAAAAGCCTGGTTATGGTATTTTTGGCATTCTTCATATACTACCACCGGCACTGGCCTGGCTGTGGAGACTTGTATCTCCAAGAGGCGATGCAAATCCAAGCATTACCGATACAATTGGTTTAACGAGTGAAGGAGTTGGATCATACTGGCCGTTTGCTACAGGAAAATACGTAAACCATGCCAATCTTTTGCTGAGACAAATTGTGGATACTCCAGAAACGAGGTACTTACTGTTTCCTAACCAACATGTTGGTGTTTGGAGTGTTGGTTTTATGCCACAATGGCTATCCAGAGAGTATATCGCAAGACGCGGTGCAGCTAAATTTCATGCCGAACACTTGCTTCCATCTAGTTGTGCTTTACTAGGGTATACTCCTACCCTTATACAGATAGAGGGCATACGAATTCCAGAATGGTTTATTCGGGTTGAAAACCAACCAGAAGTTGGCACTGATGGATACAATTCCGGAACAAAAATTCTGTATAAATTTTTTAAGCGTGAACTTCCTAAGTTTTTAACACCCGAAATAGACCCTTTAGGTAAAAAAATAATATCTTGCTGTTTAGACAAGGGAAAAATAGAAGATTATTTAAATCTCATTCCTATGACTCTGTAGCTACTACTTTAGTTGCGGTGGCAATGATAAAGTTTATTCAATAATTGCGAATTCAAGGAGCAGGATGAGAACAAGAGAAATTAAACATACCGAAAGGAGGTAAATTAAGTATGGCGAATACTATGTTTAAGTCAAATATAGGAGGATATCTACTCGTTAAGCGAGGGAAGGTGAGGGATATTTACTCGGTAGGAAATAAAACCCATCTTATGATCATTGCAACTGATCGCATTTCGGCCTTTGATTGTATTCTGCCTACACCGATACCCAATAAGGGTATAGTTCTGACACAATTGTCTAATTTTTGGTTTGAGAAAACCAAACATATCATTCCGAATCATATTGATAACCCTGACCCAATACAAATGGATTGGTATTATGATGATGACTGGTACTACGATTACGTGAGAGGGCGAGTCGTCCTTGTGAAAAAGGCAGAACCTATACCGGTTGAATGCGTAGTACGCGGGTATTTGGCTGGCTCAGGGTGGAAAGAGTATAAAGAAATGCAATCAATCTGCGGGGTAAAGTTACCAAAAGGATTAGCAGAATCAGATAAGTTAACTGAACCGATTTTTACTCCAGCAATGAAAGAGGATGTAGGACATGATATTAATGTCATGCAGGAGTATATTGAAAAAAAGATTGGGAAAGATCTTGCTACAAAATTAAAGGATATAAGCATTGCCCTTTACAATGAATCAAGCAAATATGCCGAATCCAGAGGTATAATTATTGCTGATACAAAATTTGAATTTGGTTTTTTTGATGATGAACTCATACTTATTGATGAGATATTCACTCCTGATTCATCGCGTTTCTGGCCAAAAGATGGCTACGAGCCAGGGAAGCCTCAGCCCAGTTATGATAAACAGTTTGTACGGGATTATCTTGAGACATTGAATTGGGACAAAACACCCCCTGCTCCAGAATTACCCGAAGAGATAGTCAATAAAACATCCGAGAAGTATCTTCAGGCTCTCAAAATGATTACAGGAAAAGAAACTTTAATGGGTGATAGCAAAGATGAGTAGATCAAAGCAAGGGATTGAGTCTGTTATAAGTCAAGCGATGGCCAGATTCTTTAAAGAACAGATAGGCGAGAGGCCAGAGGCAGTAATTACTCAAGTGGTAGGAGATACAATAATAGTTAGATTAAAAAGTGTATCGCCTCCCGCGGAAAGACATCTGGTCAAGGATAAAGAAGGGGGAGGGAAATTAATAGAAGAAATAAAGGTGAAACTTATAGAAAGAGTAAAGCCTCTTCTAGAAGTAATGATTAGAAATTTAACTGGTGCTGAGGTAGTTGACCTCCACTCAAGTTTTAATGCTAAGACGGGTGAGCGTATTGAGATTTTTACATTAAATAAGGATTTAGAAAAAAACCGACAAACCTAAGGAACTTATAGAGACAAAGAAATGATTAGAAAAAATCCCAATGGTGATTATCCGCAGATAGATAATACCGCATATATTGATCCTACGACAGTAATCATCGGTAAGGTAAAGATAGGAAAAAATGTATTTGTTGGGCCACAAGCAGTTATCAGAGCTGATGAGCCAAATAGTTCAATAACTATTAAAGATAACTGTAATATTCAGGATAGAGCAATAATCCATACCTTAGAGGGCACTTCGGTTTTAATAGAAGAAAATACTTCTTTAGCTCATGGTTGTATAATTCATGGACCTTGTAAAATCAGCAGGAACTGTTTTATTGGTTTTGGCTCTGTAGTTTTTAATGCTGAAGTCGGCAAAGGTGTAATTATTACGCATTTAGTGGTAGTAGAAGGAGTTAATATCTCTCCAGAAAGAGTGGTGGGGTCTTCTCAGTTAATCAATAGTGTAACCGGTGTCAGAGAGCTTAAGGGTGTTGATAAAAAATTGAAAGAATTTACTGAGAAGATCGTTAAAGACAATCTGGATTTAGCTAAAGGATATAAGAATGAGCAGGGCAATATTTTTAGATAGAGCCTGATTTTATTGCACAGGATATTTATGAGGCAGCTGTTTGGATTATAAAAGATAAAAGAGAAGGGCTTTAAAATGGGTAAGACATTAGTAGGGATTGTTATGGGTAGTGGTTCTGACCTGCTAGTAATGGAAGAAACAGCCAAAATTTTAGATAAATTCGGCATAGGTTACGAGATGAATATTATATCCGCTCACCGCACACCACAAAAGGCGCATGAATACTCAACAAATGCTGAAAGCCATGGCTTAGAGGTCATTATCGCTGGTGCTGGAGGAGCTGCACATTTAGCAGGAGTAATTGCATCTTTAACTTCGCTTCCAGTAATTGGTGTACCTATGCAGACTCAAAGTTTAGGAGGTTTAGATTCATTTCTTTCTACAGTTCAGATGCCTTCTGGTATACCTGTAGCCACAATGGCTATTGGTAAAGCCGGAGCTAGAAATGCAGGTATCTTAGCAGCACAGATATTAGGGATCAAATTCCCAGAGATAAGAAAGAAGGTTAAATGTTATAAAAAAGAAATGGCGGAACAAGTTGAAGAGAAAAATAAAAAGATGAAATCGTGAGGATAAAGGAAATGCTGGACAAGAAAGGTAATTATAAGGTTGAATTTGAAAATTTGTCAGATGAAAGTTTAGAAGTACGTTATTTTGATGACTCTAGAGATTCTTCTTATCGGTCCTGGAGATTGCCTAAAAAGGTAGTTGAGGAGTTAATTACTTGGTGGAAAGAATTAAAAAAGAATAAAAATATAAATTTTCCTATAAAGACGAGGACAAAAATTTGCAAATTTAATATGTATACAGAGAAGTACATTGGTATAAGAGAATTTGATACACTTGGTCGATATAAGTTAGCGGGTTGGAGTTTGCCAAAAGTTGTGCTTGAAGAATTGATAGATTGGGAAAAAAAAGAAAAATGAAAATATTTGTCACAAGTGATATTCATGGTAACAAGGCATTGGTCTATATTATCTTGGAAATTGTAAAGAAAGAAAATATTAATGCCTTAATAATTGCCGGAGATATCACGCCTAAGGGATTTTACGAACTCTATAAAAATGGTCTAAGATATAAATTTCGCTCGGTGTTTAACCTAAAAAATAGAGAGGATATATTAAGAGGCGATAAGCGCCTGGTAAAAGCAAGATTGGATTTACTCGGCTTTATTGAGATCTCTAAAGATAATTATAATTTCTCTATGATTAAATCAAAGCAAAGAGAAGAGTTGAGACGGATATGCAAGTTACTACTAAAAACGATAGATATCCCTGTTTATATGCTCATTGGCAATGATGACCATATTCCTGATGAGGGTTGGCATAGGATACTCAATGATTATGGAATCTTCGATTTAAATTTAAGGACTTATACTTTAGGAGAATTTAAGATAGCTGGATTTCAATATGTTCTTCCTACACCATGGAATACTAATAATGAGTTGCCAGAGGATGAACTTGCTAAGAAATTAAGAAATATTGAAAGACAAGTGGATAGAAAAACTATTCTCATAACTCACAGCCCACCAAAAGGTATTTTAGATAAAGTGACAGATGGCTTGTGTGTAGGTTCAGAGTCCATATTTAACTTGGTTAAAGAAAAGCAGCCATTTTTTCATATCTTTGGCCATATACATGAAGCGTTTGGCCACGCCAAGATAGATAATACCATCTGTTGTAATGTATCCTGCTTATGGACTGATTGGCTTTTGCGGGGATATATCGTTGATACGAAAGAGAAATCTATTAAGAGAATCAAAAAAGAGATCTTGCTGAAGGAGATAGAGGATATGATGGCTAAGGCAAATCTGCACTTATGACAATGTTGAAGTCTTGCTTTCCAGGACTGGTGGTTGTTGATATTGATAATAGCTTTGGTGCATGTTGCATAGCGGTATTAATTGCAAAGCAAATAATAAAAAATAAATGAAGGAGATGTGGGTTATATCAATATTAAAAACTAAAAAAATAATACTACGAGTAATAAATATCGTTGTAGTTGTAGAATTTGGCATTTTTCTTGTCTACTATTTGTTAAATCAGATTGACATAGAAGATAAGAGAAAAGTTGTATATTTGGAATTGGTTTGATATGCCATATTCATAACCAAAAGGCTATTGTTGAAGATGAATTAAAGTTTATCGTCAAATATCCTGAAGTGGTTAGAAGGTTATTAATAATACTGCCTTAACTTATAGAAAAATAAAAAGAATCAGGCCTATGACTTAAAAAATTTTGATTAGATTATGAGGTTATCGGAATGGAAAAAAATAAAATTTTATCAAAATTGGAGAAATACGCCCCATAGATAAAAATAAACAGGAAGTTAGCAGGACCTGTTTTGATAATAAGTGTTGTTTATATTTTAGCTTATCTTGCGATTATTTTTTATTTTTGGGAGGATATATTAAAATTGGATAGTCTGTTTAAAGGACTGTGTTTTATCGGCTTTGGCGTTTTTTTAGCAGCGGTCTATCTTGCTTTTATAGGAATTTTATTAAGGAGAATTAAATAGATTCGGAAAACAATGGACAAAAACTATTATTCTTTAAACGTAAAAGAAGTTTTAAAATCACTAAAAACTTCTGAAAAAGGATTAACAGAAAATGAAGCCAGGGAGAGATTGGAAAAATATGGAATTAATGAGATAGAAAAGAGAAAAAGTATCACACCACTTCAAATATTCATCAGGCAGTTTACTTCGTTTATTGTTATTATCCTTATAGTTGCTATTTTAATATCTTTGCTAATAGGGGAAAGACTGGATGCTGTTGTTATCTCAATCATAGTAATTCTTAATGGAATATTTGGATTTGTTCAGGAATATAAGGCAGAGAAAGCTATTGAAGCATTAAGAAAACTAACTGCATTAAAAGCAAAAGTTATAAGAGCCGGAAAAGAAATAGAGATAGATTCCAGAGAGTTGGTCCCTGGCGATATAATCCTGTTAGAGACTGGAAGCAAGGTTCCTGCTGATGTAAGGCTGGTTCAAATTGCTGCACTACAAGTAGATGAAGCATCATTGACAGGTGAATCAGTACCGTCAAAAAAAATTACTGAGCCCATTAAGAGAGGCACATCAGTAACTGATCAGGAGAATATGGTTTTTATGGGGACAATTGTAACAAAAGGCCATGCAAAGGCGGTTGTAACAAATACAGGCATGGATACAGAATTGGGCAAAATCGCTGAATTGGTTCAGGAGGTAAAGGAAAAACTTACACCATTGCAAGAAAGGTTAAAGCAGTTTAGTAAATGGCTTGGCTTTGTTACTATTGGAATTTGCGCTGTTGTTTTTGGAGTTGGTGTTTTAAGAGAATATTTAACAAAAACTTTTTTCGAGATAAGCCGTATAAGCGAAATGTTTTTGACCGCAGTTGCTTTAGCTGTTGCTGCTATTCCGGAAGGTTTACCTGCAATTGTTATAATTTCTTTGGCTATGGGTGTCAGGAAAATGGCCAAACAAAATGCCTTAATTAGGCAGCTTCCCGCTGTTGAAACCCTTGGCTGTACTGATGTGATTTGTTCTGATAAAACTGGTACTCTAACAAAAAACGAAATGACAGTCACAGAAATTTATGCTAATAATACCTTAATAAAAATTACTGGCGAAGGCTATACGCCAAAAGGTGATTTTATCCATGCAAGCAGTGAACAATCAGACACCAGAAATATTGAATTACTATTAAAGATTGGCGCTTTATGCAATGACTCCCGATTGAATCATAATGAAAGATGGGAAATATTTGGAGATCCAACTGAAGGAGCGCTGCTTGTTTCTGCTGAAAAATTAGGTTTGAAAAAGACTAAATTAGAAAAAAACTTTCCAAGAATAGATGAGATTCCATTTGATTCTGAAAGAAAATGTATGACAACGATCCATAAGATTAATAATGAAAATATTGCTTATATTAAAGGGACACCTGATGTAATCATAAATAAGTGTAAATATCTTTACATTGACGGTAAAGTAAATAGATTAACCGAAGAAGATAAAAAAAGAATTCTAAAGATTAATCATGATATGGCTAAGAAAGCCTTAAGAGTTTTAGGCTTTGCTTATAAATCACTTCCCGGGAGTTATAATTCAGTTTCAGAAGAGCTGGAAAATGATTTAATGTTTGTCGGGCTGCAGGCTATGTTTGACCTGCCAAGAGAGAAAGTTAAAGAAGCTATCGCAAAATGCAAAACTGCAGGTATTAATACTGTTATAATAACTGGAGATCATAAATTTACTGCGGTTGCAATAGCAAAAGAGCTTGGTTTATTTAAAGAAGGTAATATAGCATTAAGTGGAGATGAATTAGATAAATTAAGTGATGACGAGCTAAATAGAATTGTAGAAGATATCAAAATATATGCAAGGGTAAGTCCAGAGCACAAAGTAAGAATATTAGATGCCTTAAAAAAGAAAGGATATACTGTAGCTATGACAGGTGATGGTGTAAACGATGCTCCTGCTTTAAAGAAAGCTGATATTGGAATTGCGATGGGTATCACAGGTACAGATGTTGCCAAGGAAGCTTCTGATATGGTGCTAACTGACGACAATTTTTCTTCAATTGTAAATGCAGTAGAAGAAGGAAGAGGTATTTATAATAGTATTAAACAATTTGTGCAGTATACACTCTCTTCTAATTTAGGGGAAATACTTGTTATTTTCATGGCAATCCTTATGGGCTGGCCTCTTCCACTGATAGCCATTCAAATACTCTGGATAAATCTATTGACAGATGGCCTGCCTGGATTAGCACTGGGATTGGATCCTCATAGTAAAGATATTATGAAAAAGCCTCCAAGAAAGAGAGAAGAAAAGATAATATCCAGGGATGTTATCCAGAATATTTCAATAGTTGGTTTTGTAATGATGGTAGGAACGTTGTTTTTGTTTTATAGCTACGGTATTGATAGTATCAAGGCAAAATCAATAGCTTTTACTACACTGGTTATGTTTCAATTATTCAACGTGCTGACATACAGAGCGAAAAATTTTAAAATCAATTTCAAAACAAGTAAATATTTAATAGGTTCTGTAATTATTACAATATTGATGCAACTTGCCGTGCTTTATACACCATTAAATGTTGCTTTTAAAACAGTACCTATTGGATTGCTTGATTGGGTTAAAATACTCTTAGTGACTTGTTTATTATACATAATATTGGAATCAAGGAAAATGTTTTTGAATTATTGGAAAAGAAGAACACATTTGAGGGTTGAGTTATAAGATTATCAAATCAATTAAAATATCCCCTTAAAAATAAAAGGGAAATCTCTTATTACAAATTAAATATAATTATATCTGTTGCTATATAGAACTGCAACTTCAAAATGCTGCATATCTGAAGTTAGATTCTGGTGCAATAATGGGCATATTGATGTTAGAATAATTAAAAATGGAGACTTATATTGGAGATATCAATATGAAAACAGAAATAATAAAAGTAAATCCTAATAATATAGATATATCCAGAGTTAAAAAAGCAGCTAGTGTAATTAAAAGTGGCGGCCTGGTTGCGTTTCCCACAGAGACTGTCTATGGTTTGGGAGCAGATGCTTTAAACGACAAGGCTGTGGCCAAAATCTTTGAAGCAAAAAAGAGACCACTGGGGGACCCTTTAATTGTTCATATCTCCAAAAAAGAAGATTTATTTAAATTAGCAAAAGAAATCTCAAATACAGCAATGGAATTAATAGGAAAATTTTGGCCTGGACCACTAACAGTTGTTCTTAATAAATCCGACATAGTACCATATATAGTTACTGCAGGTTTAGATACTGTAGCTATCAGAATGCCAGCCAACCAGATTGCTTTAACTTTGATTAAAGAGGCTCAGACACCTATATCTGCGCCGAGTGCTAATCTTTTTAGCAGACCCTCTCCGACGACTTCTCAACATGTACTGGATGATTTAGAGGGCAAAGTAGATTTGATTATTGATGGTGGAAAAACTGATATAGGTTTAGAGTCAACTATTCTGGATTTGACGCAAGATGTTCCTTCCGTATTACGACCAGGGGGAGTGAGTATGGAAAAATTGCAAGGTGTAATAAAAACAATACATCTCTTTAAATCACAAGATAAAATTTTTTCTCCTGGTATGTATCCTCGACACTACTCACCCAAGGCAAAAGTTATACTTGTTGATGAAAATGACAGGATTGGAGTGGAAAAGGTAAGAAAATTAGCTTATGATTTTATCCTGCAAGGTTATTCTGTAGGGATAATAGCAAAAGAGGAAAACAAAGAAAAATATTCTGAATTCAATGTTAAGTCATTAGGACCAGGAGATGACTTAATTAAGTGTGCAGCAAATCTTTTCTCTATTTTGAGAGATTTTGATAGATTTGGTGTAGATGTGATTATTTCTGAAAGTGTTAAGGAAGAAGAGTTAGGCTTAGCTATTATGGATAGATTAAGGAAAGCCGCTGGATGACAAACAAAACATTCCTAAGTGGTCTAACAGTAGTTGGGCACAATAACGAAAAGAAGCTGTGAGGTCTGTCTGGATGAATGTTACTTCAGACACTGTGTAATATGATTATAATGAATAATAAATTAATATTGAAAGGAGTATATATGCAAATTAATAGAAAAATAAGATATCTTGTTATAACTTTAGTTTTAGTATTGATTTTTAGTTTTAGCTTGATTGTTTCTTGCCTTAAAACAGAAAAGGTAAACGAAATAACTAAACCCTCTGAAGCTGTGTCTACAGGGAGAATTAAACTACCTGAACCAGGACATGATAGTCCTACCTCAATTGAACAAGCTTTGTTTAAAAGAAGATCAGTCAGGGACTATAAAGATGAGCCCTTAACACTTACTGAAGTATCTCAACTTCTCTGGGCAGCACAAGGAATTACAGATCCAAGAGGCTTAAGGACTGCTCCTTCCGCTGGAGCTCTCTACCCACTTGAGATTTATATTGTTGTTGGAAATGTGAGTAACTTTTCCGATGGAATTTATAAGTATAAACCTCATGGGCATGAGCTGGAGGGAATTAAAGAAGGAGATAAAAGGGCTGAACTATATGACGCTGCCTTGGGACAATCCTGTGTTAAAGATGGCGCTATAGTTATAGTATTTTCCGCTGTTTATGAAAGAACAACGCAAAAGTATGGAGAGAGAGAGGCATTAGGTACGTGCACATAGAAGTTGGCCACGCAGCTCAAAATGTTTATTTGCAAGCAGTCTCTCTAAATCTCGGTACCGTGGTTGTTGGAGCTTTTCAAGACGATGCGGTAAGGATGGTTATAAACATGCCAGATGAAGAGTGTCCTTTATATATAATGCCTATTGGGAAGAAATGAATAATAGTGTCAGCTTAAAACTTGAACAGATAGTAACTTTCACAAGAATAAATATAAATTTAGTGTAGAGTATTAGATGTTAAGATTAATAGAAATTTAAAATGATTAATAAATTAAATGGATTTAATAAAAAAGTGATCACTATCTGTGGGCCAACACGTACCATTTATTAGTCAAAATTATAAAAATGTGTTAGAGCTAAGGTGCAAAAATTAAAAAAAGATCTTAAAGTTTTTGAGCTTTTTTGCATTTCATCAGGGGCAATGATAAGTTCCGGGTTGTTTGTTTTACCAGGAATAGCATTTTCTGAAGCTGGACCTTCTGTAGTTTTTTCATACATTATAGCAAGCCTATTTATAGTACCTGCTTTTTTATCAACTGCTGAACTTGCAACAGCAATGCCTAAAGCAGGGGGAAACTACTTTTTTACTGACAGGAGTTTAGGACCATGGATTGGAACTCTTGTTGGATTGTCAGACTGGTTCTCGCTGGCACTAAAAAGTGCTTTTGCTCTTATTGGAATAGGCTCTTTTGCATTATTGTTTTTTCCGGGCATAGGAGAAATGCAAATTAAGATTATTGCCGTTACATTCTGCGTTCTATCAATAATAATAAATATAGCTGGGATTAAGCATTCCGGACGCTTTCAGGCGGTGCTCGTAATATTCTTATTCTCCATATTGGCTTTTTATATTGTTTATGGTTCATTCTTTTTAGAAGGGCAAAGATATACTCCGTTTGTGCCGTATGGATTTAACTCTGTGTTTGCTACCGCAGGACTGGTATGTATATCATTTGGAGGGCTAACTAAAATTCCAAATATTGCTGAGGAAGTAAAAAATCCCGGAAGAACTATTCCTATGGCTATGATTTTATCATGGCTGGTAGTTTCCATATTTTATGCTTTTGTAGTATTTATAACGATAGGGCTTGTCAGTCCTGACCAGTTACGGGATTCACTTATACCGATATCTCTGGGAGCAAAGAGCTTTTTAGGAGTGCCGGGCAGTATACTGCTGGGTCTTGCTGCGCTACTTGCTTATATAACAACTGCAACAGCAGGTGTTCTTGCTGCTTCAAGGACACCTTTTGCCATGAGCAGGGATAATTTAATGCCACTAATTTTTCAAAAAATTTCAAGGCGGGGAACGCCTACCTATTCCATATTAATTACTTCAGGTTTTATGATCTTTATCATTTTATTTCTTAGCCTGGAGGCACTTATAAAAGTGGCTTCAACTGCTTTCTTGTTTGTCTACATATTCAATAATTTATCGGTTATTTTAATGAGACAGAGCAAAATCCCTTATTACCAGCCAAAATACAAGGCTCCCTTTTATCCTTATCTTCAGATAATAGGAATACTTGCTTATGGTTTTTTAATTATAGAAATGGGTCCTGTGGCAATTATATCGGTTATTTCTTTTTCTGTTATTTCACTGCTTTGGTATCTGGTATATGGCAGAAAAAAAATAAAAAGAGAATGCGCACTGAATCATTTAATATGTAAAGCAAGGGGCAAAGAAGAAAAAATATGCACGCTAAATAAAGAGCTGAGAACCATAATGCTTGGCACTGACAATATTACTGGAAAACAGTTTAAAGAATCTATTAAAAAAGCATTAATAATGGACCTTGATGAAGTGATGGCCTGGGAGAATTTTTTAAAGATGATTGCCGGTGAGCTTTCAGGCAGGCTCGGGCTAGACCATATAAAAATACAAAAACTTATTAAAAGAGACAGAAGAGATTTTAAGGTACTAATACACTCCGGAGTTATGTGTATAAATTTTGTTGTACCCGGTAAAAACAAATTTGAAATTGTAATGGTAAGAGATAAAAAAGGCATAACATTTTCAAAAGGCGACTCTAATATTTATGCAGCCTTTATAATGGCATACAGCCGGGACCAAAAAGACTTTTTCTTAAATTCATTCGTATGGATAGTAGATATTGCTGAAAAAACTGATTTTGATGAGAAATGGCTGAATGCCATAGATGCAAAAGAGCTAAAGAGCATAGTATTAGAATGTATTTAGCAATACAGTATTAAAATCTTGGAATGCTAAAAGAAACGTAAGTAAAGCCCTAGAATGGCCGAAGGTAAAAGATCAACAGACTTTTATGACTATCCAGCTGAAATTACCTCATATACACTCAGAAATGCAAAATAGTCCTAAATAAATGGGAGGTGATGATTATGAGAGTATTATTTTTTACAATATTTTTAGAATTCAGATATAATTGCAAATGACTGGTTCAATGCTAGTGAAGAATGACAAAAAAATAGTATCAGAAGAACTAAAAGATGGACTAATCATTTCAGAATATAAGTTGGTATTAAAATCATTCATAACAGTTCCCTTCATTTTATATCAAATAGTAAGTATAATATAACATCATTAAAAACTTAGAAATTTTATTTTATGTCAGCAACCTATAGAGTTGTCAAATATATAATAGAATTGGGACCGGTTATTTTAATTC
>Ga0307379_10001774_pt1 | contig 33133 bp, 17 predicted proteins | sample UN2MG_FD_202237 | JGI IMG/M metagenome (GOLD analysis project Ga0307379, IMG submission 202237) | Soil microbial communities from Risofladan, Vaasa, Finland - UN-2 | ecosystem: Environmental > Terrestrial > Soil > Coastal area > Acid sulfate soil | place: Finland: Risofladan, Vaasa | collected...
TTGAACCTGTGACTTCCTGCGTGTAAAGCAGGCGCTCTAGCCAACTGAGCTAATCGCCCCGAATTAGATTGTTAAAAATACAAATCTTTATCCCTTGCGTCAAGCCTGTTTATATTTTATATTCTCGGCAGGTAAATGTTTATACATGAGATATTTTTTTATAACCGGTCGCGACATTGTTACAGTTTTTGAGGTGTTGTTATGGCGTTACTTGATATTATTCGCAAAAGATATTCCTGCCGGGCCTATCAGCAAAGACCCGTAGAGCAGGAAAAGCTCGACCAGCTTTTTGAGGCTGCCCGCCTTGCCCCGTCTGCCAAAAATACACAGGATTGGCGTTTTGTAGTGGCAACTGATGAGCAAGTCAAACGTCAGCTTGCCGGCGTTACCAACAGGCCCGATGTATTCGAAAAGGCAGGCGCTATCATAGCCGCCTGCAGCAACAGCGATTATATAATGACATGCGGCCAACCCATCGGCCCCATTGACATAGCTATCGCTCTTGAGCATATTGCCTTGCAGGCAACCGAACTGGGGCTGGGGACGTGCTGGATAGGCTCCTTCGAAACCCAAAAAGTTCGAACAATCCTGGCTGTTCCTGACGATATACAAATAATAGAGTTGATGACCGTTGGCTATCCGGCCGATACACCGAAGCAGCCCAACCGCGAGCCGGTGGAATTGATAGTGTGCTATGATAAATGGAAGTTCTGAGTTTTGCGCTGTTAAGGGGACTTAAATTATATTGAATTTCTAAAAGCGATACTATAAAATATATTAAAAGCATAATTCCGGGGACGTGGTGTAACGGGAGCACACCGCGGTCGCATCGCGGGAATGAGGGTTCGATTCCCTTCGTCTCCATTTGCTCACATCTAATGCCGTCTCTAAAATTTAATGGTTACATTTTCTCGTTCCCGCCGAATGTGCCTCCACACCCACAGCGGTGGTCCATTTGTTGTTTCCTGGATTTGGGCCCAAATCACAGATCAATAAAACTGACACAACTAAAAAGAGACATTGCTAAGTTTCCTTGTGGACCTCCAATTATGTTGGACAAAAAAACCGAAAGTGCGAAGCACGCCATTACTGCGTATCCTCGGTTTCTCCACTGGATTCTTAGGCAATTACTCTTTCCATAATATAAGGCGCTTCTGACAGGGTAAATGTTGTCTAAAAAAATCGGAAACTATTTATTTTTTTGCATTTTTTTGTTTTTCACCCCTTTGAATCTACAAAATACACACTTCTCCCCATCTCTTGCGCTTACACCTTATACCCATCATTTCGACCAAAGCCCACGTTCTTGCTTTCGAAAGACAGTACAAGCCTGTTTCATGCTGTTCAGGCGTAGCGATTGTCGATTGTCTGTTTATGTAAGAATTTTGAAAGGTAACGTATCTACCATAAGTTTTTCCTTGACGAAGATGCTGTTTATTTGGTATAAATATAATAGATATCTTTTGTAGTCTTTGAAGGTGGTTATCCGTGGCTTTTATTCATTCGGCACGTGGATTCTTTGCAGATTCCGAGTAGAGGAGGAGTTATTGTACATTAAGCTATACAAAGCATATAATTGGAATGGATGCTTTATGCTTTGCGGTAAAGATATTTTAACATTTCATTTTATGTTTTTTAATAATTTCTTGTAGGAGGAATGTTATGTCTGAAAAAAAGATTTATTTAATGGCTTTTGTTTTTATGCTGGCTACGGCACTGACCTGCACAGCAAGTGCCGATCCTCATCTTGCAGCCTGGTGGAAGCTTGACGATGAGGGTACTGGTACTGTGATTGACTCTTCCGGCAACGGCCATGACGGCACAATCTTCGGCGGTACAGCCTTTGTTCCGGGCATATTGGACGAGGCATTGGAATTTGACGGCAACAACGATTACGTCAACATAGACGGCTATCAGGGTATTGTCGGCGATGGCACTAACACGCCGTCTTTCAGCGTCACTGCCTGGGTCAGGAAGAAAGGCCCCCTTGGTGGCGACGGCGAAATTGTCGGCTGGGGTAATACCGGCACCGGTAACAGAATGGAATTCCGGTTCAACAGTGGTAACAACAGAGTGCGTATTGAGTCCGGTGGCGGTAATGCTCAGAATGATACTGATTTGACTACTGATGAATGGCACCATGTCGCGCTGACGGTACGGGAGAACTCGACATACGATAGCGGCGTGAACTTTTACCTGGATGGCCTCGATGATACCAGTCCGAATACCGACCCTGATCCGATCCACCCAACAGGCAACTTCGATGTCAAAATTGGTCTTCGATACAATGAAGACGCCAGACTTTTCACAGGATTGATTGACGACGTTCGCATCTACGATAAGAAGCTCACAGGAACCGAAGTCGAAGATATTATAAAACTGGGATATCGGGCAAGGGCGCATAGTCCCGGCCCTTCCGATACAAGCATGCACACCGACGACTGGGCAACTCTTACCTGGACAGCCAGCGAGGCCGCCGTATCACATAATCTGTACTTTGGCACAAGCTTCGAAGACGTAAACGCGGGAGCCGAAAACGCATTCGTGGGCATTACCACGATAAACAACCAGCCGATTGGCTTTGTCGGTTTTCCGGCTCCGGAGGGTCTTGTTCCCGGTTCAACATACTACTGGAGGGTGGACGAAGTTAACGAGGCCCACCCCGACAGCCCATGGCGAGGAGAAGTCTGGAGTTTCTGGATTCCCTTCAAGACCGGGTACAATCCCGATCCCGTCGATGGCGCACAATTCGAACCAACCAGTGCAGGCCTGAGTTGGGGGCCGGGTATGAATGCGATTATGCAGGCAGTTTATTTTGGTACTGATGCCAACGAGGTAGCTCACGACACAGGTGCTCCAACTCAAATGGTTAACACATTTGATCCTGGCCTTCTGGAATCAGAAACTACCTACTACTGGCGTTTGGATACCTACAATGGCTCAGAATGGGTCACAGGCCCTCTCTGGAGCTTTAAGACAATGCCCATAATCCCTCTGACAGATGATCCTGCTCTCGTCGCATGGTGGAAGCTTGATGAAGGCAATGGTACGACAGTTGTCGATTACTCCGGAAACAACAACCATGGCAAGTTCACGTTTGGTGAAGTGGATTGGGTTGAAGGCATAGACGGCGGGGCCCTTCAGTTCCCCTCCGGCTGGGTCGAGATGACCGAATACGTAGGTGTGCTCGGCACGCAGAATCGTACGGTAACTGCCTGGATAAATACGACCGGCTATGGCGATTATATCTCCTGGGGCGAGAATGTGAACACCCAGAAATGGATCGGCCGCGTCCAGGACGATGCTTCCAATGGAACCGTAGGTGCGCTTCGAACAGAGTGTAGTGGTGGCTATATAATTGGAAGTACGGTTCTGACAGATGGGCAATGGCACCACGTGGCTTCCGTTCTGGAAGTTGTCGGCCAGTCCGACATTATGGATATCAAGCTATATGTCGATGGAGTGCGCGAGGTTATCAGTGGCTCACAGGCCATTGACGTTAATACCGTCAGCGAGGGCAGGAAAGTATGGCTCGGAGAAGGACATCACAGCAGATTGTTCCCGGGAATCGTTGACGACATCCGCATTTACGAAAAGGCTCTAACACAGGATGAAATCAAGCTGCTTATGCGCGGCGATCTGCTCCTCGCCTGGGACCCGGAGCCGCCTCTGGGACGGATTATGGATATCGAGACTGCCCTGCCGTTGCGCTGGAAGGCAGGCGATAGCGCTTCCCAGCACGACGTCTATTTCGGCACTGATAAAGATGCAGTCAGTAACGCCGATGCATCCGACACGACGGGCTTATATCGAGGCCGGCAGGGTTTTACAAATTATAATCCGCCGGAAGGCGTTGAATGGGGTGGTGGCCCTTATTATTGGCGTATCGATGAATACAATACCGACGGCACAATCAGCAAAGGCAAAGTATGGAACTTCACTGTAGCCGACTTCATTCTGGTGGATGACTTCGAGTCCTACAATGACATTAATGAAGGTGAGCCCGGAAGTAACAGGATTTATAACGCTTGGCTGGACGGATTCGATGATCCGACAAACGGTTCTACGGTTGGTCATTTAGATCCTCCATTTTACGAAGTGACTATCGTTCACGGTGGCATAAAGTCAATGCCGTTTGCTTACGACAACGCTGTTGATAAATCCGAGGCGACCTTGACAATAACCGGTTTACGAGACTGGACTAGATACGGCATCGAGGTATTGTCGCTTTGGTTCAGAGGCGATTCAGCTAACGCGCCTGAGCCGATGTACGTTGTCCTCAATGGCAGTGCGGCTGTCACTCATGATAATCCAAATGCCGCGCAGATAGATACCTGGACACAATGGAATATCGACCTCCAGGCATTTGCGGACCAGGGTGTAAACCTTGCAAATGTCAATACGATTACTATTGGCTTTGGCAACCGCAGTAATCCTGTCACCGGCGGTTCGGGCATGATTCTCTTCGACGATATTCGTCTCTATCCACCGGCGCCGTAAGCCTGCATTTGGATGTTTCGTGGAAATGTGTGGTTAATATAGTAGATATCGTGATTTTGGGGCTAATACTGGTAATTTGGTGTTAGCCCTTTTTAATTGATACTTGATTCGGATGTAACCGGATTGGTAAATTAATTATTTCAAAGCTTGTGGGTAATCACGCAGGAATTTCCCTTGACTAAAAGGTATATAATTTGGTAAATAATATTAGTGAAGATTATGCTCGTAGAGGTGGGTATCTCTGCATTTTGGATTTTCCAACGAACATAGTTCTTTTAGTTTTGTCAATGGAAGATGAATTATTGAACCACGAAAAAAACTGGAATGAATAATGTATGCTTCACAGGCTGGAAGCTGCTCATTTCAATTCATAAATCACATTTTTTTGAAGGAGGACTATTATGTGTAAGAAATTAATTTACCTGGTTTCTTTTGTTTTAATATTAAGCCTGGTCGGTGCAGATGTGGCGCTTGGCGGCAAGGTATGGGAGAGCAGAGTCAGCAGCGGTAATGATGATGCTGAACAGGATGTCAGCGGCGGCGGTATGGATTTAACCAGCAGCGACCTGGAAATTTTTGATGATGGCGGTTTGCAGGTAATAGGTCTGCGCTTCGTAGATATCCCCATTCCGAAGGGCGCTATCGTCGATAACGCGTTTATTGAGCTCACGTGCGATGAGACAGTTGGCGGCACACAACCTGTTAGTGTTCTCATTGAGGGAGAGCTAAGTCCCGACACCGTGACGTTTTCCAACGCCACTAACGATATCACCAATCGCCCGACAACGACGGCCAATGTGGTGTGGGCTCCTGAAAATTGGACTGAAGAAGGTCAAACGGTTCGGAGCTTGGACATTACCTCTATCATCCAGGAGATAATCGACCAGGCCGATTGGGCCCTCGGTAATGCCCTGGTACTAATCCTCAGAGACAATCCGGATAACCCCTCAGAAGGTGTTCGAATTGCCGAGTCTGCAAGTGACCCATCCGGCGCGCCGCTCCTGCATATAGAGTTTAGGGGTAAATTTGCTGTGGACCCCATCCCCGCTGACGGAGCACTCTATGAGGAAACCTCGGCAATTCTTAACTGGTTACCCGGACTAAATTCGGTTTCACACGATGTCTATTTCGGCGAAATTTTTGCAAATGTGAGCGAGGGCACCGGCGACACATTCCAGGGTAACCAAACTGATGCGTTTTTCACCATTGGCATTCCTGGATTCCCTGTTCCGGACGGCCTCGTTCCGGGCACAACTTATTACTGGCGGGTTGATGAGATTGAGACCGATGGTCACACAATAAACAAAGGTGATATCTGGAGCTTTACAGTTCCTTCCAAGAAGGCCTATAACCACAACCTTTCCGACGGTGCCTGTTTTATAGACCCGCGTACGGAACTTAGCTGGACTCCGGGTTCCGGTGCAAAAGTACATACCGTCTTCTTCGGTGACAATTATGACGATGTCAGCAATGCGGTTGAAGGTCTTCCACAGGCAGCTTCCACTTATGACCCCGGCCCGCTTGAATCAAATAAGACTTACTACTGGCGGATTGATGAGTATGATGGTATCGAGACGCATAAAGGCGATGTCTTGAGCTTTACGACTATTGGCGAAAGTGGCGTTGGCTTGCGAGGAGACTATTACACAGGCGAGAACTATGGTGATTTCGTGCTGACCCGAATAGACCCGCAGATTGACTTCGGATGGGGCGACACTGCACCGGATGAGGCGGTCGGCGGAAATAACTTTTCGGTTAGATGGACCGGTGAGGTCTCAGCACAGTTTACCGAGACCTACACCTTCTACACCGTCACCGACGATGGATTGCGTCTTTGGGTGGATGGCAAAATGATTATTGATAACTGGACACTCCACGGAGACACCGAGGACAAAGGGAATATAGACCTTGTTGCAGGCCAGTCTTACAGCATTGTACTGGAATATTTTGAAAACACCAGTGGTGCAACGGCACGCCTGATCTGGGAAAGCCCCCACACAGCAAAACAGGTTATTCCCAAGTCCTTATTATGGCTGCCTATAAAGGCCAGGAACCCAAATCCTTCTAATGGTGCTGCCGATGTAAGACAGACTCCGAGTCTTGTCTGGAGTGCAGGAGAATTGGCAGTTTCGCATGAAGTCTATTTCGGAGCTGATGCCGATGCAGTGAAGAACGCCGGTACAGGTTCCCCCGAATACAAAGGCGCCAGGGACCTTGGCTCCGAGAGCTATGAGCCCGGACAACTCGAGTGGAATACTACCTACTACTGGCGTGTTGATGAGGTCAATGATGCTAATCCTGATAGTCCATGGAAAGGCAACGTTTGGAGCTTTACTACGGCCAACTTCCTTATCATTGACGATTTTGAGTTGTACAATGACATTAATGAAGATGAACCCGGGAGTAACAGAATATATCTGGCTTGGTTAGACGGATTAGACGAGCCGTCAAACGGCTCTCTCGTTGGTTATGATAATCCTCCGTTTGCCGAGCAGACTATCGTTCACAGTGGCAATCAGTCGATGCCGTTAGCATACGACAACGCTGTTGGCAAGTCTGAGGCTACTTTGACATTGACTTCCAATCGTGACTGGACAGTAAAAGGTGTCGATACACTGGCCATTTGGTATATAGGCGACGCGGCTAATGCTGCCGAGACAATGTATGTTGTTCTAAATGGCACCGCGGCGGTTACCAACGATAATCCTGATGCTGCACAAGCGGCTGCCTGGACCGAATGGAATATCGACCTTCAGGCGTTCGGCGTGAATCTTGCCAATGTCAATACGATTACTCTTGGCTTCGGTAACATGACCAATCCGGTTGCCGGTGGCTCAGGTATGGTGTTCTTCGATGATATTCGCCTGTATGCACCCGCACCGTAAGCAGCAAGTTACAATTAATTGTTTCATTAATTTTGTGATTTGTATTAATTTGGGGCCTATGCCGGCTGGGTATAGGCCCCGGTTGTTTTTATATATGCTATTAACTCCCAGGCCGGCTTAGGATTTTCCTTGACCCCAAGGCTGTAATTTGATACAAAGAAAATGAATGGATTTTGATCCTCGTGATGGCGAAAATTATGTTTTTCTGTTGGAGGAGTTAGCAAAAAGCTCACAGAGTTGGTTGTGACGGTGACTTTGTGCTTTTCAGTATGTTTTTTACATTTCAATTAACAACCGTTTTTTAATTGTTGAAGGAGGATTGTTATGTGCAACAAATTGATGTATCTGGTTTCTTTTATTTTGGTGCTTAGCGTAGCAAGTAGAGTTCAGGCAGAGCCATTCAGCCTGGGAGCCATCGAAGATATCACGCTTGGTAACGATGCGCGATACGGGCCGGACACAAGCAGCGATGGCTCAGGTTTGGAAGCACGTAATATTCCTTCAAGACGCCACGTTGTATTGATTAGCTACGATATCTCGGCACTTAAGAGAGAAGGTCTATTTTCAGATGTGAGTTTCAGCCATTTCAGTCATGACCTGCATGGTGAAACAAATGTTTATGGTGTCATCGAGAGTTTGGATCTCCTCGAAGTTGAGTCCTTGACCTGGAACACTGCACCAGGTGTTCAGAATAATCCCGCTCCGGCTCTTGACTCCCCGATAGAACTGGACTTTGCCGACCTGACAGATGTCTTACTGACATTTAGTGGACCCGGACAAACAGGAGTAAGATTCTCAACCGATACAAGCGAAGCGTTAGCCGATTTTCTCAATAGCGATACGGATGGGATTGTTACATTTTTATTTGCAGCCAGTGCAGAGAATAATCAGTTAATCGTCCGATCAATGGAGCACGCAGAGGGCGGTTCATTCCTTGAGGGCGATATTGGGGGATTTCTCGAAACGGCTCGGAATCCTGAACCTGCTGATGGTGCTTTACTTGCGGATATATGGGTAAACCTTGGCTGGACACCGGGAGGTTTTGCCGTCTCGCACGATGTTTATTTGGGTGAAAATTTCGACGACGTGAGCGCCGGTGCTGAGAGCACATTTCAGGGTAATCAAACAGCAACCTTTATCGTTGCCGGCTTCCCGGGATTCCCCTATCCGGATGGCCTTGTTCCGGGCACGACATACTACTGGCGAATCGATGAAGTCAATGACACCGAACCGAACAGCCCGTGGGTGGGTCCTGTCTGGAGCTTTAGTATTCCTCCAAAAACCGCATATGCACCCGACCCGGCTAATGGTGCCGAGTCTGTAGATCCGAATGCAGACCTTAGCTGGACCGGAGGTTTCGGCTCTATATTACACACCGTGTACTTCGGCGACAAATTTGATGATGTCAACAACGCCGCTGGTGAACTCCCACAGGGAAGTGCAGCATATACTCCCGGTCCGCTTCAATTGGCTAAGACTTATTACTGGCGGGTCGATGAGTTTGATGCCACCGACACATTTAAAGGCGATGTCTGGTGCTTTACAACTGAAGGTGCAGTAGGAAGCCCGAGTCCGGCTAAAGGCACCGTGGATGTCACGCAGACACCTGTTCTCACCTGGGTGCCGGGAGTTTTTGCCGATTCACATGAGATATATTTAGGCACCGACGCAGATGCCGTGAAAAACGCCGATACGAGTTCCCCTGAATATAAGGGCAGCGGGAACCTTGGTTCCGAAAGTTATGACCCCGGACAGCTTGAGTGGAATACTACCTACTACTGGCGTATTGACGAGGCCAATAATGCCAGCGCTGACAGCCCGTGGAAAGGCCCTCTCTGGAGCTTCACTACGGCTAATTTTCTTATCATTGACGATATGGAGAGCTACAATGACATTAATGAAGGTGAACCGGGGAGCAACAGGATATATCTTGCCTGGGTGGATGGATACAACAATCCGGCAATAAACGGTTCTACTGTTGGTCATTTGGATCCTCCATTTGCCGAGCAGACTATCGTTCACGGTGGTAATCAGTCGATGCCGCTCGCATACGACAACGCAGTCGGCAAATCCGAGGCGATTTTGACATTAACTTCCAATCGTGACTGGACAGTCAAAGGTGTTGACACACTGACAATTTGGTACAGGGGTGATTCTGCTAATGCTGCCGAAAATTTATATGTTGCCCTCAACGGCACTGCTGGAGTCGATAATGATAATCCGGATGCAGCTCAGGCAACTACCTGGACCGAATGGAATATCGACCTCCAGGCATTTGCAGACAAGGGTGTGAACCTGAACAATGTCAATACGATTACTCTTGGCTTAGGCAACAGAGCGAATCCCCAGCCCGGCGGTTCGGGAATAATGTACTTCGATGATATTCGTCTATATGCACCCGCACAGTAAGCCGGGATTGAGCTGTTAGGTAAAATTGTGTGACTAATATGGTAAGTTTCGTTATTTTGGGGCTGATACCGAGTAGCTTGGTATCAGCCCCACTTTTTTATGACAGGATAGAAACTTGAGGTATTAAGACTTAAAACTGTGAGAGGGCAGCGAATAGTGAATATGCCCGCAGGATTGGTTCCGGATGTTATCATAAATGTTTTGTGTAGGACATCAATGTTGCCTCTACGGTAATATCGTTTATCATATAGTCAAATTCAAAAGTCATTATTTTGGAAAGTGAAGGTGGAAAATGCAGGAATGCGTCAAAACAAAATCAATAACTCGTCTGATTGTCCTTCTACTTATTGTGTGCCAATATGGCGTCTATTCCAGAGTTGTATTTGGGGCCGGCACTTCGTCAATTGTTGAATCAAAATCAGCAGGATTGTCAAGACAACAAAGCTTAGTTCCATCCGCTCGACAGGTATTGAATTTCAACAGAGGCTGGAAATTCGCCAGAGGCAGTCAACCGGGAGCCGAAATGCCTGAATTTGATGACTCGGCATGGCATGCTGTGCATGTACCTCACGACTGGGCAATTTCGGGACCTTTTAATCCAGGAGAAAACGGCTATGCCGGTAAGCTGCCATGGAAAGGTGTGGGCTGGTATAGAAAAAGATTCGAACTCGATAATACAGACAGTAATCGGCGGGTGTATTTTGATTTCGATGGGGTGATGGCGTTTCCAAAGGTCTATATTAACGGCCAATTAGCCGGCCGGTGGGATTACGGCTATATGTCGTTTCGTGTGGATGCCACAGAATATGTGAATTTTGGCCGCACAAATGTAATTGCTGTTTCGGTTGATACGCGTCAACAGGGTACCCGATGGTACCCGGGCGCGGGGATATATCGCAAAGTAACGATGACTCTCTGCGAACCTGTCCACGTGGCGCACTGGGGTACATTTGTCACCACACCGGAAGTTAGTGACTCCTCGGCAACGGTCCGGGTGCGCTCGAATATCGAGAACCACCTCGATAGCGATTCTCAAATCAGCGTTGAGGTCATGCTGCTCGATCCGAACGGCCGAACAATAGCTACAATCAAACAGGATAACACCGCCCCGCCCAGCGGCTCATGTGAGCTGCTCCAGTCATTCGTGATTGCCAATCCTCAACGATGGGACATTGCCGGCCCGAAGTTATACACAGCCAGGACAATTGTTAGTATTGGTGATAAAGTTGTCGATTCGGAAATCACTCACTTCGGTATCCGTACATTCCGGTTTACCGCCGATGACGGATTTTACCTCAACGGTCGGCGGATTCAGCTCTATGGCGTGAACCTGCATCATGACCATGGACCTCTCGGAGCCGCTTTTTATACTCGTGCGATGGAGCGCCAGTTGGAAATCATGCGCGACATGGGTGTAAATGCCATCCGTACCAGCCACAATCCTCCGTCGCCGGAATTGCTTGATTTGTGCGACCGGATGGGATTCGTCGTTTGGGATGAGTGTTTTGACAAATGGGACGACAAAGCCGGCCGAATCAGAGGTGAGCCGCCATTGGAGGAGTACGGCGAAAAACAGATTCGAAATCTGGTATTGCGCGACCGAAATCACCCTTGTGTTGTAATTTGGTCGATCGGTAATGAGATTGGTAACCAGCCTTATGATAAGGAAGGCAAGTCCCCGGAACGTGTGAAATATATGGGTGATTTCGTGCGCAAGTACGACCCGACGCGTCCCGTGGCAATATCCTGTCATATTCCCGGCACGGCCGACCAGCCAATACTCGACTCGCTGGACCTGACTGGCTGGAATTATGCTCGACGGTATTTTCGGTACAGGCAGCGCTATCCTAATAAACCAATTATCTATAGTGAGTCGGCCTCGACACTCAGTACACGTGGATTCTACGAACTGCCGCTTCCAAATGAAAAGACTCAGTTTTCCGCACAGCTCCAGGTGGACTCTTATGATCTGAATTCCGCGGCATGGTCGGACATTCCGGATGTGGAGTTTCAGCTTATGGAGGACGACGGCTTTGTTGCCGGCGAATTTGTTTGGACGGGCTTTGATTATATAGGTGAGCCGACACCTTTTGCAAATGAAGCACGAAGCTCATACTTCGGCGTTGTAGATTTGTGCGGAATCCCCAAGGACCGGTTTTATCTGTACCGCAGTTATTGGCGGCCCGATGCGACTACCGTGCACATCCTGCCGCATTGGAACTGGCCCGAACGGGTAGGAAAGAATGTTCCGGTTTTTGTTTATACTAACGGTGATTCCGCTGAGTTGTTTTTGAATGGAAAATCTCTTGGCCGCAGAGTAAAGGGACAGCTGCCCGAAAAGCCGGTCAACTTCGCGCAAGGTAAACCTGCCTCGGCCGGTTCCGTCGAGTTGAATAATAGTCATGTCACTGAGAATGCAAATGACGCTGACAGATCAACACGCTGGTGTGCGGCAAGTAAAGATACCGGTCAATGGTGGCAGGTTGACCTGGGTGAAACCCGGTCCGTAAGATATCTGGCCATAGAGTTTGAGAAAGAAGCAAAGAGCTACGGATACGAAATCAAAATCTCAACAGATGAATCTAACTGGCAAACTATTGTAACCAAGTCCACAAGCAGGTATCCCAGATGGGGTGGCCCGAACCAAACATTCCACGATGTAGATATTCAGGCCAGGTATGTGCGCATAGAATTTACCGAGTTGCGGGAAGGTACCTGGGCAAGTATACGGGAATTAGGTGTTTATCCCGAAAAAGTCGAATCTTCTTACTATGAGGTGACTTATAAGTACCGCCTGCGCTGGAATGACGTGGTGTACGAACCGGGAGAGCTAAGGGCCGTTGCTTACAAAAATGGCAGCCGGATTGGTCAGGCGGTTATGCGCACGTCAGGAAAGTCGGCGGCAATTCGGTTGACACCCGACCGTAAGGAATTAAATGCAACAGGGGAAGACCTCTGCTACATCCTGGTTGAGGCCGTGGATAATAAAGGTACACTTTGTTCACTGGCAAACAATTTAATTCGCTTTCATATTGAAGGGCCTGCGGAAATGGCCGGTGTCGGTAATGGTAATCCGCTTTCACTTGAACCATTCCAGGCGGACAGCCGAAAACTATTTTACGGCAAGGCGATGTTGATTCTAAGGACACAGGAAAAACGTTCGGGCCAGGTACGTGTTACCGCTGAAAGTGATGGTCTGCCTGATGTGAGAGTTACCTTAAAATGCTCGAGATAATCCGGACATAAAGCCCTGTAAAATAAGGAGCTATGAGATGAAGAAACACCATGTACCGGCTACCGGGGCGATATTGATAGGCTGTTTTACTTACTTGTCAAACAATTAGCACTTGATAGGCATAGAGTTGAACAAATCCAGGCAATAAAACTTCGGGCAACGACACGTTACAAGGTATGTAACAAGTTATTAAATCACTGTTTTTTGTCCAGATAATGGATATTGTTTTTCTGTAAACCTCTACTTCTTACCCTCAAGGTGGTGGGTCTCGTATAACCTGCCTTTTATTGACATTATTTGAATACAGGAGGAATCTATATTTATATCTATAATTTATTCTATATCCACAAAGACAGACAATGTTTGTCGGAGGTGACCTAAAATTATTCTAACAAATGAGAACATAGTTACTCTAAAAGTATATTTTTTCCTTGACGGTAAGGTGGATAATTTGTTATATTTAGAATTCAGTGAAACGTGTGCCCGTATCGGCAACTATATGAGAGTATTTTGTACAGTGGGAGCTATTACAGCTTTTTTCCATTTTCCGGGCCACACAGAATAACAAATAAAAGTTAAGGCCGTCGAATTTGTATCCTTCGGAGATAAATTATTTTTATTTCAACAGACGGAAAATATTTGTAATTTGAAGGAAGGAGGTAATGGCAAGCCGTAAAAAATCATCCTGCGCAGATGATCTCGTAAGTCAAAATATTGTTTCAATCTTTTTGTTTAAAGCTGTCTAAAAGAAGGCTCGGGCAAGTCTCGATTCACGATTTATTTGCTCCGTATCCAATTTTTAATTGGCAATAGATATCCTAACATTCATTTAAATGTTCATTGAAGACAACGGATGTTTTGGTGTGTGGCCAAAGCATTATTGTCCGTAACTTATTTTTAAGGATGATTATTATGTGCAGAAAATTAATTCTTTTCGTTTTGGCACTGTCTCTCGTTGCTGCAAATGTCACCTTTGCCGGCATGGTCGTTGAGGTTGCAAACTCTGGTGGTAATGATTCTGTTGAGGACCAGCTCTCAAGAGGTATGTATATGGACAGCAGCGATCTGGAGCTTCCCGATGACGGCGGTTTACAGGTAATAGGTCTGCGTTTTCTTGACGTCCAGGTCCCGATAGGCGCCGAGATTACGAATGCGTATGTTGTGTTTACAGTTGAGGACGTGTCCGGTCCTGATGCCGTCAATCTTATCATCGATGGCGAATTGGTTCCGAATGCCCCTAAATTTGCTGAGACTGATTATAACGTCAGTAACAGGACAAGAACGAAGGCTAATGTCGAATGGCAACCGGGGGCCTGGCCTACGGCAAATCAAAAACAACAAACTTCGGATATTTCCGCCGTCATCCAGGAGATAATCAGCCAGGATGGCTGGTCTTCCGGCAATGCCATGGCGATAATAATCAGCGACAATCCCGACAATCCGTCTCAAGGAGCTAGGGTTGCTACGTCCGGAACAGGAACCACTACGATGCTGCATATAGAATATGGCAGTAAACGTGCTTTCATACCTGCTCCGGCTGACGGTGCTTATTATCGGGACACCTGGGCGAGTGTTTCGTGGAACAAGGGAGATACTGCGGCTTCGCATGATGTTTATTTCAGTGAAAATCGAGCTGATGTGGAAGCCGGCGCCGAGAGCGCGTTTTTGGGCAATCAGGGAACGGAGTTCTTTGTCGTCGGATTCCCCGGCATGCCTTATCCGGATGGTCTTGTTCCGGACACGACATACTACTGGCGTGTTGACTCGGTTGAGGCCGACGGTACAACTAAACACCAAGGTTTTGTTTGGAGCTTTACGGTTGCACCTAAGACCGCATATGCACCAGAACCGGCTGAAGGAGCCGAACTTGTAGACCCGAATGTGGTCATTAGCTGGCAGCCCGGTTTCGGTGCAATAGTTCACACCGTATATTTCGGCGACAATTTTGACGATGTGAATAATGCAGCCGGCAGTCTTCCTCAGGGAACTACGAATTACACTCCCGGCACACTTGAATTTGCCAAGACTTACTTCTGGCGGGTCGATGAGTTCGATCCCCCCTTCACGCACAAAGGCGACGTCTGGAGCTTTACTACTGAAGGCGCCGTCGCGAGCCTGGACCCGGCTAATGGCGCCGTGGATGTTACCCAGACACCTGTTCTCACATGGGTGCCGGGAGTCAATGGTGCATCACATGAGGTCTATTTCGGCTCTGATAAAGATGCTGTTACAAACGCCGGTACGAGTTCCCCTGAATATAAAGGCAGCGGCAACCTTGGTTCCGAGAGCTATGAACCCGGACAGCTTGAATGGAATACTACTTACTACTGGCGTGTCGATGAGGCCAATAACGCCAACGCCGACAGCCCGTGGACAGGCCCTGTCTGGAGTTTTACGACGGCCAACTTCCTTATCATTGACGATTTTGAATCATACAATGACATTAATGAAGGTGAGCCCGGGAGCAACAGGATATATCTTGCCTGGGCAGACGGATTCGACAACCCGGCTGTAAACGGTTCTGTCGTTGGTCATGCTGCTGCTCCATTTGCCGAGCAGACTATCGTTCACGGAGGTTTGCAGTCGATGCCGATGTCCTATGACAACGCTGTCGGCAAATCCGAAGCGACTTTGAGACTGACTTCCAATCGTGACTGGACAGTAAAAGGTGTCGACACACTGACAATTTGGTACCGAGGTAGTAATACTAATGCTGCCGAGACAATGTATGTTGTTCTAAACGGCAGTGCTGGTGTCGATAATGATAATCCTGATGCGGCGCAAGCGGCTGGCTGGACCGAATGGAATATCGACCTCCAGGCCTTTGCCGACCAGGGTGTGAACCTTGCCAATGTAACTTCGATTACTCTTGGTCTTAGATCGGTTACCGGCGGTTCAGGTATGATGTACTTCGATGACATTCGTCTCTATCCACCAGCACCGTAAGCAATAAGTTACAATTAATTAATTTGCTAATATTGTGATTCGTATCGATTCGGGGCCTATGCCAATTAGGTATAGGCCCCTTTTGATTAGATTTCTCACTAATTTTTGATGCTGTATTAATAGACTATCGGATAGCTTAGAATAATTTTCGCAAATCCTTAACTTGTAGTTTCTACACGCAATTAATCGAACGTCCGACACCTCGTTTTCTGCGAAATATCTTGTGTCCGTTCTTGTTTCGATTACGAGCCCTAAAACCCATTTTTCGAGACCTTTTTATTTTACTGATACGATGATTTTCCATCTCGGATATCTCCATGTTTCAATATATGGCTTTCTTAGCCTAATTACAAAGAGGGGTATTATAAAGGATTTTGCTTTCCTTTCAAGACTATCTTTTGTACGGACGAATATAAAAACCGTAGGATGTGTAAATAAAGCCTTCTTTTGTTCTATTTGTCGCCTAACCAGGTTGGGCCTTTGTTAATATCCACCTTTAGCGGCACATCGAGCCTGATAGCACTAATCATTTGTTCCTCTATCCATTTTGAATGGTTGTCGGCATCGGCTGCGGGCAGCTCGAAAACAAGCTCATCGTGGATTTGAAGGATCATTTGCACAGGTAATTGCTCCGCTTCGATTTTTTTCTGAATAGTTATCATTGCTACTTTTATCAAGTCCGCTGCAGAGCCCTGAATAACCGTGTTTACTGCGAGCCGCTCGGCTTGGGAACGTTTGCCTGCGTTTTTGCTGGACAGGTTTTGGATTTTTCGACGGCGGTGCAAAATGGTCTCTGCATAGCCGGTCTGCCTGGCGAGGGCGATGCAGTCGTCCATAAATTTCCGGATTGAACTGTAGCGGGCGAAATAGTCTTCAATAAATTTTTTGGCTTCGCCCTGGCTTATCCCAATCGTCCGCGAAAGTCCGAATGCTCCCTGGCCGTAGATGATACCAAAATTTACGGCTTTGCAGCGTGAACGCATCTCGCTTGTTACTTCTTCGATTTCACAATCGTAAATCTGCGAGGCGACGAAACGATGAATGTCCCTGTCGTCGGTGAAGGCGGCCGTCATTGCCCGGTCCTTTGAAAAATGTGCCAGAAGACGAAGCTCAATCTGTGAATAATCGCAGCTTAAAATGCAATCAGATTCTTTTCCCGTGATAAAAGCGCCACGGATTTTGCGGCCAAGCTCTGTGCGAATCGGAATGTTTTGAAGATTCGGATTGCTGGAGCTAAGTCTGCCTGTTGCTGTTATGGTCTGGTTGAATGAGGCGTGAAGACGGTTTGTTCTGGGATTTATCAGCAAACCGAGTTTTTCTACGTAAGTATTCTGTAGTTTGCTTAAAGTGCGGTATTGAAGAGTCAAATTGACAATGGGGTGCTGGTTGCTGAGCTGTTCGAGTACGGCAGCATCAGTGCTTCTACCGGCCTTGCCTGTGCGAAGAGAAGTCAGATTGAGCCTGTCGAAGAGAATTTCCGCGAGTTGTTTTGGAGAGTCGATATTAAAGACCGAGCCGGCTTGTTCGTAAATCTTCTCTGTGAGTTTTTCGAGTTCCTCGTTGATTTGGCCTGACATATTTCTCAGCAGTCCTGTATCCAGCGAAACGCCGTTGTGTTCCATAGCTGCCAGGACCGAGACCAGGGGCATTTCGACTTCTTCGAATAATTTTTTAATCTGAGGCTCTTTATCAAGGCGGGCTTTTAAGTAGATATAAAGCTGGAAGGTTACGTCGGCATCTTCCGCGGCATATTCACAGGCTGCGGCGGTATCGACCATATCGAAAGTAAGCTGGTTTTTGCCCTTGCCTATAAGGGCCGAGATTGGGACACAGTCATAATTCAGGAAATCGGCGGCCATATTATTCATCGAATGGCTTCGGGCAGGGTCGAGACAATAAGAAGCGACCATAGTATCAAAGTGGATTCCTTTGACAGGCAGGCCTGCATTTTCAAGGACGTGCATGTCGTATTTGATGTTCTGGCCGATTTTTTTTACTTTATTGTCCGCCAATATCGGCGCGAGTTTTTGGCGAACCGTTTTTAAATCAAGATGTTTTGAGCCGAGCGGGGCCTTTATGGGAAGATAAAAAGCCTTGTTTGCCTGCCAGGAAAAACTAATTCCGACCAGGTCGGCCCGCATGGCGTCAATAGAAGTTGTTTCGGTATCGAGGGCAAATAACTTTTGCTCTTTCAATTCGGAAACAAATATGTCGAATTTTTCTTCTGAGTCGATTAACTGATAATCGTGTTCTTCAGTTTTCATTGAAGCGGGTTGTTCGGTATTTATTAATGACCGCTCATTGACAGTCTCGGTTTTTTCCTGCTGTTTGACTTCTGTGAGGCCTAATTGTAAAAGAAGGCGAGTGAAGCCAAGCTCGGTGAAGAGCCGGGTCAACTCTGGTTCATTGAATTTTTTCAGGGCCAAATCATCGTAACCAACCGGAATCGGAACATTGCAATCGATAGTTACCAGCTTTTTGCTCATAGCGGCTTTGTCTTTGAAATTTCGGAGATTATCGCCGCGTTTGCCTTTTATTTCATCGATGTGCTCGTAGAGATTGTCGATTGAGCCGTACTTTTGTATCCAGGTAAGGGCGGTTTTCGGGCCTACATCGGGTATGCCGGGTATGTTGTCGGCGGTATCGCCCTGGAGAGCGAGGCAGTCGATGAATTGTTGCGGCGATATTCCCATATCACTTTGCATTGTCTCGGGATTGGTTATATTGCCGGTTTTGATGTCATACATGAAAGTATGCTCGTCCATAAGCTGAAGCATATCCTTGTCTTTCGAACATATATAGGTGTCGATATCTTCAGTGCCGGCCTTCTTCGCCAGAGTTCCGATTATATCATCGGCCTCAAAGCCGTCTATACGGAGGATAGGGATGTTCATCGCATTTAGAATCTGCTCAATCCGGTCTATCTGCGGGGGCATGTCTTCCGGCATCGGTGGGCGGTGGGCTTTGTATTCGGGGTAAATATCGCTTCTGAATGTTTTTTCCTTGCTGTCCATAGCCACAACGAGCATATCCGGTTTTTGCCGCTGGATCAGGCCTACTATAGCTGTTGTGAAGATGAACGTGGCTTGAGTCGGCTCACCAGGCATGGGGCGCATTCCAGTTTTGGCGTAATATGCGGCGTAAATATGTGCATGGCCGTCAATTATATAAAGGTTTTTTGCCATTTGAGCCACTTTACGGATTGGCAGGTCTGATGTCAAGGGCGGCTTAGTCGTTAGTTGCTGGTATTGAGCAGTTAGTTCCAATATTTTACCTTTGAAATTGGGTTTGAATTGGCTTTGTTTTTTCATAGCCCATAGCCACATTTTCTTCATAATCCTTTGTACATACACACTTTGCATCATTTTTGCCTTTTCGACAAATTGGGTTTGAATTGGCTTTGTTTTGGCTTAAATTGGCTTTGATTGGCTTTGTTTGTCTGATTTCACCAAATGTCCAATTACTCGTATATACTTGTCATAAAAGAGCTTAAGTTGATTTTGGCCTACTTGACTTTGGCTTTGTTTTGCATAAAAAGGGCTGATTTGTAGAGCGCTCTCTACAGATGTAGAGCGCCGGGGACAGCATACAGGAGACAGAAAAGGAAAGGAAATATCGAATATCGAACAAGGAACGTTGAATATCGAAGGGTAGCGTAGAGCGTAGAGATGATAATTGATGCTCATAAACTCTAAATCCTAATATCGAAATCCTAAACAATCACAAAATCTAAATTACCAAAATTCAAAACAACTCGTTTGAGGCCCCCCACAGAATACAAGACATTCTCAACGTGGGGGCAGGCAAAAAAAGCCTGCCTCTATAATTAGAGCGATGTACAGGTTTGAGTCGAAAATTAGTTCGTTTTCCGGGGCTTGGGGTCCGTAAGTCGTTGTTATGGAAGGAGATATAATTTTTTGAAAATTTTGATTTTTGTTTTTAACTGTGAGCGTTTTTGACCGAAATTTTTCGGCTATATTACCTATATTAACGGCAAAATAAGGCACAAGTTACAAGACTGACGGCCACATTAGAAAATGCTTCACTATCAAATGGGGTAAACCACATTAGAAAACGGAAGGCAAGTTTCTAACGGGACAAGCTTTTTTCTTGAAAGTTCCATATCGATAGTGTAATTATTCTTTAGATTAAGCAAGCAAGTGAAGACATGCTGGATCTTAGGTTCGAGATTAGACTGTCTGCAGCAAAAGTGAGTATTATCCGGAAGCTATATCATGAGTAGTTAGTGATATTAAGAATACGAGAGAAATTAACGGAAAAATTGGCGTTGCATATTTTTAATCCCAAGAAAGGAATGCAAAATGAAACATGTCAAATTGCTATTAATCTGTCTGATTGCAGTCGGGCTTTTTTGTTCCGGATGTAAGAAAGAAAGCTCAACACCGAAAGAGCCAAATGCACGAGTGACATCGTCACAGGATGAGGCTGCAACGTAGAAAGAATTTCTGTCAGATCCAGATGTCGTGACTTGCGAGCTTGAGAACACCACAATATCCAGGCTCGATATTTCGAAGAATCGCCGGCCGTCCTTTGTCCGCAGGATGGAGCGGGGAAGTTGTGTGAATTTGTGTTGGGTATTGTTGGTCGCTGGCGGAAGCCGGAGGCCAGCGTGAACTGCTTATAGGCAGGTAGATATTCGCATACGCGAGGCGATGTAGTGATTAAAACTGGTGTGAACCGATGGCAGCACAACGGAGGCGCATAAAGGAGTTGGTTTATTAGAAAACGGAAGGCACGTTTCTAACGGGACAAGCTTTTTTCTTGAAAGTTTCATATCGATAGTGTAATTATTCTTTAGATTAAGCAAGCAAGCGAAGACATCCTGGATTTTTGGTTTGAGATTAGACTATCTGCAGCCGAAGTGATTATTGTGTGGAAGCTATATCATGATAGTTATTGATATTAAGGGAACCTCTAAGAATATGGGAGAAAATTTCACGGTAAAATTGACGTTTCATATTTTTTCCTGTTAATCTCAAGAAAGGAGAGCAAAATGAAACATGTCAAATTGTTATTAATCTGTCTGATTGCGGTTGGGCTTTTTTGTTCGGGATGTAAGAAAGAGAGTTCGTCGCCAGAAGAGCCAAATGCGTCAGCGGCATCGCCGAAAGATGATGCAAGTAAGCAAGAAAATGCTCCGACAGCAGAATCAAAAACGACTATTACATCAGTGCAAGGTGAGGATGCAAAGGAGAAGGAATTTCTGTCGGATCCTGATGTAGTTACTACCAAGCTTGAGAATACCACAATTTCCAAGCTCGATATTTCGAAGGATAAATGGCCGTCTTTTGTTCACAGGATGGAGCAGGCGAACAAGGAAAATTTACAGAAGGCTGAACTGACGGTCGGCAACCGACAATTCAAAATACTATTGGGTGAAAGGCCCGAACGTGAATTCTACCTTTATGACGTGCAAAAGAGATTAGGCCCCTACTGGTGGGGTTCATGGAGTCTTCACTCATATCACAAGATTGGCGATGAATTCTTTGAGTTCATGCTTATAGAGGGCGGTACCAAAATCGCCGCTCGTCCATACAAAGGTGAACTTGGTTTGATAAAGGTCGGCAAAGGCGGTCGTGACATTGAAAAAGCCGAGTTCAACGGTTCAGTACATCAAGCGAGGAATGTATCGGCACCGATTGGGACAATCGAGGAACACTGGACAGGTGTTGTACCAGAGTGCAAGATTCCTGTTGGAGATTATACGGCTTATAATATGAAAGTGAATTACGACGACTTATCAATCCAAATCTCCAACAACTACCACACCAATGCACAGGGTCAATCCAGAGGAAAGGAAATAGTCTATGGCATTCAGGTGCGCAAAGACGAGCCATACGTGCTGGATTTCTCGAACAAACCAATGGTCGTTTTCGACCAACCGCCGATGAGCAATACCTCTTTTTCGCGTGGAGAAGAGATCAAATTTGCCGCCGTACTGATTGATCCGAATCTGGACATAATGATACGCAGGCTTAATGATACGTCGGTACAGGTCGAACAAGAAACCTCAAGCGGTAGTAAATACAAGCGGCCCAAATCGCTTGATCCGAAGGTAGTAATTACACGTGCCGATGGAGAGGTTGTTGCCGAGGGCGTTATGCCCTTTGGCTGAGCAGGCACATGCGGGTACACGTGGCGTGTACCGAATGATCTGGAACTGAAAGGCGATGAAGAGGAACTGACCGTAACGGTGACTTATGAAACGCAGAAGCTTTACGGTAAAGTAACTTCACAACGAAGAATTAAGATCAGCAAATAAGCCGATTTAGTAATGTGCTGCTTGATCATTATTTCTCGAAGCGGTGTTTCTATTCTCCGTAGCACGATTAATGTGAAGGGCAAAAACCCCGCCCTACAAAACTGCTTCTTATACGGAAATGATATAATGAAGATGAAGATATGGAATGCGTAATTATCAGAAACAACTGATTCTGGTAATCGTAGCGTGCGTTATTGCAGGGGTAACATGGGTAATTATTGACAGGAGGCTTATACCCAGGGAGTACGCCCAGCTTTTATGGTTCCTTTTTGCACCGGTTTCCGCCTCATACGTTTCGGTGTCTTTGAAAAGTATAGCTGAGCTTCCGACGATAATCACGAAGACCTTAATGGGTGTTGTCGCTGTTCTTGGCTGGTATTGCCCGATGGCACTTATAGCGATGCGGAAAATTCCATTATCAAAAAGACATAAGATATTTTGTATCGTTGCCTTTATTCTTATTTGGATACTTCCGTTATTGGGCTATATTGCATCGAAGAGTGAGTAAAATGGATGATAGAAGGTGGAAATAAGAATGAGATATTTGCAGGTTTTTGTGTTGAAACTGTATAAAAGAGGTTATAATTAAGCGTCATGAAGCAGGTATATATTGCAGACGATCCTACTGAGGCACATCTTGTGAAGGGGATATTAGAGCAGTATGGAATCTCATGTGAGATTCGCGGGGAGGCTCTATGGATCGCGCGTGGCCAGTTGCCTCTTACATCTGAAACTCTTCCGACTATCTGGATATTCGATGATAACAGATTTGAGGAAGCTACTGAGCTTACGGAGCGATTTCAGAAGGGAACGTTAACTGAAAATACCGGCGCAGGCTGGAAATGTCCCGAGTGCGGTGAGGAAGTCGAGGGGCAATTTACAGAATGCTGGCAATGCGGGGCGAATCGGCCCGAGGAAACTCAAGTATACGAGAGCTGGGCAGGCGGAGCCATTGAAGACGCCCCGCCGTCACTATTAGACAAGCCGGTAATTGAAGCATATCTCAAATCGACAGAAATAATCGATTGGCAGCATGCGGATATTCTTTCGAAAGCCAATGAACTGGCGGCGGGAATTGAGAATTCCACTGATGTGGCGCGGTCGTGCTTCGAATGGGTCAGAGACGAAATCAAACATATCGGTGATTACAACATTCAAACAGTAGCTTGCTCCGCGAGTGAGGTGCTCAGAGCAGGTTCGGGTATTTGCTTTGCTAAAAGTCATCTATTAGCGGCGCTGTTAAGGGCCAATTCCATTGGGGCGGGTTTCTGTTATCAAAGATTAAGCCGGGATGATGGTAGGTCTTTTTGTCTGCATGGTTTGAATGCCGTTTATCTTGAGGAATATGGCTGGTATAGAATTGACCCGAGGGGAAATAAGGAAGGAATTAATGCTCAGTTCACTCCGCCGCAAGAGCAGTTGGCATTTACGGTACAAATCGAGGGTGAAGCGGACCTGCCGGAGATATGGTCTGAGCCTCTTAGTATAATAGTCGAGCGTTTGAGAAGATATAAAATCAAAGACCAATTATGGAATAATCTGCCTGATATTCAGATCATATAAATTATGGGAACCTCTAAAAAATTCACAGGGTGGAAAGCAGGGACAGACCTGCTGCCGTTAAATAATTTTGTGAGCACTTGTGACTATATATGAGAGGGATGGAAATGATCAGTCGGTCGGTGTTTCAAATAGATTGTACTGGTGTGATTCCGGAATGTGGTTTTGAATGTGCCAGGAGCGTGCAGGAGATAGGGTCGTCATTGACCCGTATGAAAGGTGTCGGAAAGTTCTATACCGACGGTGAAGGGGTGACCGTCGAGTATGATGCTGAGACGGTGACGGCCGAGCAACTGAAAGATGTATTGAAAGGACTGCCATCATTCTACGAGAGCCACTTTGTTCCGACTGTAATTGCATCATAATATTATGATTGAGGCGTTGAGGCAAGCCGAGGATAAAGAGTTTTCATTAAACTTGTGCTTGACAATGGCCGATTATTGTGATAAATAGTGTTAGTGATTGATTAAACAGCTTATCAGGGTATGGATAATATGAATAGAGACCTAAACATTATGATTATGATAATTATTGCGGAGAAGCTCAAGCTGCCCTGAGAAAGCTAAAGCAACAGGTATTAACAGCCTTCCGGAGCAGACAACTCTGGAAGGCTTTTTTTATTTATGAAAATACGTAAATCCATCTTTGCGAGACAGGTTTAACAGATGGATACGGATTTGAGATAACGAGGTTATGTTGACAATGGCGGTGAGAGCATATAGTATATGCCGTTTTATTGATATTGAGCTTTTTTAAGGATTTGTTGATGTCGGATAAAGATAAGAAAAGTAAGGGTTATCGAGATACGCTGAATCTGCCGAAGACGGGCTTTTCGATGAAGGCGAACCTGATTCAGCGTGAGCCGCAGTTGCGTAAGAAATGGGCGAAGGAGAATATTTACGGCAAAATCAGAGAGGCCCGCAAGGGTGCTCCTTTGTATATACTGCACGATGGGCCGCCTTACGCGAACGGCGATATTCATATGGGACACGTCATTAACAAGGTGCTCAAAGACCTTGTTGTCAAGTATAAGACCATGGCCGGTTTCGATGCACCTTATAAACCTGGCTGGGACTGTCACGGCCTGCCCATCGAGCTGAAAGCGGTTACCGAACTCGGCGAGAAGGTGCACGAGAAGAGCAAATTAGAAATTCGCAAGGACTGCTTCAAATATGCCCGAAAGTACGTCAAAGTGCAGAGCAAGCAGTTTCAGCAATTGGGGATATTCGGCGATTTCGAGAATCCTTATCTTACGTATAAGCCGACGTACGAAGCGGGGATTCTGGAAGTATTCGCTATGCTGGTCGAGAAGGGACTTGTTTACAAGCAATTGAAACCGATTCACTGGTCGATTGGGTGCGAGACGGCGCTGGCCGAGGCGGAACTGGAATATAAGGACATTTCGTCGCCGAGTATCTTTGTGAATTTTCCGGCCGCAAAAGAAAGTATCGGGCGATTAGTCGAGCTTGGTATGGTTGAACAGGGTCAGGACGAGAGTACGAAGGTATGCTTTATGATATGGACGACTACGCCCTGGACGTTAGCGGCGAATCTGGCTATTGCGGTCCATCCCAATCTCGAATATACGACGCTGACTTATGAAAAGGACGGCGAGAAGTTTATCTCGTTGGTTGCAAACGAGCGAATCGAGGCGGTAGTAGCGACCGGCGCATTAGCTGAGGGACAGTACAGCATCGGCGAAAAATCCGTTAGAGGCAGCGACCTCGAAGGTCTTCGCTACGAGCATCCGTTTGTGGAGAAGAATCCGACGGACAAGGATGCTTATATGGTCATACCGGCGATGTACGTTACAACCGAAGACGGGACGGGGCTTGTCCATACTGCGCCGGGGCATGGAATTGAGGACTATATGTCGGGGCAAAAATATGGCCTGGCTATTTACTCGCCTGTTATGGACGACGGGCGATATGATGATACGGTGCCGGACTGGCTGCGCGGTCAGAACGTTCTGGAAGTTGAAACTATCGTTAACAACCACTTGAGGGATAAGAAGCTGCTTTTCGCCGAGGGTGAGATTATGCACAGCTACCCGCATTGCTGGCGGAGTAAGGGGCCGGTGATTTTCAGGGCGACGGAGCAGTGGTTTATCAGTGTCGATAAAAAGCTGCCTGATTCGGGCAAAAGCCTGCGTAATATGGCGCTTGAGAGCGTTAAAGATGTTAAATGGATTCCCGGCTGGGGCGAAAAGCGCATCGCAGGGATGCTTGAATCGCGACCCGACTGGTGTATAAGCAGACAGAGAAGCTGGGGCCTTCCTATCCCCGTATTTTTCGACTCGCAAGGAAGGACTTTAATAACCAAAGAATCGGTGTCGGCTGTGGCTAAGTATGTTGCTGAGAACGGCTCGGACAGTTGGTTTACCGATTCACCCGAGAAGATTTTAGGTAAGGATTTTAAGCTGCCGGATGGATTTTCCTTTGATGATCTGCAGAAGGAAGAGAATATTTTCGATGTCTGGTTCGAAGCGGGCTGCAGCTGGTACAGCGTGTGCGTGAAAGAGGCGGGCTGGGAAGTTCCGGTGGATTTGTACTTGGAAGGCTCGGACCAGCACAGGGGGTGGTTTCAACTGTCGCTTCTGCCAGGTATTGGGGCAACCGGCGGGGCGCCGTTCAAGAGCGTTTTGACGCACGGCTTTACGGTTGATGAGAAGGGAATGAAGCAGTCGAAATCTTTGGGCAATTATGTTAATGCTCAGGATGAAGTGGAAAAGTACGGCTCGGATATTCTGCGGCTGTGGGTTTCGAGTGTAAATTATCAGGAAGATGTAAGGTGCAACGATGAGATAATCGGACGGACGCAGGATGCTTACAGGAAAATCAGGAATACACTGCGATACCTATTTGGCAATATCAATGATTTCGACCCTAATGCCGAAGCGATAGCCTATGCTGAGATGTTCGAGATAGACAAGTGGGCGATGCAGCAATTGCAAAAGCTGATAGCGAGTGTAACCGAGGCGTATGATAACTTTGTCTTTCACAGGGTTTTTTCGCTTGTCTATAACTTCTGTACAGTCGAAATGAGCAGTATCTATATGGATGTGCTCAAGGACAGGATGTACTGCGACGCAGCGGACAGCCTGTCGCGGCGGAGCGCCCAGACGGCGATGTACAGCATATTGGATTGCCTGATTCGGATGTTAGGGCCGATATTGGTGCATACGGCCGAGGAGGCGTGGGATGCTATGGAGTTCAAGAGCCAGGATGTTGAAAGTGTTCATCTGGCCGATATGCCGAAGGTCGATGAGTCGATTGATTTTCAGTGCGATGAGTCACGGTGGCAAAAGCTGATGGGACTGCGAGATGAGGTTTTGCGGGTTCTGGAAGGTTTGAGACAAGAGAAGAAGATTGCAAGTAATCAGCAGGCGTGCGTGACGGTTTGCTGTGATGATGAAGATGCGAGATTTCTGAATGAGTTCGGGCTTGATCAGTTCGCGGCACTTTGTATTGTGAGTGAGGTCAAGATAGTAAAAACGACAGGTGAGACTACAATTGCCGCGGAAAAGAGCAGTTACGATAAATGTCAGCGTTGCTGGAACTATTGGCCGAGTGTGGGGACAAACAGCGACCATCCTGATTTGTGCGATCGATGTGTTACCGTCGTGCATAGTGCGTGATGCGTATAGCGAACAGAATCAAGAGTCAAGACAGTTGTTCGCAGATCTTTTGATCAACCACCATAAAAGATATATACTCCCGGTATAATGGGACGTCTATATTCAACATAAGAAGATCCAGGCTCTTCAATCCTGCCTTCCTGTTTTGTTTTTGTTGTTGGTGAACCAACCACAATTCCCCAATGTCCTAATCCCCCACCCCATTCAAATTTTACGCTTTTTACTTTTTCAGATTTCTCTCTATGAAAAAACATATATTTTGGTTCAAAGTTTGTCATAAAATCCGGTAAATCATCTGGGAAATTACCACTATATACATAATCTTTGTATTTATCAGCTTCTCCTGATAAAAGCCATGTTTGAATGACTTTGAAATCTACATTCTTAGAAACCCATTTTTCATACCCTTTTAAGAAGAAGACCGCTTGGGGTGAAAGGCAGAGAAATGGTAATATCAAGCTGCCAATATAAATTATAATCGATAATATTGCGTTATTAAAATATTTATTAAGCTTTTTAACATGCTTAACATATACAAATCTAAAGATAGCCAAAATAACGACAGCAATTTTTAATGGCTCATATAAAATAATCAGTATAAAGCCCCAAGAGGGAAAGTTTCTAAGTCCCCCACGATAAGATAATATAGCCATATGGGCATATTCAATGATAGAGATAACAGGTATTAGTGTTAGAATAAGAATTTCTAATTTATAGGGTATTTGACTTAGTTTCTTAAACATAACAATCTGTTTAATTGATTACTTGTTAATATTTCTCATTTGGAATATTCTTACATTTATTCCCGCCTTTCAATTTGCCATAATATTATAATCTTATACGTATTGCGACAATCATAAAAAACTTTTTCTAAAATATTTCTTTGATGTGGGGATTGTATGATGAATTAAAGTAGTCGCCAGTGCATAAAGCATAAGTGCACAAGTGATAAATAACTTGGCAGTGTTTATGCTTTTAGCTGTTCGCAGACTTTTTGATAGACTTCATCGACGGTAATTGTATCGACGTTGTGTTTGGGGTCGCGGCTTTTAATTTTGTGGCCCCTGGAGAATGGTTCGCGTGCGACGAGGCATTCGATTCTTTTGTACGGAGCTATTCTGGCAGGGTTGGACCAACTGAACATCAGGACCAAAGGTGTGCTCAGGGCAGCGGCGATATGGCCGGGGCCGGTGTCGTTGCTTACTACAAGCCCGGCGTTTTTCAGTAAAACCACAAGCTCACTTAGAGAAGTTTTCCCGGCAATATTTGCAACGGGGACACTGGAGAGGTCTTTTAATTTTTCTATAAGCGAAGCTTCTCCGGAAGTGCCGGTTGCGACAATATGTAATCCGAATTGTGATGAAATTCTTTCTGCCAATTCGGCGAAGCGCTCGACGGGCCAACGTTTGTCTTCGTGGGCGGAGCCGGGGACCAGGACCACGTAATTGTCCGGCGCAATATCGTGACTTTGCAATAACCTGCCAACCGAGTCGGCAGCCTCGGGATGCTGCGGCAGAATAAACTGCACGTCAAGCTCGGAGGCGCCGGCGGCCCTGATTATCTTTAAGTAAAAGTCAACGAGGTGAATACAATCCTTTGTCTGTGTGATTTTGTGTGTGTAAAAGAAGTGGGCGAATTCTCTGGCGCTCGCAATTCCGAAACGCTTTTTACAGCCCGAAAGCCAGGCCAGAGATGCTGTTCTGAAAAGGCCCTGAAAGTCAATTACGGCGTCGAATTCGGCATGGCGGAGCCGCTTAATAAGCGAAAGGAGACTTCCGGATGCGCCCGGATGGAACCATGCTTTGCCGAGAAACTTACGGTCGAAAGGGATAATCTCGGTCAGGTGGGGATGGTTTTCGAGAAGCGGTGCAAACTCGGGGCGAATGAGCCAGCTAATTTTAGCATCCGGAAAACTTTTTCGCAAAGCCGTCAGGGCCGGCAAAACCAGGACTATATCGCCCAGTGAGCTGGGCTTAATTATCAGGATGTTTTTGAGAGAATCCGGCATAATCTCGTTTTTCGTATTGCGTATCGCGTATTGCGAGTTTTATATTTTTTTCCGGTTCGTAAGGACTATATTTTAACGAGCGATTGTAAATGATGGAACGGTTAGATGCAATTGCTTTTGTTATGATGAATTCTTTGTGCAGAAATTGTTTTCAAATTGCTAAATATGCTCAGGCCAGAAACGAAAAAAAAGCCCACCGTCGGGGACGGTGGGCCGGGGAATAAACTATCGTTAATGCACGAGGCCGGTTTTTATCCACTAACGTCAACGCAGACCATATCGCCTTTGGCGTTACGGGCGTAAATTTTACCATTTGCGAGTATGGGGGTCGTCCAGCATTTAGACCTGGGAAGGATTTGTGCCCTCGAAATTACATCGAACTTTTCGGGAATAGCATTGGCGATTGTCAACTCGCCTTTGTCACTGATGATTATCATCCTGCCGTCGGCGCTCATCATCAATGCGCCTTTTCCAAGGCTGCCCTCTGTCCATTTTATGCTGCCATCCTCGAAGTCCAAACATGTAAGTTTCGATTCATCGAAGCCATACAGATATCCCTTCCAGTACATCGAGCAGTTAATGTGGTTCCGCATATTCTTGTTTTTCCAGATTGTCTCGACGCTGCCGCCGGTAATCTTTATTTTCGTACATCCCAAGTTGTATCCGCTCGATGCGAACACCTCGTTGCCAACGATAACAGGGTCGGCCGCGTTTACCTTGTTGTTGTTCTCGAAAAAGGATTTCCAGAGCACCTTGCCGTCGCTGATTCTTACCCCCATGATATGAGAAGCACCGAAAATAGCTACGCATTTCCGGCCATCCATGGTGAAAGGTACGGGCGTGGCATAGCCGCAGATGCCTTTACCGTTATCCCAGATGACCTCGCCGCTGGTCTTGTTAAGAGCAACACCTGCATCGCCGAGATTTAGTATCAGCATATTACCAATAACAAGGGGTGAGCCGGAAAAGTGCCATGTGGGCAGTTTAAAGCCGAGGTCCTTGTTCATGCTCTTTTGCCATTTTACATTGCCTGAATCGGCGTCGAGACAGAACAGGTGACCCATCTTGCTTATCATATAGACGGATTTGCCATCTACAGTGGGGGTTGAAAGTGTGCCGCCCTCATAGTATTTCGGCTCAAGGGGGCACGAATAGGTGTGCTTCCATATCTCGCTGCCGGTATCGGCATCGAGGCAGAATACGGCATCCTGATTGGCATTCGGTCCGCTCTTGCCGGAGTTGCCCATCGCATATACCCGACCGTCGCTGATTGTCATCGTAGAAAAGCCAATGCCGATTGATTTTTTCCAAAGCTGCCTGGGGCCAGTGCTTGGGAAATCGGCGCTCCAGCTGGTTTCGCTGGTAATACCATTGTTCTGAGGCCCTCTATATATCGGCCAGTCGGCCCCGTGGACAACAGCGATGTTCGTAAACAAAACAACTGCCACAGAGACAATAATCAATGTTGAGGTTCTTCTGCTGCTTGTGGACATCTTCAAATCCTCCAAAAGACAAAAATATTTACCTTGTTTTTCCGTATTGTTTGTTGCCCGGCTACGTCGCCGAACATTTTTTTGTAAAATATGAAGCTTTTTTCGTAAACTTAAGCTTAAGGTATACGCAAAGTACTTCAAAATGTTCATCGTTATAAATTTATGCCTCCTATTGTATTAACGTGACAGATTATGATATAATTATTGAAGACATGCCGGCAAAGCCAATTTTCTCTTGAAAAAAGAGAAGGAGTACCCTGATGCAGAAAAGAACCGGCTTTACACTAATAGAGCTTTTGTTGGTGATAGCCATCATTGCCTTGTTGATGGCGATCTTGATGCCTGCACTGCAGCGGGTCAAAAAACAGGCAAAAGCAACAGCGTGTCAGTCTAACGTGAGGCAGTGGGGTCTTATCTTTCGATTGTACGCTAACGACAACGAAGGCAAATTGCCACAAAGTATCGCCGGGGGAAGTCTTTCTGCACAAGAAGCCTACTGGATGGTTGCAACACTGTCCTATTACCAGGACAAGAAGATACGCTTATGTCCATCCACAAAAATTGTTCGTGTAATGGAGAATCGAAGCCACGGCGGGACGCTTGCCGCCTGGGGCCCCTTCGATCCCGGCGGCTCATCAGATTGGTGGTCGGATTTTGATACAGGCAGTTACGGCATAAATGAATGGTGTTCTTGTCCGCCGCCGGGAGTCGATTCTTATTGGGGATTTCCAACAGAAAACGCATGGAGAACAGTTGATACTAAAGGTGCAAATAGAGTGCCTTTGTATCTGGATTGTGTGTACATTGATGTCTATCCACTTGACACCGATGAGCCTCTCGATTTCGAACCTCCACCGTATGAGTGGAACAATGGCTGGGGTGATTGGGGAGTACAGGCTATGAGACTTGTCTGCATTGACCGGCATAACGGGGGTATAAACAGCGTATTTCTGGATGGTTCTGTCGGCAAGATACCACTTAAGGGGCTGTGGAATTTTAAATGGCATCGCAAGTTCAACACAAAGGGGGCCTGGACAAAGGCCGGCGGTGTTCAACCATCTGAATGGCCGGAGTGGATGAGAAGGTTTAAAGACGATTGACACTGATAACCGATTATTGATAATTTGTTATTAATGAAATATTCATCAATATGAAAGGCACGGGATAATGCGCAGGCAAAAGGGTTTTACGTTGATAGAGCTTCTGGTGGTTATTGCCATTATTGCGTTATTGTTAGCGATATTGATGCCTGCACTGCAGCGGGTGAAAAAACAGGGCAAGGCGGTTGCCTGTCAATCCAATCTGCATCAGTGGGCTGTAGCATTCGGGATGTACGCCGGTGAAAACGACGGATATTTCTGGAGCGGCAATTTTAACCGGGGCGGATGGGAGCAGTATGTCTGGGTAGGGCCGCTTCGACCTTACTATAGTAATGAAGCAAAAATGCGTTTTTGCCCGACGGCTGTAAAACTCAGAGAAGAAGGAGCAAGGGACCCGTTTGCGGCGTGGGGCCCTGTTGAGCAGACGGGCGATCAAAGCGGCAGCTATGGTATGAATAACTGGCTTTGTAATCCCTCGGCGGATGTGGAGTTTATACATGGGCGGGAGGCGACTATAGATAACTGGCGGAATGCTTATGTCGATGGCGCCGCTAATATACCTATGCTTCTGGACTGTGCTTTTGTCGAGAGCAAGCCATACGATTTCGATACGCCGCCGGAATATGATGGCGATATATCAACGTATCTGGTGAGTGCTTTGCAAATGAAGCGTTTCTGTATGAACCGACACGGTGAGTATGCAAACGGAGTTTTTCTGGATTTCTCCGTCCGAAAGATTGGGCTTAAGCAGTTGTGGACATTTAAGTGGCATAGAAGTTTCAATATAAACGGCACGTGGACTATAGCAGGCGGTGTACAGCCTTCCGAATGGCCCGAGTGGATGAGAGGTTTTCGGGATTATTGAAAAAAACAGTTGACCCTCCCTTACGGTCGGGGCTTTGAATAAAGTGGTTACAGGCGTTTTTTCGTTAGACATATCCTCTTTCAAACCATAAGATAATTCCAAATAACAAACTATCCAGGACGATATGCGCACCTTATGAATACAAAAGGTAAATATATTTATGACTGGCCCAGACCGATGGTTACTGTCGATACGGCTGTCTTTACCCATTC
>Ga0307379_10001778_pt1 | contig 33079 bp, 27 predicted proteins | sample UN2MG_FD_202237 | JGI IMG/M metagenome (GOLD analysis project Ga0307379, IMG submission 202237) | Soil microbial communities from Risofladan, Vaasa, Finland - UN-2 | ecosystem: Environmental > Terrestrial > Soil > Coastal area > Acid sulfate soil | place: Finland: Risofladan, Vaasa | collected...
ATATAATTTCATGTATCCATTATAGCAAAGTACGAACGGAAGAAACAGGAAATAGCTCTCATCCCCGCCTTTACAGGCGGGGATTTCCCGCTAGATTAATATGAGATACAGTCCTTTTAGTTATATGCCTCATATTTTTTCCAAAAGAGTTAGAGGCATACTCGTTATCCATTGGACCCATTTTTTTAAGTAGGTTTAACAGGATAATGAAATATATAAGTTTTTAGAAAGTCTATGGTATATATTTTAGTCTTAAGGAAAGACTTATAATTATAAATATTAGTTAATTTATTCCTCAATACGACAAGAATAAATCTTATACTTAAATCTCTGCCTATTAATCTCCATTAATTACATATTCTTTCGAATACAATTTTTAGCTTTTTGACAACCTCCCTCAATTTTTATATTTTAGAATATCAGTTTTTCTTTTTTTAACATACTCAATTTATAACATTCTTTTTATAAAATGATATTTATTTTTTTATAAACAAATTTTAGTAAATTTCGTCGGAAACTTTTATTTTTTGCAAGATAAACCATACTGTTGCTAAATTGCTGGTTATTACTTTACACTTTAAATCGTTCTTTAAATATTTAATAATTTCTAGAGTTGGAAAATCTGTACAACTAATAAATAATCCATCATAATCATTATGATGTAAGGCTAGTGATTTTATTATTTTATAAATTAATTTTGAGGTTAGTTGGTTATGATCATACTTTTTAAAAACAGAGTTGCTATAATAATGATTTATACTAAAATTTTTTATTCTTTTTTCAATATAATCCTTTTCAATTCGAGTATGCAAATCAGGATAGGGAGTAATCATAATCATATTTTTTAGGTTTAGATACTTAATATATTCAATAACTGCAGTAGTTGTTGTAATAGTCTCGTACCCGGTTTCTTGTTTTATCATTTGGGCAACTTTTAAATCTGTACCTTCTCCGCCTAAAAGACTTCCTAATGTACAAGGCCAAACAATTAGATCTGGTTTTATTGATGAAATCTCTTTAGCAGCTTTTATCAATAATGGTCTGATATTATTTAAATCCATATAAAAATTTTCTCTCTCAATTTCATTTTGATAATTTGGTTTTAAATATCTTGCGGAAAAAATTTCTACTCCTTCAGGTAGCATTTTTCTAATTTCCATTTCTGCTACAGTATTCGTTGATGCAACAATTAATCCAATTCTTGCTCTCCAATCGTACATTATTTGTTTTTCCTCCTCATTAATAAATAATATATTATATTTAGACTATTTTTTTTGAAATGTACTAATTTTGAGTTCTGTTTACACTTCACTTAAAATAAAATTGGTCATGCATATGATCTTTCCTATAGAATATAAATAAGTAACATATTCAAAAAATAGGAAGGAGAACAGTATATACGACCAAAGAAGAACATATTGACAGTTTCAAATACAGTGTACTGCAACATGCAAAAGAACACAAAAATATTACTTATACCTGTAAGGTATTTCATATATCCAGAACCATTTATTATGCGTGGCTAAATCGGTTTATCAAGTTAGGCTACCTATGATTAATTGATAAGGTAAAAAGAAAGCCTAAAATGCCTAATCAGATCAAACCGGATAAAGAAAAGATCATTCTCAATTATATAATCAGGTATCCGACCCATGGACCTAAAAGAATTGCCAATGAATTAAGACAACAAAAGATTACTACCAGTGAAACCGATATATACCATGTCTTAAGAAGAAAAGAACTGAATCATCGCTTAGATCGGCTCTTCTATGCACAGGATAGATCCGATAACCCACTTGCAACCGAAAGGTACCTAAGGGAAGTAGCCAAAAGAAAAGAAAACTATATCAAGGCTTACTATCCCGGCTATCACATCTTTCAGGATACCTTCTATGTCGGTACCATAAAAGGACTGGTTAGAATCTACCAACAAACGGGTATCGATGCCTATGCTGGTTTTGGTTTTGCTAAAGTCTTTAGGGATAAAACAGCCATAAGTGCGATAGACTTTCTAAAGACTAAGGTATTATCAGTCTATAGACAATTTCATATACCACTGGATAGAATCTTAACCGATAATGGCAAGGAATATACCACCCATTGGGTAGACGGTAACCATGGGGATGAGAGCTTTCTAAAACAACATAGTATCAGACATACCCGAATAAAACTGAGGACCCCGCAAAGCAATGGTGTTATAGAAAGATTCAATCGTACGCTATTAGAAGAGTTCTACCAGATTGCCATGATGAAAAAAGTATATTTCTCTATATCCGAGTTACAAGATGATCTGGATCAGTTTATCTATGATTATAATTTTAAAAGAACGAATCAGGGGTACAGGTTAAAGGGTAAAATCCCTTATCAGAAATTCCTTGATGATAAGAGAAAATATACTTTACCTGAACCTTTATAGATAGTATTATTTTCTATAGGAAAGAACACAAAGTGTAAACAGCACTTGAAAGCAATGTAATTGAATAATATTTTCCAACTAATAGTAATATTAACTAACAAAATTTATTTTTTAATTATATCAACTAACCAATCTAATTCTAAATCAACTAATTTGCTCTGGGTAGGTATTCCGCTCTTTTCATCCCAACCCATTAATTGATAACGCAATCTTTTTGCTTTTTCAAAATCTTTCCGATTCATTGCGCCTTTTCCATGAAGAGGTCCTCCGTTAAAATTTTGAAAAAACACTTCAGGTATTATATCTTCATTAGAAGTAAATCCTTCTCGAATATTATATAATCTAGCCATATTAATCGAGCGTTCACCGATTTTCATTAATTCATACCAAGTGGCCTTCCAACCTGTAGTGCAACGAATAATCTCTAATAATTCATCCATTGTACCTGGACCGCCGGGGACAAAACCATGAGTACAAACTCCTAATATATCTAATAACGAAAAATAAATATCAAATATTTTGAAAAATCTTACTTTTTTCTTACTAATATCAGTCAAAGAAAGTGATTCATGAACCCCTAATCCTTCCATTTCTTTAATGCCACGAGATTCTTCATGCATAAATAAAGTATCATGGGCAGCTTTCATATGATCTGCACCATAATCGGCAAATGCATACATTAAACCTACGCTTGCTCGAATTCTGGGATCATGCATGGGAATTTCTTGACCTTTTACATGGTGTACTAATTTTTCAGCGCCTTTCTTAATTTTTCTAGCAGCGCGAAATGTTCCTTCTGCTAAAATATCTCCCAATCCTCTTCTTTTGGCAATATTTTCAATCATATCCAACATTGATTTTTTATTACCAAATTTAAGCTCTATTCCCCCTGTATCTTTCTTTGTAAGCAGCCCTTTCTCATAACATTGCATTGCAAAAGCTATAGCACTACCTGTAGAAATCGTATCTAATGTAAACTTATTGCAAAGTTCATTCCCTTTAGAGACATATTTTAAGTCATCTACACCACATAAGGAACCTAAGGAGACTGCTGTTTCATATTCTGGTCCACCATAGAGAGGATTTACTTTAATTTCAGGATCATTTACCTCCACTACTCTCTTGCAGTATATGGGACATGCATAACAACTCTCTCTTTTTTTTAAAATAGTATTATTTAAGGTATCAGCATCTAAATTTTTACCTCCTTCAAAATAACCAGTAGTCCAATTTTTAGTAGGAAGCCATCCTGCTTCATAATATGTGCGTAATACAGAAATAGTCCCATTTTCTTTTAAGTTCATACTCCCAGGAAATTGTTTAATTTCTTGATTTAATTTTTTAGCTATATTTTTTAATTTTTCTTGGTTATGTACTTTAAAGGAATTGGTTCCTCTTACTGCAATAGCCTTGAGTTTCTTAGAGCCCATAACTGCTCCCAAACCGCATCTGCCATTGAAATGGATAAGATCATTTACAATATTGGCAAAACGAACTAGATTTTCACCGGCAGGGCCAATTTGAGCAATCCTAACTTTATCGTCCTTTAATTCTTCTTTAATTATCTTCTGAGTGATTCCGGTATCTTTACCCCAGAGGTGAGTAGCATCTTTAATCTCTACCTTATCATCTTTAATCCATAAATAAACTGGGGTTTTGGAACTACCTTTTATTATAAGGGCATCAAAGCCAGCTTTCTTCAGTTCAGGCCCCCACCAACCACCTGCTTCTGCTTCTCCTTGACCTCCTGTAAGAGGAGATTTCGAGCATACGGTATATCTTGGAACTGCAGGAATAGGATCCCCAGTTAATATCCCTGTTGCAAAAATTAATAAATTCTCCGGAGATAATGGATCAATGCCAATTTTCATTTCCTTTAACATATAATAAAGACCTAAAGCTCTTCCACCATAATAAGTACGATAAAATTGCTCAGGTGGATTTTCTATCCAGTATTTTTTAGTAGTAAGATCTATGTGAAGTATACTACCTGTATATCCAAAATTCATAATTAATCCTCCCCTGTAATATAATGATTTTTTATATTAAATCAAAATAAAAACCGTATATTTTTAGTAACTGTTATTTTAAACGAGGATCTAAAGTATCTCTCAATCCATCTCCAACAAGATTAACACTTAATATATAGAAAGCCAAAAAAATACCAGGGATCATAGTCAAGTGAGGATCAGAATAAACAAAAGCTCTGCCTTCACTCAGCATAAGTCCCCATTCAGCAGTAGGGGGTTGGGCACCCATTCCTAGAAAACCAAGTGCCGCTACTGCAAGGACAGCATGAGCTATTCCTACACTAGCCAGTACAATAATTGGACCTATAAGATTAGGAATAATATGTTCCCATATAATTCTTATATCAGAACTACCCATAGCTTTTGATGCCTCAATATATTGCGATTTTATTAAACCTAAAGTCGCCCCTTTTACTACTCTTGCAAATTGAGGAATGCTTGTAATAATCACTGCTATAATAGCATTAGCCAAATTAGGACCTAAAGTAGCAACAATTAATATCGCTAAAAAAAAATAGGGAAAAGCTAATAAAAAATCCATAGAACGCATAATAATGCTATCAACTAATCCTCCCCAATAACCAGCAAACACTCCTAACGCTGTACCAATCAACATAGCTGGAAAAATGACAAAAAAACCAGCCATAACGGTGGTTCTGGCTCCATACAAAATTCTGGAAAATAAATCACGTCCATAAGCATCTCTACCTAAAAGATTATCTTTATTAGGAAGCTGCGTTCTTTTTGCTAAATCTTGCTCATACGGATTATAAGGAGCTAATAATGGACCAAAAATAGCTAAAAATAATATAATGCTAGCTGCAATTAAGCCAATTAAGGCAGATTTATCCCTTTTAAATCTCTTCCAAAACATTTTTTAAACCTCCTAATATTTTATTCTTGGATCCATTAAAGAATATGACAAATCTACAATTAAATTCATGATAGCAAAGATTGCAGCAATTGTTAAAATACTGCCACGAATCATAGTATAATCTCTTGCATAAACGGCTGTAACCGTAAGCCTACCTAATCCCGGTATGGCAAAAATTGTTTCGGTAAGTACGGATCCCGTCATTATATTTCCCAATCGAACACCGATAAGAGTAACGACGGGAATGGAAGTATTCCTTAGAGCATGTCTAAATATTATTAATTTTTCAGGCAATCCTTTTGCCCGGCAAGTCGTTATATAATCCTGTCGAATTACTTCTAACATACTTGATCTTGTTAGTCGACAGATTTGAGCAAGTGGAGAGGTTGATAAGGTAATTGCTGGAAGCACTAAATATTTCCAACCACCACCCCAACCGCAACTGGGTAGTATGCCTAAATAAACTGAAAAAATAATAATCAACACTAAGCCTAACCAAAAGACTGGCATAGATACTCCTGCCAATACAATAACTTTCGTTAAGCTATCAATAAAAGAATATTGTTTCACTGCAGATAATACGCCCAGTATAATAGCTACAACACTTGAAATAATGATGGCGACAATGGCTAATAAGGCACTTATGGGTAATGCTTTGGCTATTTCATGAATTACAGGTCTTCCATTTTGATAAGAACGCCCCAAGCTTTTATTTAAAATTAAATTTTTTATAAAATCCCAATATTGTATATGCCAAGGATTATTTAATCCTAACTCATTTCTTAATTGTTCAACTTTTTCATTTGTGGCTTCAGGTCCAAGCATTAATACAGCAGGATCCCCTGGGGCAAAGTTTAGAATAATAAATACCGCTGTAGTAATTAAAAAAAGTAAAGGAATAATCATTAATAATCGTTTTATAGCATACAATAAAATTGAGGACGATCTTTTTCCTTCTTTCATATGATACCTCCATTTATTAAGTTAAATATATATGCTAAAATATTTTTTAAATATCAAATTTTAAATACTATTAACACGGATTTTTTAATTCTTTTTAAGTAATTAATTTATATAATTATTCTTAATTATAAAGATGACAACGAACAAAATGATTTTTTGATATTTCCACTAATGCTGGAGAAATATAAGCACATTTTTTTAATGATTTATAACATCTTTTATAAAATCTACATCCTTCCCCGAGATTAATGGGGGTAGGTACATCTCCCTTTAAAATGATTCTTTTTCTACAATTATTTACATCTAAAGTGGGAACTGCCGATAGAAGTGCTTTAGTATATGGATGTAGTGGTTCATTAAATAATTCATTAGCATCTGCCATTTCAACAATTAATCCCAAATACATTACCATGATTCTTTGGGATAACTTTCTAATTACAGATAAATTATGGGAAATAAATAAATAAGTTAATCCAAGTTTTTCACGAAATTCTTCTATTAATTTCAATACTTGAGCTTGACTAGAAACATCTAAAGCTGATACAGGCTCATCGCATACTAAAAAACTAGGATTTAAAGAAATTGCCCGAGCTAATCCAATCCTCTGACATCGACCTCCATCTAACTCATGGGGATATTTATTAATAATCTCTTCATTTAAATATACTTTACTTAATAAATCGAGCACTCTCTTTTTTATTTGTTTTTTATTTCCAAATTTATTAATTCTAAGTGGTTCAGAAATTAATTGTTCTACTGTTTTTCTGGGGTCTAAGGAAGAAAAAGGGTCTTGAAAAATAATTTGCACTTCTTTTCTGATCCTTTTCATCTCTTTTTTTGAAAAGCCTAAAATATTTTTCTCTTTAAAGATTATCTTTCCTTCATCCGGTTCAATAAGCCTTAAAATACACCGACCGACAGTGGTTTTACCGCATCCACTTTCGCCAACTAAACCCATAGTTTCTCCTTCAAAGATGTTAAAGCTTACTCCATCAACAGCATGAACGAAATCTTTTTTTGAAATCCGAAAATGCTTTTTGAGATTAGTGACTATTATTTTTTCCTTAAGCATATTTTTTATCCTTTAATTTTTCAAATCAATTACAATATTCAAAACATGCCACTGATTGCTTATCCTTTATAGATATCAATTCTGGAGTTTTAGTTCGACAAAGTGCAAGCCTTCCCTCACATCGAGGATAAAAAGCACAACCTTGAACAATTGTTTTTGAGCTTGGTGACAAACCTTTTATTGGCTTTAAGTCTTTGGTAGGTTTATTAACCTCTGGAATACAAGCAAATAAACCCTTAGTGTAGGGATGTAAAGGGTTGCCATAAACTGACTTTATATCTCCTTTTTCTACTATTCTTCCAGCATACATTACTGCTACCGAATCACACACTTCTGGCACAATTCCTAAATCATGGGTAATAAGAATTAAAGAAGTTTTATAACTATTTTTTAATTCTTTCATTAACTCTAGTACCTGGGCTTGTATTGTAACATCTAAAGCAGTCGTCGGTTCATCGGCAATTAATAAGTAGGGTTTACATACCAATGCAATAGCTATCATGACCCTTTGAATCATTCCTCCACTAAACTCATGCGGATAATCATTTGCTCTATCTAGAGATATTTCTACTTGTCTTAGAATTTCAATTGCCCTCTGGTTTGCTTTTCTCCAGGATATTCTTTCATGCACTCTTACCGTTTCAGCTATTTGGTAGGCTACCGTATAAACTGGATCTAAAGAACAAAGAGGATCTTGAAATACCATCGATATCTGACTACCTCTAATACTTTCCATTTCCTTGGGCTTTAATTGAAATAAATTTTTGTTATTAAAAATTACTTTACCTTTAGTAATAACTGCCTGTTTTGGTAATATTTGCAAAATTGCCTTTGATGTAGTGGTTTTCCCTGCTCCTGTTTCACCAACTAATCCCAGGGATTCTCCTTTTTTTAAATTAAGATCAATTCCATTAACTGCATAAAATATTCCTTCTAGAGTTCTATATTCAATCCATAAATCGATAATATCTAATAAATTATCAAAATTCTGTTGTTTATTATCTTGAATATTTTTCAAAATTAGTAAAAACTCCTTCCGTTAACTTTAAGAAATTGGCAGCGTATACAATTTTGGTTGCTATTTACTCTTTTAGTTCTTTTTTAAAAATAGAAATTGGCAGCGTATACAATTTTGGTTGCTATTTACTCTTTTAGTTCTTTTTTAAAAATAGAAATTGGCAGCGTATACAATTTTGGTTGCTATTTACTCTTTTAGTTCTTTTTTAAAAATAAAAAATAGTAGTAGTATTGTGGAGAGTGTGGGCAACCTGAAGGGTTGTCCAAGTAATGGGGGTAACTCTTTAGGAGTTATCCACATTACCTCACTATCCACAATTAACACTTTTTTAGAAAAACGTACCCAGTTGATATCACTGGTGTCTATTCCAGCCAGTTCAAGGGGAGATTTTCCATTGTTACCGGGTATCCTAGAACAGTTAAAGACGTGAAAACGGTAACGCATAACTAAAAGTTTAATAGAGTTGCAAGCCGTCTCATAGAATTCGAATCCGCTAACCTTCTTGAATTTTTGGTTGAGCTGTTTGATGACATTTTCAACAATATTATTATCTGGTCGTAAATTATGATCTTTGAAACGTTTAATAAGATTAGGGAATCTGATTCTTAAGATATTCATTCTTTTAATGAGCTTGGCCTGCCTCAGCTCATCTTGATGACGCTCTAGATAATCTATTGCCCTTAAGGCGGTAGACAAGGTTTTACACCTACAGATGATCCTGGTAATAAGAAGGAATTTTTCAGCCCAAAGCTTATTACCGCCGGTATAGTGATACTTAAGATAGAACTCTGTTGCCCGATAGGCATGATAGGTACAGAACTGATGAGGTATTCCTGGTAAAAGCCAGCGGACAGTTCCGAAGAATTCGGGTAAAAGATCACTAATAACTCCTTTAAAAGGATATTTTATTACCATCTTGATAATAATGAGAAACCAGGCGACATTTACTTCATTTTCTCTTGAGACTAACTCCCAGTGAACGATATCTTGGGTCTTTAGGTCTACAGCTAAAAGCAGGAACCACTCCACACCCTTGATGAAGATCCTCTTTTCATCGATGAAAAGATAGCCAGACCATCGAGTCTTAAGTTCAGAAGCAACATCTATTGTAGACTTACAGTTAGCACCTAAGGTATTGATGATCTTAAAGATTCGGTAAGGAGCGATTCCTATTTGTCGGCTTACTGCTCGGTAGCTTGCTTCAGAATCATAGTACAGCTCACCGGCTCTAATTTGCATAGAGAAATTTATCGGATGATCCTGGTTAGGCTTAAAGGCTCTTTTACAATCATTACAGTACCATCTTTGATAATACAGGTTCCTTTTGCCAAAAGATGTTTTTCTCTTTTTAGATCTATTTCCGTACCTTTTAGTATTAAGACTATTACAGAAAATACAACGTTTTTTTCGCATAATAGACCCTCCTTAGCGTGTTGAACACGCTAACACTATAAGGTCTATCACGCAACATCAATTAATATATATGCTTTAAGCATATTTTGTCAAAGAACAGCAACCAATTTTGTATACGCTGTGAAAAAGATTAAGAATTATTTTAAAAAAAGAGGAGGTAAAATTTAGATTAAGAACCTAGATTAAGAAATTAGATAAAAACTAAAGAAGAAAGGGGAAAACATGTTAAAGTTAAATGAAAATAAAATTAGCTTATTTTTGATAATAATAGCAATGCTTTTGTTGATTGTGTCTTCTGGAAACTGTGAGGCAACATATCAATTCAATATGCCTGTTGAAACAGGGCAAATAGTATCGATTTTTGATCTCCCGCCTGAGATCGATTTTGTCGAGGGTGTACCAATCTTTCCATCCGTAAGGCCGGTCGTTGTGCTAAGGGGGTCAGATTACGAGATGGGATATCAGTATGCACAGCAAATAGCTCAAATATTTGGTCCGTGGCTCTTGGAGATAGTGCAACACGAGTTTACTCATGCGCAAGTGGATGCCTTAAAGGGTTACCAGTGGTACATTAAGGAGAATACCCCCGAAATGATTGACTTCTTCAGAGGAATGGCAGCGGGGTCGACATACCTTGGTGTGCCTTTGTCATATCAGGAGGTTTTGGCACAGTTTACTATCGGGTTTTCAAGTAGTGATGAGTACGTGTTCCCCCCAGTTGACCAACCTGGCTATCCTGAAGGAGCTGAAAAAATGAAACTGCCACCTAAAGACAAGTGTAGTTCTTGTGCGTTTTGGGGATCAGCGGCTAAAGATGGAAAGATGGTCACCGGGGCAAGCTCAGACGGTTCTGACCATTTCAATGTTACTCTCGTCGTTTATCCGGATGACGGAAATGCCTATATACACTCACCGTACTATGCCGTAGGGCCATGGGTGTCCCCTGGCGGGCATTCTGGAATGAATGAGAAGGGCGTTGTGTGGGTCCAGCATGGAGCTACCATGACTGCTGAGTTGATGGGCGTAGATGTTCCCTACGGTCTGCAAGCCGACTTAGCAATAAGGCATACACTCCGCTATGCAAATACCGCCCAAGAGGCAGTCGAACTAATTTTGGGCCTTCCATGCACCCACAGTCACGCGGGGGGAGGTTGGTATGGTACCGGAGGTTTTTGGGCAGACGCAGATGAAGCTTTTGACATTGAAAGAGCTCTAGAGCCCGTAGTCATCCGAGTGCCAGAGGATACCGGAGACGTCGATTTCTTGTATTCAACAAATAGGCTTTTATCCCCTGAGCTTAAACAAGAGAAGAGTACATACGTTGAACACGCTGGCTGGATCTCAGAAGGTCGTCTTCCGTGCAGGGATAGTGGCGGGAGCCGGGGCCTATTCGTATGGAATTTCTTCAATGCCTATCACGGGCAAATGGACTTAGAGTTCATGAAGATGGCATGGCGATTCCGAGGTCATGACGTACCTGTTGAAAGTACGCCTGATGCATTCTCGGATAAAGCAAAAGCAGATTATGATGAAGGCGGGTGCAATTGGTGGAAAACAATTGGCCAGGTTACCAACGCCGTCGTGGACATAACGGTTCCTGAAGACCGGCTGTTCTTTGTCTCCACTACGTATCCGGCTCAACATCCCAACATAAGTAGTCCTAGTGCCATACATGGTCAGCGCTGGCTTCCTTATGCAACACGGACCTTCTACCGACTAGAGCTGACTCCTACTGCAACGGGACTTATGGAAGCGGCTAAGTACCAAGCTGAAATCGATCTTTTCTTTGCACAGAGGGAACTTGCTAGGGTTGGTTATTCTCACCCTGGTTACGCTGCGCTCGATGAGCTTTACAATCAGGCGATCATCGAGTGGACCAAAGGGGACTTTTGGCAGGGCTCGATAAGTGTAGACACAGTCTTAGCTCCAACTGCCTCTGAGGGTGAGGAGATATACTACCTAGCCAAGGCAACCAGAGCGTTTATTCGATGTCAGTCACTGGCCAGGCAAGCGTACAACGCTCTAGTTCCTCCACCGACTACGCCAGAGGATCTTGGTCTTAACCCTTTTAAGATGCAATGGTGAGGAAAAATAACCTACACTTCCTTTGACTTAACATCTTGAGTACGTAATAGGTAAGTTTTTTCAAAAACTTTACAATTAATCTAGCTCATGCATACACAGACATCGTGGACTCTAGAAATCGAACCTTGATAAATCAATAGAACTTTTTGGTAAAGGATAAGGATATTCCACTATAATTTTAGAATCATGATATATGGATAAAATTCCTTCCCCATATCAATTGTCACCCAGACATATTTATAAACTACATCTTGGGGCATAATATATTTTTCTCCAAAAATATCTAAAATACGATTACTTCGGATAAAGCGAATAAGATATACCTGACCTGGAACAATAACAAGCTTATTAGGAAACCTAAAGGAAGCAAGGAGTAGCCTCATCTTACCTTTAAATTTCAGATTAGGAGTCTGTAATTAAAAAAGTATTTCATAACTATAGAATAATCTGAAAGATTAGGATAGTCAAATAACTTTCTTTATGCAAGAATAAAGCATATGGTCAGAGGAACATTTGTAGCTATAGGAGTCTGTTTAAGGACTAAATCAAATTCTAGTAACTCGATTTGAACTGCCGGATGTTCCTCTGACCTCTATCCATAGTCTAACGGGAAGATGCCTATAAAAGTGGCTATTATAGACGGGATATTGGATAGAGGCAAGGCCATAAAAGATAGGAGGAAAGAAAGACGAAAAGACTATCCGAGGGAATCGATATCGGATGCGAATCTCACCACATATTAATCTTAGATGAGGAAGATAATGTCCTTTATAACCAGAAGGTAGCTCATAAACTTAATGAATTTGCTGAAGGTATAAAGCTATTTAAGCAGATAGAGAAAAGAGAAGGAGGAAAGATATCCTTCGCCTTAGAGGGGAAGAACGGCTATAGTAACCCACTTGACCGGATACTACTGGATCAAGGATTTACCCTCTACAATGTAGATAATTTAAAATTAAAAAGGTTTAGGGAAGCCTTTGCCGGTGAATGGAGAGATGACCAGAGAGATTCTCTGATGCTCTCTAAGATGTTAAAATTAAAAGAGTATATAAATAGCCCAAGAGAGAAGGTGTTCATTAAAATAGAGAAACCCTCTTCTCTAACCGAAAGCCTGAAGCTCCTCTCTCGCCATCAGCAGACTCTAATTAGTGAGAGGGTAAGGCTTGTTAACAGATTAGGAAAAAAATTGCTGGAAGTATGTCCCTATATATTAAGATTGGCTAAACTGAAGAATAAAAAGATAAGAGCTATTTTAGCCAAATATCCTGATTTTTCTAAATATAAAAGGATTACCCTTAAATCTTTACTGCAGATAAAGGGAATAGGAAAAAAAGGAGCTTGCTTCTTACTTAAAAGGTTAAATAATATAGAATATATGCCCGGCCTAACTGATATATACAAGACGATCATTTTATCTTATGCCAAACGTATCTTAGAACTACGAGAAGAAATTAAAGATATAGATAAAAAATTAGATGAAATAGGAAACCAGAGTAAAGAGGTTAATCATTTAAAGACAATTCCCGGAGTTGCTACCAAATCGCTAGCAGGTTAATCGGAGAGATCGGAGATATTAATCGTTTCCCTTCTGAAAAGCAATTGGCTATCTACTGTGGAATAGCTTGTGTAAATAATGATTCAGGGAAGATAACTAAATCAAAGGCAGTGTATAAGGCCAATAAAATATGTAAACAAACTTTAATTAATATGACCGGATGTAGTGTTCGTTTTAGTCCCCAGTGCAAGGCTTATTATCTAAAAAAACGGGCAGAAGGGAAAAGCCATAATCATACCTTACGCTGCCTGGCTCGGCAATTGATTAAAGTAATTTATAAAATGTTAACCGAAGATAGAGATTATATTGTTAGAAAAGAGTTAAAGAAGGCTGCGTAAAAAAGTTTAATATTATCTTGATTTTTCAGATGGGAAGTTCATGCCCTCTATAGTACTGTAATGATGGTTTTGATTATGAAATACTTCAAAATCTTTGGCCTGTTGGCAAAGATAAGCAAAATCTTTAAAATACTTGGCCTGAAAGAACATTTTACCAAAGACATTTTGAAAATGTTCCACAATTCCGTTTTTCCAAGGCTCTCTTATAGGAATAAATATAGATTGTATATGCAAATAAAGGCAGAGGCGTATTGCTGAGCCCAGAGAATGGGGATAAGGTATAAGCCATATCTGTGTTGGCCTGCCTTCTGGCTGGTAGGATTTATACTAATCCGATGGTCATATTTTGAAGTCACTATAGAACATTTTAGAATAATAAGTCTACGATGTCTATGTATTTGTCATCTCCAGAGTAAAGGTTTAAATATTGAATTGTTTTGGGTTTGCGTTTTTTTTTGAAAAGATAGTTGAGAATAATAATAAAGATATAAAGAATTGATTTATTGAAAATAGAATCAAATTAATGTCTTTTCCAAAAAAGTACAAAAAGGTGAGTTAACAATTAAAGAATTAGACGGAATTTTCAAGGCTAAATCTATAGCTGTAGTTGGTGCTTCTACTAATCCTGAAAAAACTGGTCACATTATTATGAAAAATATCATCGATGGAGGTTTTAAGGGACAGATTTACCCGATTAATCCAAAAGGGTCAAAAATTTTAGGCTGGGCTTGTTATCCATCTTTAATAAATATCCCTATTGACAAAATTGATCTGGTAATCATTGTAGTACCTGCAAAGTTTATACCAGGAGTTATGGAAGATGCAGCAAAAAAACAAGCTAATTGCGCAGTTATCATTTCAGGAGGTTTTCGCGAGGCGGGCAATGATGATCTTGAATTATCTGTTATTGAAACAGCAAAAAAATATGGGATTAGATTTATTGGACCTAACTGTCAGGGAATAACTTATACACCCAATAATTTATGCGCAGCATGGCCTTTGATGAAGTCTAAAGGCAATATGGCAATAATTTCTCAAAGTGGTACAGTTGGAGCTGCCTTTGCAGGTTGGACAAAAGAGGACAATTTAGGATTATCCTCTTTTGTAAGTTTAGGGAATAAGAGCGACATTGATGAAATAGATTTAATTAAATATTTTTCTGTAGATCAGTCTACTAAAGTTATAGGAATGTATCTTGAAGGGGTTAAAGATGGTCGTGCTTTTATGAATATTGGTCGGAGTATTGTGAATAAAAAACCTATAATAGTTTTGAGACCTGGGCGTACCCACAAAGGTAGTATAGCCGCACAATCTCATACCAAGTCTATTGCTGGTGATTATAAAATATTTGATGCAGCTTGTAAGCAAGTAGGGATAATCAAAGCGGATACAGTTTATGAATTATATGATTTTAGTAAAATATTTTCTTTATGTAAAATTCCCAAAGGAAATCGTTGTCTAATAATAACTAGTTCAGGAGGAAGTGGTATATTAGCTACCGATGTTGCCGAGAAAAATAATGTTAATATTTTAACATTAAAAAGTGAAACAAAAGATATTTTACATCAGTCTCTACCATCACATTGTATAATTGGAAATCCTTTAGATCTTACCGGTGATACTAATGCAGAACGATATTACGAGGTAGTAAAAAAACTTAAAAATATTGACTATATAGATATAGTACTGCTTGTATTTGGAGACCCTATTCCAAATGCTGCAGATTTTGCAAAAAAAATGAAAGACGAAGTTTCTCAAGAAATTGTCACTTGTTATATAGGTGGAGGAGATATTCAGACTAAAGAAGTGCTTAACTTACATCAAGTAGGTATACCTACTTTTCCTACCCCTGAAAGAGCAATGAGAGCAATTTCTGCGCTGATTCAGTATAAAAATTTTTTTCAAAAAAGCATTTTAGGATTGGAGAAATAAAATTAATGAATGTTGTAGCTTCAAATAGAATAAGTGAAAAAGTTTTAATGATGGGAAACGAAGCAATTGCTAGAGGGACCATTGAAGCAGGTGTAGAAGTAGTTGCAGCTTACCCAGGAACTCCTTCCTCAGAAATAATAGAAACTTTAATTGAAATATCAAATAATTTTAATTATTATGTCGAATGGAGTATCAATGAAAAGGTTGCTTTTGATATAGCAGCTGGTGCATCAATATTAGGAGCGCGTTCATTAGTTGTAATGAAAAATGCTGGACTTAATGTAGCTATGGATACATTCATGACTTTACCATATACTGGAATAAAAGGTGGTATGGTAGTGGTAGTTGTAGATGACCCTGGGGCTCATTATTCATCTAATGAACAGGATACTAGATTTGCTGCGGTTTATGCTGAAATTCCTTGTTTAGAACCTGCTAATCAGCAGGAAGCTAAAGAAATGACCAAAGAAGCATTTGAGATTTCCGAAGCCTTAGAGCTTCCTGTATTTTTACGTTCAGTAACTAGATTATCCCATGCCAGTGGTGATGTTATTCTTGGAGAGATAAAAAAACCATTAAAAAAGATCGGATTTAATAAACATTGGAAAATACCCTATAGATGGAATGTGTATGGACCTCCCGGTGCAGTAAGCAAACACAGATGGTTACATCTTCAAATGGAAAAATTTAAAAATATAATAGAAAATTCAAAATTTAATACCTTCACTCTTCCTATAAATACAGACATTGGTATTATCGCTTCAGGATTGGGATCATCTTATGCAGCAGAAGCTATATCTGTTTTAGGTTTGGAGGGGAAATTAACCTTTTTAAAGTTGGGGTTTGCAAATCCTCTACCAGAGGGGAAATTAAAAGAATTTTTAAAAGGTTTAAAGATACTTATTGTAATAGAAGAAGGAGGCCCGGTAATAGAAAGACAAGTACGTTCTTTTGCTCAAGAAACTTTTCCTGAGATTAAAATTTTTGGAAAAGAAAGAAAACAAATTTTAAACCCTTACGGAGAACTAAATGTTGATTGTGTAGCAAAAGGGATAAGTAAAGCGGTGGGATTGCAAATTAAAGAGAATCAAGAAAGAATTAATATTAAAAGGGAAATTCAAAAAAAAGTATCTCCCCGGTCATCTACTTTATGTGCAGGGTGTCCTCATCTTGGAACTTATTGGGCTGTAAAAAAAGCACTTCAAGATCGGAAAGGTGTTCATATTATTAATGGGGATATTGGATGTTATGAGCAGGGTGGCTACGGAGTTTTTTCTCATAAAATAAATCCTACTGATGATGATTCAAAAGACTATCCAATATCTTCTCCTTATGAAATATTAGATACTATATACGTTATGGGGAGTGGTATTGGAATGGCAATGGGTCAATCCCAGGCAGGTTATAAAGATGGGAAGATTTTAGCAGTTGCGGGGGATTCAACTTTTTTTCATGCTACGCTTCCAGCAATTGTTAATGCTGTATATACGAAGGCAGATATTACTTATTTAGTATTAGATAACTCCTGGACCTGTATGACTGGGCATCAACCAAATCCTACTACAGGTAAAAACACAACAGGGGAGATGACGAAAGTTATAGATATTTCTAAAATTGCAGAAGCAATAGGCGTTACTTGTATCGAAATAGTAGATCCGTATAATATAGAGGAATCTGTTCAAGCTATTCAGGAAGCTATAGATTTTAAAGGGCCCTCTTTAGTGATTCTACAGCGTGAGTGTGCACTTCAGGTCCAAAGAAGAGAAAAACATAAAAATCCACGGACTTTTATAGATAGAGATAAATGTACAGGATGCAAACAATGTTTGAGCCTTGGTTGTCCAGCAATTACTTTTGATAATGAAAATAAAATTGCTGGTATTGATTCTTTATTATGTGTAGATTGTGGTTTATGCAATCAAATTTGTTCATTTGGTGCAATAAAATAAAAAAAAGGGAATAATTATGTTTAATATGATTATTGCAGGAGTTGGAGGCCAAGGAACTATACTCGCATCTCGTATTTTTGCAGATGCAGCTATTCGCACTTCCGTAACTAATGGGGATAATGATATGAAAGTTAGGTTAGGCGAAACCTTTGGAGCAGCAATGAGAGGAGGTGCTGTAGCTTCACATGTTAAGATTGGTTCGGATATTTATAGTCCCCTTATACCTGAAGATAAGGCTGATGTTATATTGGGATTAGAGCCTTTGGAAACATTACGAGTGGGTCTAAAATACATTGCTCCAGGTGGTATAGTAATAATGAATATTAGAAAGTATGAATCTATTGATGTTAAGACTGGCCAAGCTGAATATCCCTTGATTTCAGATATAGTTGATTCTTTTAAGAAATTAAACGCTAATGTTATTACTTTAGATGCTACTGGAATTGCAATTAAGGCTGGAACAGCTAAGGCGATGAATGTAGTTATGCTTGGGGCTTTGGCGGCTTGCGAAAAGAATCCTATTCCATATAAAATTATAAAAGAAGCTATTCGAAATAGAGTTCCTCCAAAAACTGTAGAAATTAATTTTGCTGCTTTTAAGACAGGTTTTGGTGAAATAAACGAAAAACTTAAGAAGGTAATATAATGACTTTTATATTGGCTAAAAAGGAAAAGCGAGATCTTACCGAAGCAGAAGCTTATAATTTACTTTCAAAATATGGAATACCTGTTCCTACATATTCTGTTGCATCTTCAGAGGAGGAAGCCGTTAAAGCATCAGATAGTCTGGGATTTCCTTTGGTGATGAAGATTGTTTCACCTGATATTGTACATAAGACAGATATAGGTGGAATTAAGATGAATATTATTAATCCACCACAAGTTAAAAAAGCTTATAAGAGTATCATTTATCATGTTAGAAAAAATAAACCTGAAGCGAGAATTAATGGAGTGCTTCTTTATAAACAAGCACCAGAAGGAATTGAAGTTGTTGTAGGCATGACTAGAGATCCACAGTTTGGTCCAACTGTTATGTTTGGATTAGGTGGCATTTTTATTGAAATTTTGAAAGATGTTGCTTTTAGGGTTTGTCCAGTTGAGAGGACCGATATTGAGGAAATGCTTACTGAGATAGAAGGAATAAAAATGTTGCAAGGTTATCGCGGGCAACCAAGACGCGATGTAAATGCAATTATTGACATTATTATGAGAGTTTCCAGATTGGCTTTGGATTATTCAGTTGTAAAAGGAATTGATTTAAATCCTATAATAGTTTATGAGAAAGGTGCAGTGGTCGTTGATGCTAAAGTGTTCCTGAACTGAATAAAAATTAGAAAATTAGTTTCAAAAAATACAAGATATTGTTCCTAGTTCATAAGGAGAAATAAATCTTGAGAAGGAAAAGATTTGGAGTGAATTTCCTGTTGCCGAAGAGTTTTAATATCATTTACAAGAAGTTGTTTAACATCAAATTTGTTAATCATGAATAAGGATTACTTCTTGGAATTGTGACGGATAAAAGATAATCGATATAACTCTAAGATTTATTACGGAAATAGACAAGATAGCTTAAAAATTAATTAACAAGGTTTTTGAATGGTTATATGTTGTCCGTTTTAAAATTGGAATTGTCTTACATATTGGGTACAAAATATTATATTATAAGAGGGGAGGTAAAAGTAATTTGTTAAGTCCAGAATTTTTAAATTTGGAGGAGGTGGAATCAAAATGTAAAATTTATACCGTGTTTTAGTTAAAAATTAAAATTTTTCTGAAAAAGGAGTTAGTAAGATGAAATTAATTTATAGATTGAAAAGTAAAATGTGGTTTGTTTTGTTAATATTTGTCTTGATGATGGTCCCTATGTTTAGTGCGTATGCAAATGATTTTCCTAGTTCTACTATTGAATTCATGGTGCCTTGGCCTGCTGGAGGTGGAAGTGACATTCTGTGTCGTTCAGTTTCAGATTTTCTAGAAAGAGAATTTGGCGTGAGTGTGATTGTAGTTAATAAGCCCGGTGGAGGTGGCGGTGTAGGTTTAGTTTATTTAAAAAATGCTAGAAATGACGGTTATACTATTGGCATGAGTTCAAATGCTCTAATTCATACGGCTTACTGTTCTACTATAAAAACTCCTGTGGAAGATTACGAAGCTTTAGTACATATGACATCTTGCCCTGCTGCACTTACAGTAAGGGCGGATTCTCCATGGCAGACATTAGAGGATTTTATTGCTGATGCTAAGAGTAAACCTGGAATATTAAGAAATGCTAATGATACACCCGGAGGTGCTTCTCATATAGCAGCAAAATTGCTTGAAGAAGCTACTGGAATAGAATTAAACAAAGTTCCTTATGCTGGTTTTGCTCCAAGTGTAAGTGCTCTGGCAGGAGGACATGTCGATTCAACCACTGTTGATATAACTGAAGTCATTGCATTGCATGAAGCTGGAGAATTTAGAATTTTAGGTGTTATGGACACTAATAGGCATTTTCTTGTTCCAAATGTGCCTACCATGATTGAGCAGGGTTATGATTTTATTTCATCCGATTCAAATATTGTTCTTACTCCAAAAGGAGTTCAAGAAGAACGATTGAAAATTTTAGAAAACGCTTTTCTTGAAGTCTTAAATAATCAAGAATTAGTAGATCTTTTGCAAAATTATGGTTTTAATGTAGATCCTCATGGCAGAGCTTGGACTAAGGAATATTTACAAGAATTAGATGAAAAACTTTATAAGGTTTTTTATGATCTTGGAATGGTGATTCACCCAAAACAATAAAATTAAAATTGAAACAAGCAATTCGTTAATTTAAAAGATTAGCGAATTGCTTGTTTGCCTCTTGACAATTGAGTTAAATTGAAAAACTTTAATGAATTTTATAGAGAAAAAACCTTTTCTTTGTGCTTTTATAATATCATTGATAAACAATATAATAAAATAAAAAAGCCATAAAAATATAAAAAACATATAACATTATATTTACATTCTTATAAATAGCAAAGTATTTTTATGGAGTGCACTCCAATCAGTGGATACATTTCTGAAAAATTAAGATTTCTTTTATAATAGCATTACTAAAAGAAAAGGAGTGAGATGGTTATAGGGATTCATAGAAGGCAATATAGCGAAGAAGAGAAAGAGGAAATTGTCCAGTTTCTCCTGAGGGGTCAGATTGGCCCTCAGCTAGGAAAGAACATAGCATCTTCCCTGTGCCCATCCACCTTTGGAAGAGGCAATACCTGGATGGAAAAACTGAATAAATAATAATGACCAGAAAATTAACAAATATAAAAAGGAGATTGCCAAATTAGGGCATGTGATTGGAAAACTTATCATTGAAAACTAAATTTTTTAAAAAGAGACAGGATATCTCATACAGCAAAAAAAGCTCATCCATTATCACCGATCCCTATTTCGATTCATCAAGGAAGGACGCAGGCTAATGGGTATTAAAAGATCAACCTTCTATAATCAAGTAAAAGAGAATAATGTTAAAAGACTACAGGAGTGCTTCCTCTAGGATAAGATCAAAGCTATTGCCTATTGAGCATCTACATTATGGCTATTGGAGAATAACAGCACAGATATTATTATAAACAATAAATAAAGATAATGAATAATAAAAATAATTAAAGTACTTTGAATAAAACGGTAGTATAATATCTAAATAAATTAAAAAATCACTCACAAATAATAGGCTAAAGTATTTTTTACTCAGCAGCTAATATACTAAATTTTAACAGAAATAAATTATGAGGAAATAATTTTATTTTAATAGTATATAAATTAGATAGAAAAAGACAATAAATTAGGATTAATTATAATTTAAATAAATGCCTCAGATTTAAGATAAATAAAATATTTAAAAAGTAATAATTAGTTTTAGAGTTGCTTTTATAGAATAAGGAGCAAAATAGAATGCTATTTTATAAGGATATTATATCAGGTGTAATGTTAATTATTTTATATATAATAGGCTTTAATAGTGTAAATAAAATTGAATATCTTACCTCATCTGAAAGTCTGATGTATGAATTTGGTCCCGCTTTTTTCCCTAATATACTACTTATTTTTCTTTTGATTAGTGGAGGAATTTTAATTATTAAGGGCGCGTATAATATGATTAAATGCAAAGAGATGAATCTCAATATATCCATATTTGCTTGGAAAAAACTGGGAAAATATTACTACCCTATTATTCTTTTTATTCTATCCATAGTTGTTTTTCAGAAAGTTTTACCAATTTTAGGTTTTTTATTAACAACATTTTTATTTCTTTGTGTAATTGTTACATGGTTTTATTTTATCTTTACTAATACTAATATAAAACAATTCAAGGGTAATGTATTCAAATTATTTATAAGAATGATTATCATTTATGCAAGTATATCTCTTTTTATTTATCTGGCTTTTTATTATATAGCTAAGATTCCACTTCCTAAAGGAATATTAGGAGGTTAATTTTATTATGTGGAATGAAATAATTAATAATTTTTTAGGATTTTTAAATAATCCAACTATTTTTTTAGTTATTTTAGGAGGAGTATTTTGGGGAATTATATGGGGTGCTATTCCTGGATTGAGTACTACTATGTCCTTAGCTCTTCTAGTACCACTTACTTATGGATATGATGCTAGTCTTTCTATAATTTTTCTTATTGCTGCCTATTCTGCAGGTGTTTATGGCGGGTGTTTATCAGCAATTTTGATGAACATTCCAGGGACACCTTCGGCTATTGCTACTACTTTTGATGGTTATAAAATGGCAGGAAAGAATCAAGCTGGAAAAGCGATATGGTATGCAACTACTTCTTCTGGTGTTGGAGGAATAATAGGTTTAATAATTTTGGTTACTTCAACACCATTACTTGCTAAAATTGCTTTAACCTTCAGTAATCAGGAGTATGTAGCGATAGCTTTATTTGGGGTTTGTATTTTAGCATATATTGCACCAGGTTCGACCTTTAAAGGAATAATATCTGGTGTTTTTGGTTTGTTGTTGGGAACAGTAGGTATGGATTTAATAACTGGAGTACCAAGATTTGATTTTGGTACAGCTGATCTTTTAGGAGGAGTACCAATTGAAGCTTCAGCAATTGGTCTTTTTGGACTTTCTGAAATTATTATACAAGTTGAGAAATGTAAAATTTCCTATAAATTACAACGAGAAATTGAAAAAGTATCTTTAAAGGCCAAGGACCTTTTAATTCACTACAAATTAATAATAAAATCATCAATTATAGGAATATTTGTTGGAGTGATTCCTGCAGCTGGAGATTGTATTTCTACCATGGTAGCCTATGCACAAGGGAAACTTTCATCTAAAAATCCAGAAAAATGGGGTACTGGAATACCAGAAGGAGTAATTGCTCCCGAATCCGCTAACAATGCTGGTGTAGGAGGAGCACTAATTCCTATGCTTACTCTCGGTATTCCCGGTGACTCAATGACTGCAATTTTAATAGGAGGTTTAATGATCCATGGAGTACGCCCAGGCCCTTTGTTATTTGTAAATAATCAACCTCTCATTGCCCAAATATTTTTATCTTTATTTATAGCTATTCTATTTACAACAATTGTAGGGTTGGTAAGTGCAAATAAGATTATATTAGTACTTTCTATTCCTCGTTACATTCTTTTACCAGTCATAGTAATTGTTTGTATCATTGGATCATATGCTTCTGGTAATTCTATTTTTAACATTGGAGTTATGATAGTCTTTGGTGTTTTAGGTTATTTAATGAAAAAACTAGACATACCGATATCGCCAATTGTTTTAGGTATGGTTATAGGTCCTATTTTGGAAGATAATTTTAGACGATCATTAATCATAACTCGAGGTGATTTATTTACATTTTTCAAAAGACCAATTAGTCTTATTCTAATTATTTTAGTTATAATTTTTCTTTTTTTTCCTTTCTTTAAAAAAGTTCTACAAAAAATTTATAATAGTGTACAAAAAAATAATTCCTGATAATTTGAGATTTATTGAATTTAAAACGAATTTTTTTAAAAAAGATCTTGTTTATTTTTTTAAATAAAAGTTATTGGTTTAAATTTTTTAACGTTGATTTCTATCCGATAGATCTTTAAGCTAGAAGTAAAAGTGATGATGTATGGGTTTCGCTAGTTTTTCTGATTTTAATAATAGAACATGGGTAATTGTGGAAAAAACTAAATTTAATATGAAAATAAGAACAGATAATTTTGACCAAAACTACTCCTTAGGTTTGTTTGTAAAAGAAGATAAAGCATAAACAAATAGATTTTTAGTTATTTTAATTATTATAAAAAGATTTTTTGAAGGCCAAAAATTTAATTAAAATTTAGTACTACATTTTAATATAGAAAGGAAGGATTTTTATTATGGAAGAAACTATTATCGATAAACAAAGGAAAATAATGTTAGAGAAAGGATTCGACACCTTAGTTGCTATTTCTGTTGAAAATGTAGCCTACACAGCTGGAGTTGAGATACCCTCTCAGTCCCTTACCCGTCAGCGACATGCTATATGTTTAGTGCCTTTTCGTGGTGAACCTAAGATGATAGTTGTTAATATGGAAGAAAGCTTAGCTAAAAGTAATAGTAGAATAAAAGATATTCGAAGCTACAATGAGTTTACTGAGAATCCTATGGACTTACTTGTGGATGCGATTAAAGAATGTGGTTTAGATCGATCGCGAATAGGAATCGAACTAGATTATTTACCAGCCAAAGATTATCTAAGGCTTAAGGACTTGTTACCAGGCGCACAGTTCATTGATTGTGGAAAATTATTCTCGAAAATGAGGATGATAAAGACAAAAGAGGAGATAAATCTATTGAGGCAAGCGGGAAAAGCAGCTGAAAAGGCTCAATACCTTGCTCTTTCGAAACTAAAGCCCGGCATGGCAGAACTTGATCTCGCTAGTTTCGTTGTAAGCAGTCTTTTTTCAGAAGGTATAGACTCTATAAAGCCCTTAGTCCTTGGAGCAGGGAATCGTTGTTGGCATGCGAATCCTGGTCCTACAAAATATAATATTAAATTAGGTGACATGATTCGAATGGGTATCTCAGGATTAATATCTGGATACTTTTCAGATGTAGCAAGAACGGCCGTTGTTGGAAAACCAACAGTTTTTATGAAAGATACATGGTCGAAGCTGATTGAATCTAGGGCAATTGTCTTGGATTTAATAAAACCTGGATCTTATACACAAGATATATATTTCGCTTTTTCAAATAAGTTTAAAAAATTGGGATTAGAACCCATCGATTTTGTCGGCCATGGAATTGGTCTTACTATTCATGAGGAGCCGTATATAAGTAAGTTTTCTAATACTACTCTTGAGGAAGGAATGGTCCTCGGTGTGGAACCATATTATATGCTTCCAGAAAAGCAAATGGGGTTTCAGATTGAAGATGAGGTAATAGTAACTTCTCAGGGATACGAGCTTATTACAAATTATAAAGACCCCTCAGATTTAATTGTGGTTGATTAAAAGTATTTTATGTATTAAGCCGAAGGGAAGAATACCACAGGTATGCACGTAAAGTTCCTACTTAATTTTAGTTCTTCCAAATTAAAGATATTACTCAAAATATTTCATGGGTGGAGCAATTATTTTATCCTTATTGGATTATATTGGCAAAAGATAGAAAAATACTAGTGAAATATTTTTTATTAATGATGTTAATGGAGAAAATGGAATTCGAGTATCATATTATTATTCACAATAACAATACAAGTAAATAATATATAATATTAAATTTTAAGGAACAATCGATGAATTATTACAATAGCAATTATGATTATTCATTTATGGTAGTTGTTTACTAATTTAGCAATGAAAAGAGGAGGTTTTTAAAATGAAAATCTGTATTTTAGGTGGAGGAAATGGAGCTTTCGCTGCTGCTGCTCATTTAGGACGAGAAGGACACCAAATTAGAATTTTTAGTCCCTTTATCGAAGAGCTTGATTCTATTATAAAAAAAGGAGGAATTATTCTAAAGGGATGCATGGGGGAAGATTTTATTAAAGGAATTAAAGTATTTGAGCAACTTGATCTAGCTGTTAAGGATGTTGATATGGTTATGGTGATAGTTCCAGCAAGTTTTCATGCTTATTACGCTCGACTGCTTGCTTCTCTACTTGAAGAAGGGCAAATACTTTTTTTAAATCCAGGACATACAGGAGGAGCTTTGGAAGTAGCACAAGTTTTAAAAAGTCAAGGCCTTAAAGCTAAAATTACTCTCGTGGAAACTAATACTCTTACTTACATAACTAGGAAAACAGGAGATGGCGAAGTGACTATTTTTAGCATAGAAAACTATCTTATATTTTCTTCTCTTCCTGCTTGCGAAACTTCTGTTGCTTCCCAAAAGATAAAAGAACTATATCCAGGACTAAATCCGGCTGACAGTGTGTTGGAAACCTCTATGTCTAATTTTAATGCTATTATGCATCCCCCCCCGATGATTTTAAATGCAGCGTGCATTGAAAGAACTAGAGGAGATTTTTATTTTTACTCTCAAGGTACAACTCCAGCTGTCGGTGCTGTAATGGAGGCCTTAGACAAAGAGAGAATGGCAATCCTAAAAGCTATGAATCTTAATCCAGTTTCATTTATAGATTTATTCTATAAGGCTGGTGCTACTACTGAAGATGCCTATAAATCTGGTTCGTATTACCGCATAGTGAAAGAGAGCCCTCCTGACGCAATGATAAAGGCACCAAATAGTTTAAAGCATCGTTTTTTAGAAGAAGATATTTGTTGTGGTTTAGTCCCTATGGCAGCTTTTGGAAATCTTTATAATATTGATACTCCGATAATGGATAGTTTAATAACTTTGGCAAGTATAATAAATGGGAAGAATTATATAGAAGAAGGGTTAAATTTAAAAAAACTAGGATTGGCTGATATGTCCCCAAATCAGGTATATCAATATGTTAAAAGAGGCCAAGTTAATTAGAATATAAAGAAAAAGATTAATTTTTGTAAAACGAGAAAGGGATAGGCATTACAGAATTGCAAAATGAAATAGTGCTTTTAAAAATTATTATATACAAGAATAAATTAATTTACCATGAAAACTTTAGATTAAAAAGATTAAATTAAAAGGGAGGATTTTATGTTAAAAATTGGAGTTTTAGGTGGAGGAAACGGAGCTTTTATTACTGCTGCTGATTTGGCTTTAAGAGGATTTAACGTTAATATATGTGAAACCCCAAGATTTGAAAATAATATTGCTTTAGCTAGAGATAAGGGTAAAATTCAACTTGAAGTTAGAGGGAATCTCCCCATAAAAAGTGGATTTGCCAAAATGAATAAAATAACTATAGATATTAAGGAAGCTGTAAAGGATAGGGATATAATTTTTGTTGTTGTTCCTGCTTTTGCTCAAAAAATATTTGCAGAATGGGGTGCAGAAATATTTTCCCCTGAACAAATTATAGTATTGGAACCAGGCAATTTTGGAGGATCTTTAGAATTTGCAGAAATTCTAAAAAAGAAATGCGTTAATAAAAAATTACCTATTTTTGTTGAATTTGAGTGTATGATTTATTCAGGATTTAAAAATGACAGTGGCTCAGTGTGGGTAAGCGGTTATAAAAAGGGTCTTAAAATGGCAGCATATCCTGGTAAATTAACTAACTTTGCTTTGGAAACATTAACAAAAGTATACCCTGAATTATCGCCTGCAGATAATATTATTGAAACGGGTTTAAGTAATGGTAATTCTGTTGCACATGCACCTATTTTAGCCTTGAATGCTGGTTGGGCTGAAAACCAAGATATGGAGCCTTTTTTATTTTATTGGCAAGGTTGTACATCCGGTGTTGGAAGAGTTGTAGAGGGTGTTGATGAGGAGAGGTTGGCTTTAGGGAAAGCTTTAGGAATCCAACTTTTTTCTGAAAAAGAAATGACACTGAAATACTATAGTTATCAAGGAGCACATGGGGAAACCATTAGTGAAATTTATAGAACTAATCCTGTTTATGAATGGGACTATGCTCCCAAGACTTTTCAACATCGATTTTTCCTTGAAGATGTTCCTTATGGGATGGTACCAATGGAAAATTTAGGTAAAATTTTAAAAGTCAAGACTCCTTTGATAACAGCTATTATAGAAATAGCTTCTCGATTAACTAACCAGGATCTCAGAAGCCAAGGTAGAGATTTTCGTAGATTGGGACTCCAAGATATAAGCAAAGAAGATTTATTAGACAGAGTGCGCACAGGGATATAGATAAAATAATATTGAGAAATTAGTATTTTTAAATAAATTTAAGAAATGCATCGTACTAGTAATAATGAGAGTAGTCAAGGGAGGATTTTATGTTAAAAATTGGAGTTTTAGGTGGAGGAAACGGAGCTTTTATTACTGCTGCTGATTTGGCTTTAAGAGGATTTGATGTTAATATATGTGAAGCCCCAGGATTTGAAAGGAATATTGCTTTAGCTAAAGAGAAGGGTAAAATAAAACTTGAAGTTAGAGGGAATCTTCCCATAAAAAGTGGATTTGCCAAAATAAATAAAATAACAACAGACATTAAGGAAGCTGTAAAGGATAGGGATATAATCTTTGTTGTTGTTCCTGCTTTTGCTCAAAAAATATTTGCAGAATGGGGTGCAGAAATATTTTCTCCTGAACAAATTATAGTCTTAGAACCAGGTAATTTTGGAGGATCTTTAGAATTTGCAGAAATTCTAAAAAAGAAATGCGTTAATAAAAAATTACCTATTTTTGTTGAATTTGAATGTATGATTTATTCAGGATTTAAAAATGACAGTGGCTCAGTGTGGGTAAGCGGTTATAAAAAAAATTTAAAAGTCGCAACATATCCAGGAGAATTTATTAATGAAATATTTCCTAAATTAATAAGTATTTATCCTGATTTAGAAAAGGCAAGCAATGTTTTGGAAACAGGGTTAAGTAATACTAATGCTACATTACATGCTCCAATCCTTGCTTTAAATTCTGGTTGGGTTGAGCATAAAGATAAGAATTTTTTATTTTATTGGGAAGGTTGTTCTCCAGCAGTTGCTCGTGTTGCTGAAAAAATAGATCTTGAAAGGCTTCTTATTGGGAAAGAATTAGGTATTAATTTAATTTCTACAAAAGATATAATAATTAAGTGGTATGAGTATCAGGGTGCTAAAGGAAATACGCTTTATGAAGTTTTATCTAAAAATCCCGCATATGAATGGGATTATGCTCCCAAGACTTTTCAACATAGATTTTTCCTTGAAGATGTTCCTTATGGAATGATACCAATGGAAAATTTAGGTAAAATTTTAAAAGTCAAGACTCCTTTGATAACAGCTATTATAGAAATAGCTTCTCGATTAACTAATCAGGATCTCAGAAGTGAAGGGAGAGATTTACGTAGTCTGGGACTCCAAGATGTATGCAAAGAAAAATTATTAGAGCGAGTGCGTATCGGGGTATAGGTAAAATAATTTTTAGGAATTAAATGTATTACTTTTAACAAAGCCAAAAAAATGCATTATGCTTGTAAAAGGGTAAAAGGTTGTGAAAAGTTTAATTTTATTAAAAATATAATAAGGGGGTTTAAATATGGAACAAATAAAGTTATTGGGGATAATTGGAAGCCCAAGGAGTAATAGTAACAGTAAAATAATGTTGGATGAGGCAATAAAAGGATTCAAAGACGTTATAAAACCGGATCTGACTATAATTGATATATCAAATGAAAAAATTAATCATTGTATGGCTTGTAATCGCTGTAAGGAAAATAAAGAATGTGTGCTTAAGGACGACTTTAATAATATATTCAAAATATGGATCAAGGCAGATGCCCTTCTTTACTCAGCACCTGTTTATCACAGTTCAATTCCATCAAAATTGAAAGCTTTAATTGATAGGATAGGGCACGTATGTTTTGCAATTTATAATCGGAAAGATCCACGGTTTTGCAAAATAGGTGGAGTATTAGCACAAGGGACTTCAAGATATGGTGGGCAGGAACTTGCAATTCAGTTCTTGATAAATCATTTACTTATAATGAACTGTATTCCAGTTTCAGGAGACACTCCAGAATCCTATTTAGGTGCCCCAGGTAAATCACCTAACTGGGAAAAGGGAAGTATTATGGAAGATAAGATAGCATTAAAAACAGCAAGAAATTTAGGCCAAAGAGTAGCAGAAGTTGCATTAATATTTAAAGCAGGCTTAAAGCAAGTTGGAGAGATTTTACCTAAGGAATATTTAATCAATCTATAATAGAGCATATATTTCAGCAAATTTAGTCCTTGAATATCTGTGTCAACCTTTTTGGGGTAGTTTTTTTAAAGTATTTTTTAATTTGAAAACTTAATCTGTATATGATGTAATCAATTCGTAGGTAAAAATTATCTAGAGGTGGCAAGATGAAATATAAAATGGTCCGGGAACTATTAATGAAATTTATACCAATAGAGGCATTCTTCATTGCGCTATTAATTGGGGCAATAATTATTTAAATTCTCGGAATAAATCCCCTGGTTGCTTATCAGGATATGCTCAATTGGGCTAAGTACAGTGCACAGAATACTGACTACTCTAAAATCTCGAGGCTACGTTATTCAAAACCTTAATACAAAGAAATATAGATTAGGAATTAGGTTATTTACGCTTGGTTGTGCAGTCCAAAGTACAAAACATTTGGTCGAGATAATAAAACCCTATCTTAGACAGTTGTCGCAAAGTACTAACGAGACGGCCAATTTGGCAATTTTGGAGGGTAAAGAAGTTATATATCTTGATACGATTGAGAGTCCAGAAATTTTGAGGACAGGTATTATGGCAGGAACCAGGACCCCAGCCCATTGCACTGCTTTAGGAAAAGCCTTGTTAGCTTTTATTTCTGATGAGGAATTTAAAAGCTTATATAAAAGTGACGAGCCACTATCTTCTCTTACTTCCAAATCTATATCTTCGTTAGAGGAACTAAAAAAGGATTTAAAAAAAGTTAAAGAGCAAGGTTATGCAGTTGATAGAGAAGAATATAAAATTGGCATTAATTGTATAGGTGTTCCCATATTTGGTAGAAATGGAGCCATAGCCGCCATGAGTATTACCGGCCCCTCATCACGATTTACCATAGATGAGATGGAAAAAGTTAAGGACAAACTAATGGATATATCGAGAGAAGTTTCAAATCAGCTCTAGATAATATAATAAAAATAGAAAGGAAGGATCAAAGAATGGCTCAAAAGAAGACCCGTTTAGATTTCATAAAAATGAAAAAGGAAGGAGAACAAGTAGCTTGGGTAACTGCTTATGATTTCCCCACTGCATCTTTTGTTGAGCAAGCCGGTATGGATATGATCTTGGTCGGTGATTCCTTAGGGATGGTAGTATTGGGTTATCAAGGGACAATCCCGGTTACTATGGCGGATTGTATCTCTCATTGCCAGGCAGTCCGACGAGGGGCACCAAATACTTTTTGTATTGGAGATATGCCCTTTCTCTCTTATCAGATCTCCGACCCGGAAGCAGTCAGAAATGCCGGGCGTTTTCTCAAAGAGGCGGATATGGATGCCGTAAAATTAGAAGGAGGGAAGAGAGTATGCAGTAAAATAAGGGCTATCGCTGATGCTGGAATCTTAGTTATGGGTCATATCGGTCTAACCCCTCAGAGCTCAGGCCAGTTAGGTGGATTTAAAGCCCAGGGTAGAGAGGCAGCCAGTGCACGAGAATTAATTAAGGATGCCTTAGCTATTCAAGAAGCCGGTGGTTATGCTCTTCTATTAGAAGCAGTTCCGCCAGAATTAACCGTCTTTATTACTAAAAAACTGACGATACCGGTCTACTCTATTGGAGCAGGAGGTCCATGTGATGGTCAATTATTAATCTGTGGAGATATGTTAGGTCTCTTCCAAGCCTTTATCCCTAAGTTTGTTAAGAAATATGCCAATGTCGCCGAGATAGAAACCAATGCTTTTAAAGAATACATCAAAGATGTAAAGACCGGTGCCTTTCCTACGGATGACCATTCCTATCATATTGAAAAAGGTAAAGAAGAGGAATTTTACGAGATGCTGAAAGAGTTTGAGTAAGTCTTTAATAGCAAAGAAACAAAGAATAGAAATTCTGAAAACCAATTTAATTAGAAGGAATGATACTTTGAGTTAAGGATTAAGAATATCTATCTAGAGCTTAGTTGATGTTCAATCAGAAATAAATTAAAAAGAAGAAATAAATCTGTATCATTTTTAACTCTAGGGAAGGAGCAAAAAATGGCTAAAACAATAAAGGAAATTAGGGAATTTATGGAAGGGATGGGGATTCCTGGAAGAGATTTGGGAGAACTTCCTTCTTCAACAAAAACCTTTCCAGATGGTGCACAATGGCGAATAGAAATTTCAGGGGTTGAGCATCCATCAACTATGGAAGCTATGATTGATGAGGCAAAAAAAAGAAATATAACCATTCATAGAGCCATAGTAACTGTAGCAGGGTCAACTTTAAGCGATTTTGGTGAATTAAAAGCTATTGCTCAAATGGGAAGGGAAGAGAAAATAGAAGTTATAGCAACAATGGGTCCGCGTAAATCTTGGGATGTAGGTGCAAGGGCTTCAGGTTTTTCTGAAGGCGCAATGGTGGGATTTAGGTTGAGAGGTTCTGACAATATATCCTATTGGCTTGCAGATATGATGAGAAACATTGATGCCGGATTAAGGGGTTTTTTGGTTCTGGACGAAGGAATACTTTCTATTGTTACTCGTATGCGAAAAGATGGTTTTATCCCCAAGGATATAGTTTTTAAATGGTCTGCCTTTGGAGGATACTGTAGTGCTGCCGGAGCTAAGATTATTGAAAAGATGGGAGCCAATTCATTGAATCCTACATCAGATGTATCACTTCCAATTTTAGCAGGGATACGAAAAGCAGTTGATATTCCTATTGATATTTATATGTTTATAACAGATGCAGAAGGTGGAATGTTTAGAATTTATGAAGCTCCAGAAATTGCGAGAGTTACCTCGCCTTGTTATTTTAAGATTGAACCAGGAAGCTGCCAGGCTGATATTTATAAGCCTTGGGTAAAAGAAAGTTGGCATGCAGAATTTATGAGAGAGAAAGTTAAAGAAGCAGCTATTTTCCAAGAGATTATGGAAAGACACGCACCTCAATTAAAATTATCTAAGAAGGGTCCTTCTGATTTAATTCTCCCGGCTCATAAGTAAACTGATGGAACAAGCAATAAGAGGAGGAAAAAAAATGAAAAACGATCCATTTGAAACAGCTTTAAATACCTTGCGCACGGCAGGGAAAATTGCCGGACTAGAGCCCAATGCCATTACACTTCTTAGCCAACCTAAACGCATTTTTGAATTTACTATTCCTATGAGAATGGACAATGGTGAATTTAGGATATTTAATGCTTTTAGAGTGCACTATAATGATGCCTTAGGAGAAATTAAAGATGGGACAAGATTTG
>Ga0307379_10001779_pt1 | contig 33077 bp, 37 predicted proteins | sample UN2MG_FD_202237 | JGI IMG/M metagenome (GOLD analysis project Ga0307379, IMG submission 202237) | Soil microbial communities from Risofladan, Vaasa, Finland - UN-2 | ecosystem: Environmental > Terrestrial > Soil > Coastal area > Acid sulfate soil | place: Finland: Risofladan, Vaasa | collected...
GCATGGGCATCATGCAGCCCGGCGAGTCATTCTACCGGTCGGGCCAGCTGCAGGAGGACCTGGTCCGGCGCGTAGCTGAAGCCGCGGCAGAACAGACGAGGACTGTCACCTTCCGCGAGACAGTGACGGCAGCTGAGGCCATGCGCTACATGGCAGGTGACATCCCCGGCACGACAGCCGAGATCACGCCGGGGGGGCAGGCTGTCCTCCACCGTACGGCTGACGTCTACTTTGGGCCCAAGGCAGAGATCTTCCGCGAGGAATACCCCCGTGGTCGCAGCGCCTATGGGGGTGAGGAGCTGGAGCATTACCGCCTGACCAACCCCGCACTGTATGACCTGATCCTCCAGCAAGGCCAGGAGTCCACTGCACACCTGGAATTGCTGCGTTCCGCCTGGGCCAGCTATGGCCAGTACGAGATGCCCACTGTTCCCTACCAGGAGTATGCGGAGCAGCTGGGCATCCTTGCTGCAGCGACGACAGGCCAGCGCGGCGAGCTGCTGCGTGCTGTCTCCGAGAGCCCGGAGATGCGGGCGCTGTCCTTCCGCTCCACGGCCGGCACAGTGCTGCCCTCTGCCGAGACAATGACGCGCTTCGGCGCAACCGACATTGCAGGCCGAGAGGTCAGCCAGCTGGTCGGGACCTGGGAGCAAGCTGCGGCCGCTGCGCAGTTTGGCCAGTTCGAGGAGCGCCGCGCCGAGATGGTCACGCAGCGGGGCTTCCTCAAGACACTGCAAGAGCTCAACATGCCCGGTGGTATGGGGCCCGGTGCTGCATCTAGCGCCATCCAGCCGGGATGGATGATCATGGGCCAGGAGCAGTTCTACTCACTGGCCAGGGAATTCTACGGCACCAACCCCTCTCCCGAGCAGCTGACTATGCTGGAGACCATGGTCCGTGCCCGAGAGCCGCTCGTGCAGTGGACGCGCTTCCCGCACGCGGAACCGTTCCAGCAGCAAGACGTCTTCCTGAAGCTGGGTCTAGGCTGGGGAGAAGGCGCCCAGGCCGAGGTAGGTCCTGAGGCCCTGGCCACTCACCCACTCCACAGCTGGCAGCAGCACGGCGACCAGGATGCCGACCTGTATCGTACCACGCTGATCAGCCTGGTCCAGGCCGCAGGCGGCGTGGAAGAGGTAGAGACTGGGCAGGTGGTTCAGGACATGCTGCAGCATATGGAGGGCCTGATCACCACGCTGGAGCGTGTCAGCCCGCTGGAGGTCGAGCAGGCCCGCGCGGAGGCGGGACAGCGCTTCACCGGGTTGCAGGATGAGCTGCAGAATGTCAGCCCTGTCCAGCGCTCGCTGATGCTGGCCAGTGACGTGCTGGCCCGGGCGCGTGCCTTTGCATCCGAGTCAGCCAAGCACTATGAGAAGGAGATGCCTGCCGATCGGCCTGCGGATATGCCGGTCGCACAGTGGATGTTCGAGCAGGTCAAGGCCAAGCTGCCCAGTATTGAGGGCGCACAGGAGAAGTACGACGAGACCTGGCTGAGCAAGGGCATCATGGGTCGGTCCTACGATGCCCTGATCCGTGACATCGGCTTCCGTGCCCGCGCCCTGATGGGACCCGAGCTGGCCGAGCAGGTCATGTCCATGAGCTACGTCGGCTACCAGAAGGCGCTGGACTTGGGTGGCGTCTACGAAGAGAAGCGCCCCCTCGGCGCGACGGGCAAGGATCCCCGCATCTCCTATGGCGAGGCACTACTCTACGAGCTGACCGGCAGCCAGTCCCTATTCTACGGTGGCGGCTATGCCCATACCATCACCGGCGAGTATAAGCAGGATCCCACGACCGGCGGGTGGCGGGCGCCATTCGAGGGCCGCAAGGGCCAGCCGTGGGACCTGATGCGCCGCCAGATGGGCCAAGTCGCCATGTTCGGCACGATGGCCACGCCGGAGCAGATGGCGATTGGCTTGCTGGGCCGTGAGGATGCCGCGACGACCCAGGCTATCCAGGCCGCGAGGGAATGGATCGGTGCACAGGAGGGCAAGACTGCCCAGGAGTTGATGCAGTCTGACGAGGGCCGACGCTACATGACACAGATCATGAGCGCGGCCGGGATGAGCACGTCAGAGGAGTACCTGAAGCTGGAGGGCGTCCTGCCGAAGGCACAGTTTGCATGGGAGGCAGGCCGTACGCGCAGGCAGCTGTCGCAGCAGCCGTGGTTGGGCGCGCAGTTCGGGCAACTGGAGCAGGAGTACGAACGCCTCTCGGGCCGGACGCTGACCGAGGAGATGCGCAAGGCCATCCAGTCACAGGCAGAGCTCGAGATCCTCTCGGGCCGCACGCGGTTGCTCCAAGGCACCCCGGCGCAGCAGGTCATGCAGATGGCTGGCGTGCTTCCCGGCTGGATGACCGAGGGTGTGCAGCAGGGTGTACAGGCCATACCGCAAAAGGAGTATGCCGTCTGGGCCTCCCGCCTGGGATCGCCAGACTGGCGGCTCTTCGGCGAGCTGTTCGAGTCAGAGTATCCAGGCGTCAAGCACACCTGGGGCGGAGGGGGCAAAGAGGCCCACAGCCGCCTTGAGGAGATGCTGGCCGGAGAGGAGTCGCTGCGCACACCCGACGAAGGTGGTGAGGGTATCCGGACCGAGTACTTGCAGCGTGGCCGTCTCGCTGACTTTGGCGTGACAGAATACGGCGACATCGGCTACAGCGGCAAGATAGACGTGGTCAGCACGCTCAAGAATGAGAACTGGATCATCGACTTCAAGTCATACTCACTCTACGCAACAGATCCTGACACGGGCGAGCGCATCTTGGCCTTCGATCCTGCCCAGATCGAGTTCTATGGAGCAATGGCCGAGCGGGCCGAGTGGGGCGGGAAGACGACACGAATGTTCTACGCCCGCGAGAACATCCCTGAAGAGATGCTCAAGAAGCTGGGCCGCCAGACGATCACCGAGGAAGAGCTGGCTGACCTGAAGCGCCAGGAGCTCATCGCCGAGATCCCGGTGCCTGACAATATCCAGACCCGGGCCGCAGAGCTGATTCGCACCTACAAGGAACGTGAGAGCAAGATCCTGGACCTGGTGCGTCACCACGTCTCGCCAATGCAACGCGCGGTGCTGGGTGGCCCTCTCTCTGGTGGCTGGGGCGAGTGGCAGGGAGGCGCCAAGAGCGGCCTGGAGTTCGCCGAGCGCAATAAGGCTCTGGGTGAGCAGTACAGCTATTCCCCATATGGGGAAACCCCGCTGCAAGAGGTAGGCCGCCACTATGGCATTGCCCTGGAAGAGATGGGCGTACGCGGCATACAGGTTCTCGATCCCAAGTCTTTCTTGATGGAGTCCGGCGTCTCTCCGTCCGAGGTCGCCGAAATGACCGACCAACAGGTGCAGGACAAGCTCGATGCGTTGGGCAGCCGGGCCGGTCAGGCGCGTGGCGGCATGATCAGCGTCCGGCAGTTCACTCCTGCTGAGACACAGCGCTGGGGCGGAGAGTGGAACCTGGTCACGCAGATGCGCGGGCGCATTGCTCACGAGGCAGCGCACGTCTACCTGGAGCAGGACCCCGAGCTCAAGGGCCTGGCCGAGGAAGAGTTCGCCCGGATGCTGCGAGAGGAGCCGGAGAATCTCTTCATGCAGGACCTACGCCAGGTCTACCCTGATGACTGGATGGAGAAAGGACCATCCGAGCTGTTTGCGCATCGCTTCCAGTCCCGCTTCGGATCGAGCGTAGGCGCCCTTGAGCAGCGAGGGCTATCCAGGTTCGAGAGGGAAGTGGTCAAGGCAGCAGGCCGCTTCGACATCGGCATGCGCGCCGGCGAGGTCACGGCAGATGAGGCAGCTGCAGGAGGCGGCATGGGGCCGGTCTTCTACCAGCAGGCACCTGGGGCTACTGGCGCAGGCGCGTTTAACCTGAACTTCAGCCAGCTCCAGCAGTTGTTTGGAATGATGCGGGACATGCGGTATGCAGAGCCCGACGAGCGGATTGGGCTTGGTCCAGAGGCAGCGAGCGCTGCCTTCCGGATCATGGCCCAGGGACGGGAAAGCCTGCAGCGGGAGAACATCCTGCAAGAGCCCGAGCTGCAACAGATGGCAGGCGGCCCGACGAGCACGAGCAATGAGTATTTCCAGTTTACCCGCCTGGAGCAGCTTCAGAAGATCATGGGCGGCGCAAAGCCAGGATGGCGCGATCGCCGGATGTACCTCGAAATGAGGGACCTGGCCCGCGATCCAGAAGGCGTCGAGTCGCGCTTTGGCCTGGAAAGCGGCACAGTCGGGGAGGCCATGCAGAACTGGCAGCAGATTCTGGGTGGTGACAAGGACTTCCAGAATACCCTGAAGGCCTTCGCGAAGGCCGGGACGCTGCTCGACAAGTTCAACGTCTCGCTGGAGCGCTCCGACGAGATGATGCAGTACCTCACGAAACATGGCGACGAGCTTGGCCAGGTCCAGAAGGCGTACCTTGAGCAAGCCACAAAGGGCGACCTCCAGTCTGCCTACCGTGCAGCAGCGATTGCCGGTGGGCCGGAGTTCTTGGGCCTCGAGGGCGCACAGCAGGCAGCGGGGATGCTGTTCGGCGGTGGTGGCGACAGGGGAGGAGGTGGCTGGGGCTACTTCGGAGGCATGGGTGGTGGGGAGGGCGGAGCCGAGGGCATCATCGGGGGCGCCGTGTCCGGCCTAGCTCAAACGGCAGGCCGTGCCCTTGGCGGGATGGGTCTATTCACCCTGCGCAGGCTGTGGAGCATCTTTGGTGAACCGGCCATGCAGGGTGAGCAGGTCGCGGCGCAGAACGAGCTCGCAGCCCAGGGAGCCGTTGCAGCCTGGACGGGCGGCGGCGAGATGGGGCCTGTTGCAGGTGGTCTGATGGGTATGCGTGCCACACAGCAGGCTGCCCAGGTACGTATGGGCGAAGGCGCCTACATGGCCTATGGCCCTGTACAGCAGATGGCCGCCGGGCTGGGTGGAGAGGCATTTGGCATCCTCGGTCCAGCGGTTGCAACTGGGGCTATGGTTGGTTTTGCAACACAGAGCCCGATCATTGGCGCGCTGGCAGGCACAGGCGCGGCAATCATAGGTGGCTATAACTACGGCCGCGCGATCACTCAAGATCCCGTTGAGTTCGCCTACCGGATGTCCATGCCCACGGACATGCCTGACATTCCGTTCACCCGCGAGGGGCGCCCGGCTGATATGTGGGGTCTCAACCAGGCTGCCGCGAGGTATGCTGAAGAGACCGGCATGGACGTGCTGGGCCGCCAGATCCGTGGTGGCGACATGGGCGCGCTGGCAGGTAATCGCCCTGCACAGGTTCAAGCACTGCAGCACTGGGCACAGCAGCAGGTAGAAGCGGGCAGCTTCCTAGATCCTACTCAACTCCTGCAGATGGGTGGTGAGTGGCAGGCCTGGACGGGCAATGTTCAGAACCTGTACGGCGTGCCAGAAGGCGTTGCGGGTGCCGGGGGTGCTGGGCGCGCGGGTGGGGGGTTGCCCACGGAGCTCTTCGAGAGCCTGGCTGCCCGCGGCATTTCCATCCAGCAGGTTGGCGAGCTGGCCTTCGGCATAGGCGGTACGACAGCCAACATGCAGCCGCTGGCCGAGGCGCTGGTTGCACAGCCACGCTCTATTGAATCACAGCGTGCCCTGCAGCAGTATGGTGTGTTTGGTGCGGCTGGATGGGTTGAGCCCGAGCGGCTTATCGAGGACCTGCCTGAGTTGCGGGAGATGACCACCCGCCAGCAGGCACGCGTTGGGCAAATGGTGGCAGGCGACCGCTACATGTTCAGCCGCTACGGTGCGGGCAAGGACCTGGGCATACCTTCTAAGGCGATGGAGTACATCCAGGACCAGTGGGGTGGCCCGGCTGATTGGATGGTCACCATGGAGCCCGACACCGGCCTGCCGCTGTACACCACCACGGGCGAGGGCTACTCCGGTGCCTACGGTGCACTTGAGACACCGGCTGCACGCGTGGCCGGGACGCGCGGGATCCAGTGGGCACAGTTCGCCCTGAACCGCGACTACCAGCAGTTCCAGATTGGCCAGCAGTGGAACCAGATGCAGCTGGGCTACGCCTACCAGACCGGCCAGATGATGCCGGGAATGGGTGGGACGGTCTCACCCGAGTTCCTGCAGCTCTCCGCTGGCATGGGCGGCGCGTGGGGCCTGCAAGATGCAGGCAATGCCCTCGCCTACCAGCAGAACATGTACAGCTTCCAGTTCCAGCAGGGCCAGCTGGGTATGCAGCGCCAGCAGTTCGGGGAAGACTGGCAAGCCAAGTTCTCTCAGTTCCAGATCCAGCGCGGCTGGGAAGACGAGCAGGAGCAGAAGAACCGCGAGCGCAACGCTGTCTCCGACGCCTGGTGGCTCGACCAGTGGGGCTATAGCGAGAACGTCAACCAGATGCAGTACGGCTGGCAGATGGAGGACCTGGACGAGTCCATCAGGTTTGCCACCGGCCGGAAGAAGGTGCAGCTGGAGCGCCAGAAGGAACGCACCACCATCTCCGAGTCGATGCGGCGCGAGCAGCACGAGGAGGAGCGCGACTACTGGGAGCAAACCCGGGACTGGCGCGACGAGGACCTGGAGACACAAAAGTCTCACCGCGAGCAGATCAACGAGTGGCGCGAAGAGGACATGCTCCGCCAGAAGCGCCACTTCGAGGACAGCGCAGAAGCCCAGGAAGACCACATCAACAAGATGATGGGCTTCTACCAGGAGCGCAAGCAGATCGAGGACGACCGGGTTCGGCTGGAGCGCGCGTTCTGGCGGGAGCAGCAGGATGCCAACAAGATTGCGCTTCAGGAGTGGCAGCGGGTCTCCACCCTGCAGAACCAGTACGCTGCCGATAACCTGCGACTGCAGCAGGATCTGCAAGACAAGTCGGCCCGGTTCAGTGTCATCATCGCCGAGCTGGGCGAGAACTTCGATGCATCTGAGGCAGCCGCCTTGAGGCTCGAGGAGACGCTGCAGAAGCTCTTCAACTACAAGGCTCCCGGTGGCGGTGACGGGGATGGCACAGACTGGGGGGGCGGGATCGACTGGGACAACTATGATGAGCCCGACCCTAATGATCCCGAGGGCGACACTGGGGGAAACAAAGCAAAGACAGGAGTGTTCAGTCGGGCACCCGTAGACAAAGACCGAGACACCTGGGACGATCTTGCAACCAATCCTCGGCGAAGAGTCGCGGAGTGGTTCTGGCATGACTGGACAGAGGAAGATGTTATCTACCACAGCGGCGGGCCGGTCTATGCACAGCGCATGCACGGTGGTGGGCCTGCGGGGCTTCTGCCGGGCGAGACAGGTGCCGTGCTCGAAGAGGGTGAGTACGTCGTTCCGAGGCAGGGCACGCTGGTCATGCAGGAGAACGAGCGAACGGTGATCCTGCTGGAGAAGATCCTCTTTGCCATCGAGGACCAGGGTGGCAAGATCACGTTCCTGGTCAACAACCCGGAGAAGGCAGGCAGCACCTATGGAAAGTACCTCGACACAGCTTATGCCTACCGTGAGTGATAAGGACCTGCAGCACGCAGCCCAGGTCCAGCTGGTGGTGGACGGCCTGGCAGCCGGGCGCACGATCGCTGAGGCCTGCCAGCGGGCGGGGATCTCCGTCTCAACGTGGCGCAGCTGGAAAAAGGATGGCCACGTTGCCGAGGTCATCAACACCAAGTACAACGACATCACCACCGGCGCCAAGGACCTGATCGCCGACAGCCTGATCCAGCACATGAAGGTACTGGCCGCCCTGTCCAAGGGGCAGATCCCCAAGCCCTCTGGGATTGACGGTGTCCTGGCACCGCGTGACGTCATAGCTGCTGGCGTGCAGCTGCTCAACGTCTGGAAAGAGCTGGGCGGCGACACAGAGAGCAAGGAGCGCGACCAAGAGCGGATCATGGAGGAGTTGCGCAACGCCCACATCAGCATTCTGCAGGTACACGTCCTGACCACGAACGTGGGCACCCGCGCCCAGCCCATGCCGGTGCCCTCCGGTGTATTGGAAGGCGAGTATGAGGAGGTCGAGAGTTGAGCGCATCCCTTCAGGACCACTTTCATCTGTGCCCGACCGCCAGCCCTGGCGATGCAACTACCTCGTACCAGTGGAAAGCATACGCGCAGGGCCTCAAGCCAAGGGCAACGCCTGACCCGACCATCATCATGAACATGCGCCCTGCCGTGAGCGGCAAGCGCCACTTCCACGTCCTGACCGATGGCGTAGGCGATCCGATCATGTACAACGATTGGGTGATCCAGGTCAAGCTGCCTGATGCCCTGGTCGACCTGGACACATGGAAGGGCTACCTGGGCACGGTGATGTACTACATTCCCCACACCCACGACCCAGCGTCTCACAATGCTTATACGACGAAGGTCGTGGTAGGACAGCTGGGCGAGTTCCAGGCCTCTGGCACGACCTATGCCGTGGCCTCGCTCGTTGCCCGCCTGCTGGATGACACACGCTGATGATCGCCAAGGATGAGACCGCCCTTACCCAAGAGCAATACGATGGCCTACGGCTGTCTACTACCCCGGCCATGCGGCGCCTGACCCTGCAGCGCATCAACTGGGTATTCGAGTCGTTCGATGAGCAGGCGACCCGGGCCGCGCTGTGGGACGTAGAGTGGTGTGCCGGGACGACGAGCCAGGCGATCCGGACCTACCGGGAGGCCGACCAGGTGCTGCACATCGAGCGCTTCAACGGCACGACCTGGTCGGCGGTAGGCACGACTGTGGCCAGCGTAGGGCCGGTGGCGCCCTCTGTGGTCTGTAGCGAGGACGCAGTTCGCATCTTCTACTATAAGGCTGGTGACATCTGCTACATCGCCAGCTCTGATGGGGGCGCAACCTGGGGCAGCGAGGTAGAGGTTGCCGAGCTCGCCGGCACAGTCTGCCTGGCAGCGACCGGGCTGAATACGGTCCACGTGGCTGCGTCTGACGATCACAACACGCACCTGTTCCTATATGAGTACATAGTGGACGCCTGGGTCGAGGCCGAGAGCGACATCCACTACCCATACGAGTGGGATGGCTTCGACGCGGAGACGATCGGCGGTCGCGATGTGCTCGTCTTCACCGCACGCGGGCCAACGCGCTACGAGTCGCCGCGTCAGGGAGTATGGGCAATCCGGGTCAAGAACCACCACTGGTCGGACCCGATCGAGGTTGAGGTCATCGACGAGTACGATGAGGACAATGTCCGCGCCGGCGTGCGGCTGTCGCAGTTCAACGGGCGCCTGTGGGCCTCCTACGTAGCTACGGACGGCGGGCATGTGGCGATGTGCTATGCTGCCTCGTCGGATGGGCTACGCTGGCAGCATCGGCAGCCGGTGGGCGGAAGTGTCCAATGGGAAGGGAAGATTACCCACTTCGGCGACTACGTGTACCTGATGGACGCAGATACAACCTATCGCAGTGCCAGCACCGTCCTCAGCGGCCACAGCACGGTTGAGGAGGAGATCACAGACTACGTCGATGGCTACCGCGTCAGCCGGCAGGGGATGCACCAGTCATCGCTGGTCATGCACAATGAGGACGGCCACTTCGACAGCTACCTGGACACGTTCAACCGCTACCAGCTCCTCGAGGAGCTGGGCTACGTCGTCGGTGGGGCCTCACTGGTGCAGCAGGTTGCCCTGACCGAGATCGATGCCGTGGCTCACCGGGAGGACGTCCCGGCCAACATGATCGAGTTCGTGTGCCGCGACCATCTCTCTTGGATGGCCGACCGCTCCGAGGCCGACCACTACCAGGAATGGGTGAGCCAGCTGCGGCACTATGACGACTTTGTGAACGTCAACGACCCGCTGAGTGGCAAGGAGGTGCTCAACACCGGCCTGGCCCACACAGCGCAGATGGGTGGGCACTGGGACACAGATTTCAACGAGTTACACCTGTGTTCCAACAACAAGGAGGGGCTAGCTCTCTGCTCGATCTCCAAGTTCATCGGCCACACGGTTGTTCAAGAGGCAGTGAGGGTGCCCTCGGCCGGCAACGACGAGTGGGCTGGCATCACCTTCCGTGCGTTGGACGAGGATAACTACTGGTGTGCCTACTACAACGAGGGTGACGACACGATCAAGCTGCGTCAGAAGCGTGGCGGGGAGTGGCAGAGCCCTCTGGCCAGCTCGACGACACTGGGCTACGGACCCCAAATGTGGATCTGGATCCGTGTCGAGGCCAAGCTCTCGCTGTTCACTGTCTACTGCTCCAGCGACGGTTTGACGTGGTTGTTGGCCTTTTCGCCGTGTGTGGACATCACCAACTCCTTCGAGCGGGCCGCATTCCAGGAGGGTTACGTGGGCCACGCTGGCTATGGTGCTAGTGATGAGGACCAAGAACCAGTCCAGCCACCCGCCTATGATCCCCCTGCCCCCTACTCTGGCACAGACAGTGGGGCCAGGATCTTTGGGACCAACGTCGGCATCGTCGTCACCAACCTGGTCACCAAGTTGGAACCGCACTACTACCTGGTCAACACCGGGTTTGTGACAGCCGACGACAAGTACGTTCAGGCAGTCGCCTGGGATCCAGAGGGATACCAGACGCTCTACGCGCTGACCAAGACAGGCGTCTGGATCAACGTAGGCTTCCCGAGTGGTACCTGGACCCAGATTACTACCGCTGCAGCAATCTATGCCAGCCATGGGTATCCTGCTAATTTCATCTACCCTGGCGACCTGCGAATGAGCATTGAGGCAGACTACTTCGCCATCGCGTTCTCCGGTCCGGATGGCGGAGGTAGTGGGAAGAACCTGGCGAATGTCATCGCGCGCGTGACCGGCTTGATCTACTCTCATGCCTCTTTCACAGGAAAGAATGTCTATGCCGCTTATGGTGGCCGGCCGCGAATCCAGTGGGCGCAGCATAGCGCAGCCCTCACTCTGTACCACGCCTCGCCATGCTACTATTCCATGGGGTACGCCCCGGCAAAAATTCGCAAGAGCATCGACCGAGGAGTTAATTGGGCAGAAAGTACAAGTGTTGGTGAGTCAGACTATCCGTCGATCACCATTCCCTATGATTCACCTGGCAACACAGGGGACCTCTACGGCTATTGCGGCGGTGAGGGGAATGGAGTCGTCTACGATGCTTCTCTGCGAAAGACGATCAACGCTGCCGCTACTTGGACTGCCATGATTAGTCCTTTCTACTGTCGTAAGGTGGGTACTGGTGGTCATCACAATTACATCTGGATTCTGGCGAGCCAGAGCCGCTTTTCTGAGAACGCGGGACAGGACTGGACGCTCTTGCCGACAGGCTCCGGTGGCACCGAGTCCAATGCCCTGTGGGTGAATGGGGAACTCAAACGAGTCGTAATCACCAATGGAGCAACGATCAAGCTGTGGGACCGCGGCTGGGCCGCAGTGCAGGACCGAACTGGTGACCTGGCAGACACCGGCGCCACGGCGATCAACTGTATCGAGCGGTTTGGGGAGGACCTCTTCTAATGACCACTGTCGCCTTCAAGCAGCACGAGGTGGTGGATGGGTGCCTCGACCTGACCATTGAGGAAATGTACCGTGCCCTGGGTGAGTATGCAGGTCTACATCTGTTCAGCTTCGATGACGAGATCGCTGACACCTTCGAGGAGGTGGACGATGCTGTATGGGGCAGTGTCTCCGAGGGAACCTGGGGCGTGAACTCGGACAGCCAGCTCGAGGGCACCGGAGGCGGGGGCGCGCAGTGGTACTGGCTGCTCTCACAGGAGGACGTACCCGCATCGTTCGTGCTGCAGGTGGACAAGTACAGCGAACGGGGGGCCATCGCCTTCCTGGCCGAGGATGCAGATAACCTCTACTACGTCTCGTGGACCAGTACAGCGTGCAAGGTGGCCAAGATTGTGCTTGGAGTCGAGGAGGTCCTGTGCAGCCTGCCCAAGACAGACTATGCCGGCGAGTGTGCCCTAACGCTCAGCGTACAGAGGGACAAGTATGGCCACTACATCTCTCTGTGGGCAGACGACGACTTTGTAGTCAATGCCTATACCAGCGTGGGCCTCGGCGAGCCGGAGACGGGTGCCGATGTGGCTGGTGCCAAGATTGGTTTCGGGGTCTACCTGGGCGAAACGGTCCTGTTCGACAACCTGCGCATTGCCGAGCTTACCGAGGTCCTGCCCATCGTGACCATCGATGTTGGTGAGACACCCCTGGGAGCGTTGCAGCGTGCCATTGGCCGTCGACACATCAACTACTTCTGCCGGTGGAACGGGGAGCTGCGGGCCTGGCGACCCAAGGCACAGACAGCGAAGCACATCTACACGGCTGACGAGGGCTATCTCTTCAACGAGCAGATCGACCGCCGCGGGCTGATCTCCCACTGGCGACAGATAGGCGCATGGGATGTGGCCGATGCCTGGGACGAGGACCTGCTGCAGAACGTCGGGCACAAGTTCCATAAGGATGACAATCCCGACTTGATGACGCAGGGGGAGTGTCAGACTGAGGCCGAGCAGAGCCTGATTCGCTCCAAGGAGTACGCACACACCATTGACCTTGAGGCGCCGCTGAACGTGTTCTTGGAGCCCGAGGACCGGGTCACCGTCCGGGATGGCGACTGGATCCTGACGGCCTATTCCCTCACCCTTAGGGGTGGTGAACTGACCCTGTCTGGGCAGATGCGGGAGTACACGTATGAGTAGGGAACGCGACCTGATCCGCGCGATGGACAAGCGAGCTGAGGACCGCATCACAGACTATGAAGCCCAGCACACGATCGAGGTGGGTGTAGTCAAGGGCCTCACCCTGGCCGGTGCCAGCGTCCAGATGTCGGAGTCAGGCCGTTTCCTGAGGAACGTGCCGCGCACGCAGGGGATCGAGCTGGTGGTGGGAGCCACCGTCCTGCTGGCCCGGGTCACACGCCGCAAGTGGGTGATCATCGGGGCACTAGAGGCAGATAATGCCTTGACGCCCACGACAGCCAACTATGTGCCCGTTGCTGGCATTCAAGACCTGGTCTGCGAGGACCGCCCAGGCTACATGGAGGTGCGCTGGACAGCATCCTACTTTCAGATTGAGTGCTACGAGGTGCAGGTCAACACGGTAGCAAGCGAGGAGGGGGCTACAACCTACGTCACCGACAATACGCAGTTCATCTACGTGGACGATGTGGGCACCTACTATGCCCGCGTCCGCGCAGTAGGCCCGAATTGGCAGAGAGGGAGCTGGTCGAGCTGGACAGAGGGCGATGTGCTCGTTCTCAGCACTACATTTGTTGACCTGACCGACACACCCGGTACCTACTCGGGCTATTCGGACAACATCCTGATCGTCAATGCCTTGGAAGACGCACTCGAGTACATCGCTTTTCAGCTGACCAGCCTCAAAGACACGCCGGATAGCCTATCTGGCCAGGCGGGCCAGGCGCTCATAGTAAATGATACAGAGGATGGGTTCGGGTTCGGGGAAAGCGGTGCTGTGGCCTTCCTCGATCTGGGCGATACGCCATCAGACTATACCGACAAGGGTGGGTGGGTCGTCGGCGTTGCCAGCGACGAGACTGCACTTGAGTTCAGGCGCTACTACCTGATGCTCGTCTGGGACCAGATCACGGATGTGGCAGTCGGCAATGCCTCTACCGAGGAAAGCCTGTTCGGTAGTGGCCGTGGCACCAAGACGCTTGTCGCAGGTAACTTTATTGAGGGGACGCACCTGCGGATACATGGTGGTGGCCACCTGTCCACTACTGGCACGCCCGCGCTGACCATGAAGATCTATCTAGGCAGCACGGAGATGTGTAGCAGCGGTGCAGTGGCGCTCAACAGCAGTATCAGCGACGTTGGCTTTCGCTTTGAGATCGACATTATCTGCCGAACGGAAGGCGAGACCGGTACAATGGTAGCCTCGGGTGTCTTCGAGTATGACGAGGACAGTCAGCACACGTTGGTCAAGACATCTGAGGTAACAGTGAACACTACTGTAGATCAAGAGGTCAACGTCACAGTACAGTGGGGCACGGCCGACCCATTGAATACGATCACATGCCAGATGCTGCTGATTGAGCTGATCGACGTCGACACGCTATCTCCAGCTAACCCAAGCAACCTGGGAGCAGAGTAGGAGAGAGGAACAATGGCATTTGTGCCTGTTTGGGGTTCTGGGTTCGAGATGGGCGCTGTACCTGCACCGGTGGGCTATTATACAGGATTTGGTGTGGGCACTGCCAAATACACTGGCGTCTATGGTCTGGTGCTAGGTGCAACCGCAAGCCACAGCTTCAGGATGGATGGCGTGGTGGGTGGTGCCAGCGAGATGTACTGCTCATTCTATTTCAGCCGCGGTAATGCAACAGAGGGCACACCTGTAGCTTGGCGCTGGCTCCTTGACAGTGGCCACTATGTCGAGATTCGCTTTACCTCCAGCTATTGGGATGCATATGTGGACGGGGTCAAGGTTGCGGACCATAGCCTCAGCGGCTTCACTGGCTGGCACCACGTCGAGTTTCGCGCGGTGATCGACAATGCCAGCGGCATTCTGCAAACTAAGATCAATGGCGTTCCAGACATTGACTACACAGGGGATACCCAGCCTGACGCTACCAATCTGATCACGAGGGCATATCTACAGTATTGGCATCAAGTTCATCCGCTCTATGCCAGAACTACCTACTACGATGATATGGTAATGGGGACCGGTGGCTGGCCGGGGGACTTTCGCTTTGTTGGCTTGGTACCTAACGGTGATAGCAGTGTGCAGTGGACCGGCTCCGATGGCAACCAAGTAGACAACTATGCCCTGGTTGACGAGAGACCGCCGGGAACAGCAGACTATGTTCTGGCCACTGCATCGGACCTGAAGGACAGGTACACCATTGGCAATTTCGACGCGGCGGACAAGGTCATCTCATGCGTGGTCAACTGGGCCCGCCACCTCCGAACGGGCAGTTATGTCCATCAGGTCAAGCTTGTTTTGGACGATGGCACCGAGGATGTCTCAGACGCGTACGACTCGGATGTCAGTGCTGGATATGCAGGGAAGATGTACGCGGCGCGTCCCAGTGGTGGTGCGTGGACAGACGCGGCCATTGACGGGTTGATTGCTGGCGTGATGTCTGTGATCGCTACAGAGTAGGGCTATGTCAGAGGAGCTTCAAGTTCACCAGCAGATCATTGAGGTAGGTTACAACCTGCCGGAAGAACTGCAGGTTCACCAGCATGCCATTGAGGTAGGCTACCGAACACATCTTACGCTAACCTGGACGGAGCACAGCATCTACTGTAGCTCAATCAAGGTCGAGCGCAAGGTAGATGCTGGTGACTGGGTCCAAGTACAGAGTCTGAACCCAGGGCTGGAGTACTTCTACGACCACGATGTTGAGTCTGGCCACACCTACCATTACCGGGTACGTGCCTACAGCAATATCCGGGGCTACAGTATCTACTGCAAGGCTGTCGAGATCGCGCTGTGAACTGCAAAAAGATCCCGTGCGAGGTCTACTCCCGTGTCGTGGGCTACCTGCGACCCGTCCAGAGCTGGAATGTAGCCAAGAAGCACGAGTTCAAGGAGCGCAAGGCCTACAAGGTCAAGAAGGAGAGAGATGAGGAATGCCTCAATATGACGTCCTCGGGGAAATCTGCCAGCGGCTAGTGGAGCTCAGCCAGGTCGGGGTAGACCTGGAGCCCATCCGTGATAAGCTGTTTCCGCCCCCACCGCCCACGATCTACAAGGCGCCGACCATCTACGGCCTGCACGAGGGGCCTGCAGACTGGCTGGGCACAGTCAAGGGCTGGCTCACCTTCACCGTGAATGTGTGGGAGGTCAGCCGGCTGGACTACAGCCAGCTCGCTGCACAGGGACACAGCGTGATCGTGCGACTGAACAATGGCTACTACCCGAATGGCACCATTCCCCATATGGGGCAGTATCAGTCATTCGCCGATCGCTGCCGGTACGTGGCCGAGCGCTCGGTGGGCGTGCGGATCTGGATTGTGGGCAACGAGCCCAACCATCCGCAAGAGTGGCCGGACAACGTCAAGATCTATCCGGCCGACTATGCCGACTGCTACCGCCGTGTCCGGACAGCAATCAAGGCTGCCTGCCCTACAGACGAGGTCCTAGTGGCACCCTCTGCGCCCTGGTGCGCGCTGGTGAAATACGCGGGCAACCCGAGCGGCGACTGGGTACAGTACCTGCTGGACGTGCTGGATCGCGCCGGCGATGTGGATGGGGTCGCGCTGCATACCTACACCCGCAGCCACAACCGGGACGAGATCGCGGCCACGAACCTGAAGATGGGTCCCCCATTCGCGCACCGCTCGTCCAACTTCCAGTGCTACCGTGACTACCTGACTGCCCTGCAGCTGGGGTATGCGGGGATCCCGCTCTACATCACGGAGTGCTGCCCGGTGGTCAGCGGCTGGGACAACGCCGATCGCGGCTGGGTACAGGGTGCCTACGAGGAGATCAACCGCTGGAACCTGACGCATCCTGGCTGGGCCATCTACTGCCTGTGTCTGTACCGCGGTGCACCGTATGACCGCTGGTACTTTGGGGATAAGAGAGAAGTGCGCGTGGACTGGGCCTATGCCCTGGCACGTAACTATGTGAACCGGAGGGAAGCATGAAGAAAGTATGGATACCGATCGCCACCCTGGTTGTTGCGGTGATCGTGGGCCTCGTGGTTGGGGGGATCCTCAAGCCCAGCACATTGTGGCAGCAGAGCACCCAGCCGCAGCTGGACAACCCCGGCTTCGAGGGAGGCTTCTACGAGAGTGGCGGTGTGGGTGAGCTGGTAGTGGGCAACAGCTGGCAGGTGTGGTACAACCCTGCCCTGAAACGGCCTGAGTACAAGCCCGAGACGCTGGATATAGGCAGGGCTCGCGTCCGCAGCGGCGCATATGCCCAGAAGTTCTTCACCACCTATGCTGCCCACGATGCCGGCATCTACCAGGAACTGTATGGCGTGGTCCCAGGCCAGTGGTACAAGTTCTCAGCCTGGGGCTACCAGTGGAGCTCAGAACAAGATAACCCCGACGTATCGACCAAGGACGGCAAGTGCAGCGTGTTGGTAGGGATCAACCCCTGGGGCGATGCCAACCCGCGTGCTCGCACCACGGTGTGGGGCAAGGAGGCCCTGCAGGTCTATAACCAGTGGGTGCAGGTCAGCGTCGAGGCACAGGCGTGGTCAGAGAAGATCGTCGTCGCCGTACGCCAAGTATGCGAATGGCCGGTGAAGCACAACGACGCGTACTGGGACGACACGAAGCTCGAGCTGGGTGGGACCGGTGACGCAGTCACGCCGGCGCCAACGTATACGCCGTACCCCACCTACACTCCGGCCCCGACGTGCACTCCCTGTCCCGCGGGTGGGAGCTGCCCGTCGATCGACGATATCCGCCGCACCATTCGTGAGGAGATTGATCGTACGACAATCTACCTAGGAGGAAAACCATAATGAAGACGTTCTGGCAGCTGCTCAGAGACAGTGTGATCCTGCAGTCGTTGATGGTGATGATGGTAATGGGTTCAGTGTGCTTCCTGGCCATCACGGGCAAGCCTATCCCTGAGGTCATGGTCAACGTGACCATGCTCATAGCGGGCTTCTTCTTTGGGGCCAAGTCCATCACGGCCGTCCAGTCCGCGACCAGAGACGCTATGGAGGTTGTAACCCAAACGCTCGTCACCAAAGACAAGTTGTCTTGACCGATCGCGCCCGGCCAAAAAGACGAGCCCCTACTGCATTGCCGTGGTAGGGGCTCGTTTCGTGCGCGCGGGTGCCCGCGTGCTGCTCATGATGTTGGTTGCGCGGCAGATGCCTCCTGGGGTAGGGGGTAGCTGGCCACATAGTCTACGACGACGTCGAAGCTGTCGCGGAAGTGGTACCCCGACTGTGGATGCTTGGGGTTCTTCCACGCGATCACCTTCCGCCCTATCAGCTCGTTGCGGAATGCCTCGAACTCCGGGCGCCTCACCCTGTATAGAGCTGCGCCATCCTCGGAGAAAGCGGCCTCGACATCGCTATTCTGCAGGGCCTTGCAGAAGTCAACCAGCTCAGCTGTAATGTCGACATCGAGCAGGACCTGACGACCACCGTTCTTGACAGGCAGCTTGACTGGGTCCACCCAACGCCGGGGGGGACGTCCCACCTCACCATCCCCGTCCAAGTCCACGCCCACGATCTCCTCTACCTCCTGCAGCACATCCTCGAAGTCGCCGAACATCAGGTTGATCGTGCTGGCTACCAGGGTAATGCCGAAGACGATCAGGGCCCACAACTCTGCTGTCTTCAGTGTACGCGAAATGACGAATGTCGTCATTCCTGTGACAAGGGCCAAGAGCAGCGACCAGGCAACAGGCAGCAGCAGGTCCCCCACCGACCTGCGCCGGTAGGTACGCTTCTGTCTCGTCATTGTCGGTGCCTCAGCAGAGAGGCTGTAGCGTTTCTTTCTCATAGTGGACCCCAGTACATCTAGTCAGTTAAAGCGTCCTAGCGGCCTTCTTAGAAAGCGGCCCCTGTAAACGTCCAGTACACGCTCAGTAAACGTGATGTACACGTGACGTTTACATGCTGCCCAAAAAAAGGGGGTGACCGCTAGGAATGCAGCAAGGCCAGCTTGAAGAGGTCCTGCGGGATCTCTGGCACAGCTCCATCGTAGGCTTCATCGTAGATGTTGTAGAACTGTGCTACTTCCTCGATCGACCAGTCGCGGCCCAGCTTATCGAGGATACTACATTCCAGCAGGTTGTCCTTCTTCTTGAGCAGGATAGAGTTTACTGATTGAAACATGGCTTTCTCATCTACCTTTCTGGGTGAAGCGACTTCTTGGTCTCCACCACAACTGGTGCAAGCTGCAGATCGCCGGCATGGTAGGCCTCAAGGCCATACTCCAGCAGGGTACGCACCACGTCCCCCACCGTGACATCTATCTCGCCAGCGACGCCCTTGATCTCCCTGTGCAGCTGCTCTGGGATGCCGCGGTAGGTGTGGATCTCGGTCTGGTGTGCCTCGTCCCAGTTGCGCCCGCGTCTGGGCTGGGGTGTGGACAGCAGGTCGATCGTGTCTTTGGGAACCTCGTACTGCTTCCTAGCCATTGACCATCCTCACCAGCCGCGCATACTCGACTGCGGCCCTCTCCCTTGGCCCATACTCCCATATGGTCTGGGAGACGGCGATGCACTCCTTGAGCTTGGTGGCCACGTGGATTGGCGACAGCACCAGGCCGGGAAAGGTACGCTCGAACTGGGCCAGCATGACCTTGCTCTCGTTGGTGCGCTCGTCGTAGAAGGTAGGCAGGACCCCGAGTACGCGGCCTGTCCAGCCCTGCTCGCGCAGGCGGGCCAGCATCGTGAGTGTGGCCACAGTAGAGTGCAGCGATGCTGCATCCAGCCCGGCCGGGACGATCACCTCGTCCGATGCCAGCAGCGCTGCCTCTTGCAGGCCCCCAAGCGATGGCTGGATGTCCATCACCACATACTCAGCACGGTCGCCGAGGTGGGGGAGTGCCCTGCGCAGCACGTGCAGCATGTGCCCCTCCGAGGCCAGGAGCAGCTGTGCGCCTGCCGTACGCTGGCTGCCCGGGATCAGCTCCAGGTTGGTGCGTCCGGTGGTCCGGATCACCGCTGCCGGCGGCGCGCGATTCACCAGCCAGTCGAACACACAGTCTTCCGGCTCCAGCCCCAGGCCTAGGGAGAGGTGCCCTTGCGGGTCGAGGTCGATGAGTAGGGTGGGATGTCCCGCAAGGGCTAGCCCGTGGGCCAGGGTAAGGGCGGTTGTGGTCTTGGCCACACCGCCTTTCTGGTTCGCGACAGTGATGATGCGCACCGGCTCTCCGTAAACGTCAACGTGTACACGACGTATACATTGTAGCCGGAATAGGTCGACGTGTCAACTGTTTGTGGACAGGATCCCCATATGGAGATTCCTGCCAAAGTGCAACCGGCCACTACCTGTATGATAGCGGCCGGTTGGCAAGTTTCGTTCTAGATCTGGTGTGCGTTGCAGATGTAAATGGTTGTATGTGCCCCTAGTGTTTGCGGATAGCACGTGATGCCAACCCACAGTTCAACGCGCAGATCCATCCAGTCGTCCGCATGCCTGTGCCGGATATACCACTCTGTCTCCCTTTGATTGTGGTTGACGTAGATGAGTGCCTCGCCGGCAAACACCAAGTAGGCGCCATAACGCTTCTTGCTGTCTTCGCATGCGTGTTCCTGTGCATAGTTTACACCTTTTGCCATAGCTGCTTCTCCAGTGCGATGCCACTCAAGTGGCAGGTGTTGTTCCAAGAGCGCGGCGCTTCGTCCGATGACCCCTGAACGCCGGGTGTTTGGTTATCCCTTGCGGGTTGGTGGCAGTTCCACCTCTGCCGTTGGGGGGTTTTTGCTGCTAGGCAGCGCGCCGCGCTCTGGTTATCACTCGGCCTTGCCTGCGTACCGGTCACGCATCTTGCTTACCTCGGTAGCGATCACTGCTACCGTGTCTTCGGCTGTCTCCAGCGGGTCCTCGTGCAGGTCACACAGAAACGTCAGGACCTCATCGAGAACAGCAACCTTTTCTTCCGAACTCATCATCGTCCTCGCTTTCTATGAACTTGTTGATATCCCCATCTGGGGCTGGCCACGTTATTCTCCAAGCCTTCTTTCCAGTGTATCAATGTCCTCGTCGATCGTGGCTACCCTTCGCCGCAGCTCGCGGGCCTCCCCATTGTTCTTATCCATCGCCTGGCGCCATCGTGCATCCAGGTGGGCTCGCCGCTTGTGCATCTGCTGCAGCCGCAGCCAGGTGATCCGCTTGTTGCTCATAGCACCACCGCCTTGTGGGTACTGCCCTGGATATGTCTCCAGACTCTGCAGTGTACAATCTCACTTACATGGGCCTGACTGACGCCAAACATAGTCGCTATCTTGGCTTGTGTCTTTTTACCCTGTGCGTAAGTGTGTCTAATGACTTGTACCTGCTTAACCGTTAGCTTGGAATTGCCATTCTTTGCACCACAAGCACGATTCATCAGGCCCAGACGTTCAGCATGTGCAAGATTCTCCGTGTGCGTAACCCACTCTAGGTTCTCGACAGCATTGTTTAGCTTGTTGCCATCAAGATGGTTGGTCTCGTAATTGTCTGGTGCTGGGCCAATAAAGGCTTCTGCTACAAGCCGATGGACACAGTATGTCTTACGCCCTCCATCTAGACGCAAAGAGACTCGTAAATAGCCATCGCGGGTAAGCGTGAAACACATTCTCTTCCACCGACCCTGGCGACATGATTCAATGTGGCCATCGTTGCTTATCTGGTACAGCCCTCTGTAGCCAGCTATGTCTACCCACTGTTCCTTACTCAAGCCTCACCTCCTGTGCTACGGGCTCGATGAGCTCACGTGCTGCCGTGGCCAGGGTATCAGCACGCATGGTCTCGAAGCGATTGGCCTTGATGACCTTGACCTTGTGCCCACCGGCGACGATGATCTCCTTGATCAGGTCGCGGATTGCCATCAGCTGAGGCTCCTTGCCGCTCTTGGGGCGGGTCAGGTAGATGATCACCAGCTGGCTATCCGTCCGGACTAGGACCTCGTGTGGCTCCTGCAGGTGGGCCAGTGCCTGTAGCACTGCGGTCAGCTCCATCTGGTTATTGGTACTTTCCTCTTGGTTGCCAGATACCTCCTCGATGCGGCCCTCCTCGTAGCGGAGCACAGCGCCCCAGCCACCCGGGCCCGGGTTGGGAGAGCAACCTCCATCTGTCACGATCGTGACTTTCTTCACTCAACCTCCGTGATGATGCTCTTGGGCGGTGCCTTGGGTGGAGTGGAGGGCTTCCAGCTCTCGACCGCTGCCAAGCACTCGTCCTTCTTCTCCAACGCGTCGTCTGACGTCAGGCCGCGGGCCCGCAGCACCGCCTTGAGCGCCACGATGCCCGCCTCGTCAGAGGAGCCCTTGGCGATGCCCTGACGAACGGCCGCGAGGATGAGCTCCTCCTTGGCCTGCTTCAGGTCCTGCACCGGGTCGCCATCCAGCTCGGGAGACTCAGCCTTCTCGACCTCGATCTCCTTCCATTGCTCGTCTGTGGTCACCTTGCGGGCCAAGACGTGCTCCCAGAAGGAGGGCCACTTCATCTCGAATAGGGGGGGAAGCCCGGGCAGGCTATTCTTGGGATTGAAGGTGTCAGTGCGCGCCCAGGGAATGGCGATCAGCTCGGCTGTCCCTTGCTCGCGGCTGCCCTTGGTGCGGGAGAGCTCGTAGGCAAAGTCCGCGTACTTCATCCACGGCTCGAGGACCTTGGCCGTCTGCCCCAGGATCTTCATATTGGAGCTGCCGTAGTTCTGCCACACGTTCTTGGCCTCGGTAGCCACCAGGACATCCACGCCCCGACGCTGGCAGATGCGCAGCAGCTCCTCGATGACCGCCTTGACCAGGCCATAGATGCCTACGTTGTCGGTCAGCTTGAACCGAAAGTCGAGGAAGCCCTGGTACTTGGCATGAACGCCACGGAAGGCCTTGGCCAGCTGTTGTGCGGCTGCCTTGCCACCTTCGAGGATCAGCAGGCGAATGTCATCCTGGAACATCGCCGCATTGTCCACGAGCAGGCAGTCGTAGGGGAAGTTGCCATCGCGGATGTCCTCGTAGAGCTGGATGAGCGCCTTGGTGGTTAGCTCCCCATCAGCCAGCGCGAGAGCATAGACCTCGTGAAAGTAGTCGAACGAGAACAGCAGCTGCTCTGGGTCGTCCTTGCCGTTAGGCGCCCGGTACTGGCGGGAGCGGCCTTCCTCGTCGATGATCAGCCGGCGCGTCTTGCCCTGGTTGTCTGGATGGTAGTAGCTGACCAGGGCGACGGTCTTTCCCTGGCCACGGTTGATGCTGTAGAAAATGCCCTGCACGGATCCGATCTGTACGGCTTGCGTTTTCTTGGCCATGTGGCTCCTTCCTGAGCATAAGATAAGCGTGATTAGCCTAGTCCAGCTTACCCTATTATAGCGGCAATTTTGGGTAGGGTCAAATGGGGCAATCCCCATGTGGGGACTGTGGACGTGTATCCTACCGATGGTTGGTACGGTATGCTTCCAGGTCGTCTGCGCGTACGCAGCGCAGTGGGTACTGCCAGTCGCGGGTCATCAGCACGTGGTAGTAGATGATCGAGGGTAGTTCCTGGGAGACGTAGACGAGGTGGTACGCTTCCTTGCGTGTAATGTGCAGATGATCCGCGGCCTCTGCCGCAGTGAGGCAGGCACCCGGCAACTTGGGTGTCTCCTTTGCCGACCGTGATGGGCGCGGCTCGTACTGCTCCACCCAGGCATCCATAGATGCTGGCGTGATCCCAACGAGCAGATGCGGCTTGAAGTCCTCCACGACGAACGCCGTCAGTGGTGGCTTCTCCCCGAAGCGGCTGCGCCACGAATTGTTGACGACGCTCTGATCTCTCTCCAACCCCATGACCTGGCTCAAGTAGAGTGCGCCCTCTGGCGCTGTCCAATACCCGCGCTTCTCGCAGCGGGCAACTAGGTCGGTAGACATGTGAGCTTCCTCTCCAAAAGGTGAATACGATGCCGGCATTCTCATGATACCACCTATTGTAGGGAACCACAATGGAACAGATGTTCTGTTTACCTTAGTATTTGGTAACTGGTAGGGGGATGTGTATCTTGAGGCCCTCAAGCTGGATCTGCTCTAGGATCCATGCAAGCCCGAACTGGGCAGCCATATCGTTTTCTTCGTGTAGTACGTGACGCCCGATGAGCTCTGCCTGCTTGAGGATAAGGGGCTCTCGGAACTCCTTGCTATGGGCCTTTTTGTGACAGGTGCCCTGCACTGGAATCAGGTTCCAGAACCAGTTCACGTTTCGTTCTACGTTGCGGATGTAGCCATCAGGGATGATCAGATGGTGTGCATGTGGTTCATCTCCTCGGTAGCAGAAGCCGCCATAGCCCCTAACCACACAAAGAGCACACGGCGCTACTACATCCTGGGGTAGGGGAGCATAGCCCAGCCGCCACAGCTGGATAGACAGGTCCTTCTGGACCTCGTACAGTGGCAGCTCGCGGTACTGGGTGAAGCAGATGCGGTAGCCCAAGGGTAGAGTCATCTCCCTGTAGATCCTAGCCCCCCGATCCGCTCACGGCCCTGGATAGGGGCCAGTACGGGGTAGGGGGTTCCATGAAAGACCAATAGGACATCATCCGGCAGCACGACCTGCACCAGGCGATCGCCAGGCCGGACCTTGATGGGCCACGGCCGGATACAGCGACATAGGACCTTGACCGTCTCTCTGAAGTCAGGGTCGATCAGGCCCGGGTTGACGACCAGGCCCTTGCGGAACCAGCCCGAGCGCTGCCGCAGGTCGACGTGTTGGTCCGGCGCCATGTAGAGCCGGATCCCTGTGTCGAAGACACGCGCGAACCCGGGCCATACCAGGCCGCCCTCGGCCACGGCCAGGTCATAGCCAGTACTACGCTGAGTCGCACGAATAGGGGGCTGTGCACAGAAGTGGACCAGCTCGAAGCCGATGTAGCGCGGTATGAGCGGGTTGTGCAGGGCCAGGACGGTGCACTTGTCACCCTCGCGCTCGACGTGGAACTGCTTCTGGCACATCGGGCAGCGCGTCTTGCCGGTGTAGTACACAGCCTGGTCCTGGGCGCAGAACGGGCAGGTGATGATCATGCCAGCACCTCCTTCAACTGTGCACTGATCTTCTGGTACATCAGCGGTGGCGCGGCATTGCCGATCACGTAGCAGGCCAGCCGCCGCGACCTGGGCAGCTCATAGCTGTCTGGGAACGTCTGCAGGCGAGCAAGGGCGCGGGGTGTCATCTGGACCACGCGACCTGCAGACAGCCAGGCTCTCGGTGGTGTTCCTCCACCCGCGAGCGTTGGCACGGTGGTAGCAGGCTCCTCTGCATAGCGAGCCCCCTTTCCCGCCTTGCTGGTTGATAGGCCCGTGTTGCCATAGCCGGGCATGAGGAAGGCCCTCTTGTCACCCTTGTCGCTAGCGGTAATGGTGAAACAGGGTTCATCATCCATGCGCGTCTGCACTCGCCGATCGGCGACATCGTTGGGTTGCGCATAGTGCGATCCCACGAGGAACGCACGTGGATAAGCCTTCGCCCCGTCCACGACCGTGAATATGGGCTCGTCTTGGTCCCTGACCGTTATGGTTCCACGGTCGCGTGCGTTCTGACCATCCACGACAAATGCACGCGGCATGTTGTTGCCGGCCCCGATCGTGAACATCGGTTCGTCGGCCTCACGTGCCACGAACCGGTCGTTGTCTGCAGTTGGGTGCAGCAGAAACGCACGTGCATTCACGAGGACCTTGCGTATGGTCATCGCCGGCTCTTGCGATTCGCGATAGACGGTGCCGTAGCAGTTGCCCTCGCCATCGTAGCTGTTCTGATTGCTGAACAGCGCGCTCTGCGACAGATGCTCGGGCAATCGCTTAAGCTGCCAGGGAGCAAACTTGCTTTCGGGTAAGGTAGGGATCAGGTCCTCAATGGCCTCGTACCAGCCGATCCACGGCTCTGCAGGCGGCAGGGGTGGCAGGAGCGACCCACGAACGGCACGCAGGATCAACCGCTGCCGGGTCTGTGGCACACCGAAATCGGCAGCGTTCAGGTGCTCCCAGTCGACCATGTAGCCCTCGGCAAAAAGTGCATCGACGATCGTCTGGAAGCTCTCGAAGGTCCGATAGAACCAGATGTTCTCCAGCGTGAACACGCGCGGGCGCAACGCGTGGATGTAGCGGGCGATCGCCCGACCCAGCGCCTTGCCTTCCTCTGACTCGATGCGGCTGCCATTCGCACCGCTGGCATCCAGGCAGGGTGGGGAGGCATGCAGCACATCAGGCCGGGCCAGCGTCTCGGGGTCCACATCTTGGACATCAGCGACGATCGCGCTGAAGCCATTGAGCTCAGCGACCTGGGCCACGTCAGCATTCCTCTCTATACCCCAGAGGTGCCGGTAGCCCGCGGCCCGAGCGCCAACTCCAACGCCCTCGCCGCCACTGAATAAGGTGGCCACAGTCGGCTGGCTGCTATGCATACCACTCCTCACGCTCTACGGTTGGTTCTATAAGCTCTGCTATCTGCTCATCGATCACGTAGTGGGCCTCCTCGAATGCGTCCTGGTAGATGGTGTATTCGCCATCATCCCAGATGGCCTCGCCCTTCGGGTCAGACACGGTTACATCCCAGGTGTCACCGCTGCGCTCGACCACGATCTTGTACCCTCGATACCGTCGCGTTGCCATTGCTCCTCCGCTTGAGGGATAGTCTCCCTGCAGGATTTTGAGGCCCTGCAGGGAGACCCTTGCCACGCCACGCCGTGCCCGGCCTCGCCCTGCCAAGCCTTGTGTGCTTTGTGGTACAGTTCCCCACATGGGGTTGAAGCCACGTGGGGAGATTCCCTGCCACGCCCCGCCAAGCCACGCCACGCCCTGCCACGCCTTGTGTACTAAACAGCCTTAACTGAACAGGCTGTCCCATTCACGCTGATCATCTCGACAGGTTTGCCGATCCGTTCTACTTCATACTGGCCATACCGAGGACGCCAGTCACCGAGCCCGCACTGCATACCAGCGATGATCAGCCAGTAGTAGATCTTGGATTCATCGATCAACCGAGGTCGGTACTGCAACTCAAAATCCACAGCCCACTCAGGAAACATCGGTCGTGTGCGCAGTATACGGTCTCTCTTGATTTTGGCCATGACCTGTAACCAGTATTCGTCACGTACGGGATCCAGTTCTTCAAGCGTGACACCAGTCCGCCTCTCAATCTCCAAGAAGGGTGCCGGCAGGCTGGGAACATACAGTGAGGGTGAGACGATCTTGCCCTTGCTCTCCCACCTAGCAGCATCTCTGATGGAGGCCTCGATGTTGTGGCCGGGCATGGTAAGCTGCCTGTGCTTGTTCAAATACAGCCTGCCCTCCCACTCAATCTTGGCGATCTCCTCGTGGACTGCTTCAGTCTTGCCTTTGATGCTGGTCTGCGCTTTGAGCTTCGCCACCATCGGATCGGTCGGATTTGCCATTCGACCATTGGAAAGGAGCAGGGGGGTAGTGCCTGTGATCCGATATTTCTGCAAGATCACGCGCCGATCGATGTCCATGTCCTCCTGGACCAGTCTCTTGTATGTCATCTGTTCTCCTCTCGGCCAAACCCGGGTGCTCTACTACCGGTTGTAGCAAAGCATCCCAATCAATCTCTCTGTCGGGCTCTTCTTCCGCAAAGAGCTCAGCCCAGTCTACGTTGACTCTGGTACTTCGTACTCTGGAAACAACGACCGAAGTTGGTATCTCATCCACTGCTCACTCCATGTCTCCCCATCTGTGACTTGAAAGGCGTACATCCCCACCGAGATTGGGCCGCTCTTCAGGGTCCGGCCAAACTTGGAGGAGAGTTGTAGGCAGGGTGTGGACATCTGCACGCCCAGTTCGTTGCGGTTGTATTGGTGCCAGTGGGTGTGGCTGCGCATGACGACGCCCACGTCGCGCGGATACTGTCCTACGGATGCAGATACGATGCCCTGCACGCGCTCCTTGTCCACTGGGGTGCCCCTGCCGTAGGGCACACTTGAGACGCCAACAAAGTGCCGACAATCGAACTTCAGGCCATTGACGGTCACGAATAGATGCTCGGCGATACCTTCACAGTGCTTGATCTTTCGAGCAACTTCGCGCTCCCAGTCCTCGTCTGCTCCCACATGATAGGGCGTCCCGAACGTGATAAAGTTGGCATCGGCATTGATGCGATCAATGGTGGCCGCTGCCTCGTCGGTCTGCTCTGTCCGATCTGCTGTGAGCAGCTCCGTGCCACCGCTTCGTGTGCCTTTGCCGTCGATCAGGTCTCCGTTGGCGATCAGTATGTCAATGTGTCCGAGCCTCTCAATCTCGGCATCGAACCACTTCCAGAACCTACGACGGAGTTGGTACAGCTTGTAGCTTGGCTGGCCTGAGTCGCAATCCGGCCGGGCGTCAAAGTCCGGGTGGGTCAGACCGAATGCGCTCCCAGCGTGGGTATCGGCAATCTCCAGTATCAGTTTCTCAGCAGGCATCTTTCCTCCAGTTTCCCCATATGGGGATCTAGGCATTGAGCCGGGGGACAAAGAACCCTACCAGCTGTCCATCAACGAACAGGATCTCCTTGCCCGCGATGGCCTGGTCGAGGTGGTGTGCGTTCTCGCGCGTCTCCCGTGCCCAGTGCAGCACAGTCTGTACGTTCGCCTCGGTGAGGTACGTCATGCCCAGCCGTATGGCCATCCTCAGGGCCTTCTCTTCCTCGTCGGTTATCCACGGCTCTTCTTCTCCAACCTCGTTCCACTCTTCCATTAACGTCCTCGTTGTCCTTCCAGTTCCTCTAGGCTATGCACGATCGGGATGCCGCGCATGCTGGCCACGAACACTTCCAGGTCTGCACCGTCGCTCTCCCCATCCAGGCGCAGCACATAGTCCGCGGCCTTCACGATCAGCACCAGGTCAATGAGCATCCATACCAGGTAATGCTGCGGTGTCTGCATGTGCCAGTAGTGGGAGAGCAGGGGGACGATGGGGATGTAGCCGCGGTCGAGCAGCTCGTTGGCCACGTCGAGCTGGCACCGGACATTGGCCTCCTTGTCTCCATTGGAGTAGGGGGAGGCGATGTACACGACCTGCCAGCTGGAGCTACCCTGGATGATAGAGAGTAGAGCCAGCAGTAGCCGGCAGATCTGGTCGTCGCCTTCGGCCAGGACATCCTTGGTAAGCAGCCGGCGGTACTGTTCCTTGATGCGGTGGTACAGAATGGGCGCTTCCACTAGAACTCCTGTTCGATTCGTGTAGCAAGGATGGGCACCATTTACCCTCCAGACACCTTGATAAGGACAGCCTCAGCCTGGGGGACAGGGCACCAGTCGCTATGGATGATGTCCTCCTTACGCCAGTGCCAGTGATGACAAACATGACAGGCCCACTGGTCTGGGTGCACGGGCTGGAAATAGGCACACTCCACCAACTTTCTGCATACCGCCAGCAGGTCGAGTGCGACAGCGATGAGGTGGGCATTGGCCTTCCATTCCTCTACAGTCTCTGGTGTCCATTCCCCGCTGTCATAGTTGTAGTCACCCATCAAGGCAACACAGCATACGCACTTGCCATCTATGACACGACAAACGCGCACGTCTATGTCGTCTTCCGTCACCGCTTCCCACGGTCCTGGTGTATGTGCCATTGTTCCTTTTCCTCTCTATGCCGGGGGAGTGCTCCCCCTATCTCCTACTACACGAAGTTTCGCCCAAGACCGACAAAACTTCTTGTCAGACATAGACATCTGTCCAGCTATGGCCCAGGCCCCTCTGCCCCCTCACCCTCGTCAGGTGTAGCGATGAGCACGTGCAGCCAGAACTGCATCTTGTTCACGATGTCGATGTAGTCCTGGGCAGTTGTCCCATCGGGCACGACATCGGCCAGGCTCAGCAATGTTGCTGCCGCAATCCCGTCCTTGTGGTCCACCGCGATCGCGGGTGCTATCTCGCGCACGACCCCAGGCGCATCGATCTCAGCAATGATCCCCATAACCTCATAAGGTGTTGCCATCAGGTTCCTTTCACCAGTTCCTTCTCAAACGTGAGGCCCGCTATCTGCTGCAGCTCGAACACGATCTCCAGGAACCCCCACAGACCGAGCCCTACGGGTTGCTCTCTCTTGCCCACCAGCGATGCACGAAAGTCCTTGTGCATCCCGCGCAGGACACTCTGCTGCGGCGCAGGCAATCGCTGGAAGGCTGCCTTCATGGCGTCCAGGCGGATTGCGTGCCGCTCTGTAGTATTCAGTTGTTCCATCTAGCTCTCCTCCTTCCCCATGTGGGGAAACTCACGTACCATGAGGTCCTCGGGCGTCTCTTGCCCAGGGGCGGCTCTTTTCCAGAAGAAGGGTGTGCTTGCTTCCTCACACTCGTCACGCAGGGAACGTGCCCAAGCGAAGTCGCCGGGTCTTGCCTTGGGACCAGTCTCAAAGCCACACGCAACCCAGTCCAGTCCCTCTTGCAGCAAGATAGGCTGATCGCCAGCTTCGGGAAATGCCGCCTGGTAAAAGGCGTACATGGGGCGATAATCATACTTGGGCAGATAGTCCCAAACGTACAGTCGTTCCAGCATCGGCTCCACGCTCACCCCGCGCAAAACAAACGGGCAGCCCAGCAGCAGTCCTATTCGCTCGTCAGCACAGTGCTGGTTCTCTGCCGTGACCATCCCAATGACGTTGGGAAGCGGCAGCTCGAATGTCTTGCCCAGCTGCATAGCCCACAGGCTGCCCTCCATCGGCCAGCGCCGCCGACGCACCGCGGGATGGATGAACCAGTCGAACATCTCCCTAGCCCGCTTGGTTAGAGTGACAAACGTGTGTTGCTGGCAGAACGCCATCACCGAGAAGATATCGTGGCGAATCTCGTCGGGCACCTGCTCGTGCCACAGATCGCCCATGAACTGCACACCGATGACCGAGGGCTTCCTCCGACGCATTGGTTCCTCCAGCCGCTTCTCTATCAGCACTGGCGGCCCCTCGCCCGCATAGGCTGCCCGCACGTCATCAGGGAACGCCGGGTTTGCTGCCATCCGGTCGGCCATGCGCAGGTGCCAGCAGTTGAGGCAGCCCTCTGACACAGGCGTACACCGCATGGCAATGGGCGACCATGTATGTGTTAGATATTCTATGTTGGTGCGTTGCATTTGCGGTTTCCTCTCTTTTGTGGTATATTGAGTACCTAGGAGATACCTATATGAATACTATGCTGGGCGTTCTCAAGGTCGCCGCAAAACGAATTGGTATTCCATTTGCTGAATACATGGCAAAGCGTGAATCGGGCCTCAAGTGGTGCACGCTCGGTAAACATTGGCAACCTCTGTCTGTATTCTACCGCAACCCCGCTCGTTCTGATGGCCTGGCTACTTCTTGCCGCCGATGTATGAGCTCTGTAGATAAGGGAACACCACTTCTCTCTGAGAAACAGGAAAGACTTGCGCAAGGTCTAAAATGGTGTAGTGGTTGTCGCGAATGGTTGCCATCAGAACAGGTCCCCCAGAGCCGTTGCCGTAGTTGTCTCAACCAATACGCGCGGGAGCGGTATGCCACAAACAAGCGGTTCCGACAAGAACGTAGGCAACATACACATTCTCGCAAGCGCAATACAGAGCCGATCCCGCCAGAAGTGCAAGACGCCGCTCTTGCGACCACAAACGGTCGCTGTAAGTACTGCGGCATGCCAGCTAGTGGTTTTGACCACATCATTCCTGTTTCCAAAGGGGGCGATGCTGGCCCTGACAACATTGTGCCAGCCTGTACGTCCTGCAACAGCTCAAAGAAGGATCGCAACCTGGACGAATGGCTTGCATCCAAGAACTAGCGCATCCCATATACTCAATGGCCGTCTCATTCATCTCGTCTCTCTCTTCTGCTCTCATCCTTGCTGGCAGGAATTACGAATAGCAGGATCCCAGCAGCGACATTCACAAGCACGCGCACGATCTCTCTTGGCAACATGTTCTCATACCCACCTCTGGCCGCGAGAGTCAGGATACATAGTACCAAGAGCGATAGCCCTGCTCGTTGTCTGGTGTTCATCGTGGGTCACGCTACCGATCTAGCTACACGAAACGTCTTGGCCAGGGTAGTGATGACTCCCTCGTGCACTGCCAACCAGCCCACCACCTCGACGATGCGCTTCCCCTGCCAGTCACGCTGGTCACCATCCCCATTGACGCTTGGGCTCGGGTGGTAGCCATTCAGCCACCTCAGGGCCCGCTGTGCTTCCCCCTGCGTCAGCTCCTTCGAGCTGCCCAGGGTACGCCCTACCACGTGGCTGAAGAACAGCAGCCGAGCAGCACGATCCACATACTTGCCATAGCCGCGCTGCACCTGGAACCTGGCCTTATAGGCTGCCTGGTATGGCCCCCAGCTGATGTTCAGGCTCTGGACGATCTCTGCAGACGCAGGCCCCCCATTCCCGCGGTCGACCTCGCGCTGCAGCAGCTCGATCTCACTCATCGCTTGCCTCCCTTTCATCCTTCAGCCGCTGCCATTCCTGCCGCCAGTAGGCACACTCTCGCCGCAGACGAGCGCACTCCTTTAACGCCAGCCTAAAGTCGTCCTGGCGCGATTCCAAGTCAGCCTTGGTAGCCGTCAAGTCTGCCGTTGTGTCTTTCAGCGCTGCATGTACCCCGCGCAGCTGTGCCATCAGGCCCTTGCGGTTACTCAGCCTCATCCAGCCCTCCCCGTCAAGCGGTTTCTGTTTCCACAGGTCCCCCTCCCGCGCCCGCCCTCGACAATGCAGGCCATTCCCCCATAGCTGGAACTCCAAGAGGCAGATAGGACACTGTGTCTTCTCCCCATGCCCTAGCGATACACAGAGAGCCCCACAGCGCGGACAGCGAAACCCCAGGCTGACAGGACGGCACTCGTCCAGTCCCAGCCTCGATGGCTGTTCCTCACGTACCTCATGAGAGGCGTAATTGACAACCTCTTCTACCCATTCACACGCTGATACCATCAAAACACGACCTCCTTCTCATCGCCCTTGGCTACCGCGACAAGGCACAGCTTGTCCCCAAGGAACTGCTCCACCAACCGGTACTCCGACCAACACAATTCTCGGTAAGGGCAGTATGCCGCTGGCCACCATGGCAGCTTGGACTCGCCGGTCGGGATGTCATAGCCGTAGACCCGCCCGTTCTTGTCCTGCTTCGGGATAGCATTGGCCGGCGGGGGATCCCCAGCAGCCTTCTTGCTCTTGTAGATGACCACGTCCTCCGGAGCACACGCCCTGTCGAACGCGAACGGGTCGTCCTTGCTGTACACATCCTTGAACAGCCAGTACAGCTCCTCACATCGCTTCCGGTCCAGGTCAACCACAGCCTCCATCAGCTCCTGGTTGTCCTTGTTCTCCAGGAGGACAATGCAGGTCCAGCAGTCGCTGCCCTTCATCTCGAGCTGGGCCTGGTCGTAGTACCCAGGTTTCTCAGCCTGCAGGCCGTGACTCTGCACCCTGTAGAAGCCCTTGCTGGCAATGCTCTTGAGCTCGATTGCTACTCGAGCTCCTGACGCCCACCCATAGATGTCGAAGAAGGCGGCCCGCTCGTCATCATTCAACTCCAAGATGCCATCCGGCTGTACGTGGACCTGGTGCCCATCCGGCGTGACCCACTTTGGAAGCGGGAAGGACACAGCAGTGTCCAGCTTGAAGCCAGCGTGGATC
>Ga0307379_10001782_pt1 | contig 33041 bp, 32 predicted proteins | sample UN2MG_FD_202237 | JGI IMG/M metagenome (GOLD analysis project Ga0307379, IMG submission 202237) | Soil microbial communities from Risofladan, Vaasa, Finland - UN-2 | ecosystem: Environmental > Terrestrial > Soil > Coastal area > Acid sulfate soil | place: Finland: Risofladan, Vaasa | collected...
CTAGGGTGTACCAGTTGTCCCGCCAGGGGCATATGCTGGGTAGCCATGTCCGGACGAGATAAGCGCTGAAAGCATCTAAGCGCGAAGCTCACTCCAAGACGAGACCTCTCACCGGGTTAACCGGGTAAGGCCGCAGGAAGACTACCTGCTTGATAGGCCGGAGGTGTAAGCACGGCAACGTGTTGAGCTGACCGGTACTAATAGGCCGAGGGCTTAACCCCTTCCAGAGAGCAGATCTGACGCCAGGACCGCGTGAAGACATCCCTCTCTCTCACGACTATGCTCGCCTTTGCTTCCGGTGACTCTAGCGGAGGGGAAACGCCTCTTCCCATTCCGAACAGAGAAGCTAAGCCCTCCAGCGCCGATGGTACTGCACGGGCAACTGTGTGGGAGAGTAGGTCGTTGCCGGGAGCTTAAAGTTCCAGCATGACCCGCCCCCCAACTCAGGGAGCGGGTTCTGCGCGTCTGGGGTCGGCGGCAGGACCCGCTCGTCCTGGCTGCGAACTCTGGAATCTGACCGACGTGCTACGAGGTGAGACGATATGACGCCCAAGATGCAACAGCCCGAGAATATCGAAAAATGGGTGGATGCCGCCAAGCGCCTCGGAGCCGCCGAGGCGAAGGTGATCTCCCCGGAAAGCGTCATTACCGCCCCCTGGGTCCGCCTCAAGTGCCAGTTCGGCTGCGGTGGATGGGGACGCCGCCTCACCTGCCCGCCCCACTCCCCCACCCCCGAGCAGACCCGCGCCGTCCTCGGCTGCTATCAGACCGCGCTGCTCGTCCACTGCCCGGGCGGCGGCGAGTGGCGCTCCATCAAACAGATCGTCGCCGACCTCGAGCGCGAGATCTTCCTCGCCGGATACTACAAGGCCTTCGCCTTCGGCTCCGGCCCCTGCGACCTCTGCGATGAATGCACCCTCGAGCCCTGCCTCCACCCCCACGAAGCTCGCCCCGCCATGGAGGCCGCCGGCATCGACGTCTATGCTACCGCCCGGGGCAACGGCTTCCCCATAGATGTGGTCACCGACCACGCCTGCCCGCAGAACTACTACGGGCTGGTCCTCGTGGAATAGCCGCCCAAAGCCTCTCGTCAGCGTCTCAGCGCCCTCAGCGACCATCTTGCCATTCCGAGCGCGCCTCCTCTCCCCGTGTTCATGTCACCGGACACAGTGCTTCCAGGGCGACAATCGAGCGTCTATCGCTTACAGGGCGCCTGCCCCTCACGTCGCATGGAGCACAACCGGCATCGGCCGGGAGGGCGACAGAGCAAACCCGTCTGGCAAGGAGGCGGAATCATGTATGACGCCAGGTCGTTCGGGATGACGCTCGTGCTTGGGGTCATCCTAGCCGTAGCCTGTATGCAGCCGATGGTCGCGGCGGATGAACTCAACATCGATGTCGACGTGACCGCGACCACGGAAGCCGTCTCGACCTACATCTGGAGCATTGACAAGTGGGCGGACCGGAGCACTCTCACCCTCGATTACGGCGAGGAGGTCCCCGTCAACTACTCCGTCACTATGGACGTCTGCTGCGCCGACGACGAGTACTTGGTTTCAGGGGACATCTACATCACCAATGACGGGTCCGGCAGCGTAGACATCTGCGACGTCGTGGTGACCATCTCCCCTGATATTCCGGGGGCCGCCGACTGTGGCACCACCTTCCCCTACGCGCTGGACGAGGCCGAGACGCTTACGTGCTCGTACAGCGCCATCCTTCCGGACGACTCCACTCGGACCGTGTGCGTCGACGTCACGGCGAACGGTTTCTCCGGCTATCAGGGCACGGCCGACGCTGACTTCGCCGGCGTCGTCGCCGAGGAACTCGACGAATGCGTGGAGGTCGTGGACGACTATGAAGGCTATCTCGGATCCGCGTACGTCTGGGAAGCCCCGAAGACCTTCTGCTACACCCGCATGATCGGCGGCGGCGACGTCTGCGGCTGCCATCAGGTCGTCAATCACGCCTACTTCACGACGAACGACACGGATCTCTCCGCCTGCGCCATGTGGACCCTCTCCGTCCTCACACCGTGCGACGGAGTCTGCACTCGGAGCCCCGGCTACTGGAAGACACACTCCGAGTACGGCCCCGCGCGCTATGACGACACCTGGGCCGAGCTTCCCCACGGTGCCGACACGGACTTCTTCCTCAGCGGGCAGAGCTACTACCAGGTGCTGTGGACCCCGAAGCACGGGAACGCCTACTACATCCTCGCCTTCCAGTGGATCGCCGCTCAGCTCAATGTCGAGAGCGGGGCGGCCATACCGGACGACGTTCTCGATGCCTGGCTCGAAGCCAAGGACCTATTCGAGACCTACACGCCGCAAGACGTAGCCGCTTTCAAGGACATGAGCATCGCACCGCTCAGCCCTATGAGACTGAGATCGAGAACCCGCACGATGTCCGGGGGCAACGACGAGCTGCGCCAGCAGTTCATCGAGCTGGCCGAAATCCTCGCCATGTACAACGAGGGGTACGTCGGTCCGGGGCACTGCTGGGACTAGGCCCGGATCGGTAGGAAGGCCCGTCGAGCAGGGGAGGGCGATCCAAAGATCGCCCTCCCTATGTTCGCATCAGCCTAGCCTGGGCGGAGATCACTGCGAGCGAGTAATCGTAGCTCGTCTAGCGCATCGTTTCCGGAGTCAATGACACCGAGAGAGTGAGCCTTTGCAGCGATCCATCCCACCCATCGGTCGATCTTGCCTTGGTCGTCAATCTCGTCGATCTGCTCGATCATCCAGAGGGTGTGGCGCACGTCGTCGGTCGCGCCTTCAGTGGGCCGTGCCTCCGGGAATGCTCCAGAGAGCCTCTCTCGTAGAGCCGACAGAGTTCTCGGATACCTGCAGATTGGCACTTAGTACCCCGCCTCCTTCTCCACGACATTGAGGAGCGGCTCGGCCGCGACATAGCGCCTCAGATTCTCGCAGAACAGCTTCATGAAGCGCTCGTGCGAGCGCGGGGAATCGCCTGCGCGGTGGGGCGTGATCATCACATTGGGCATGTCCCACAGCGGCCTGTCCTTCGGCAGCGGCTCCTCTTCGAACACGTCCAGCCCGGCCCCGGCCACCTCGCCGGCATTCAAAGCCTCCACCAGCGCCGCCTCGTCGATCAACCCGCCGCGGCCGATGTTTATGAGGTAGGCCGTGGGCTTCATCAGCCGGAGCTGCTCCTCGCCTATTAGGTGCCGCGTTTCCGAGGTCAGCGCCGTGCAGAGTGCAACGTAGTCCGACTCCCCGAGGAGCCAGGGAAGCTCCTCCGCCGCTCTGACCTCATCCACGTGCTCCGAGGGTCGTTCGGGGCGTCGCCGCGTCGCGATCACGCGCATATCGAACGCCTTCGCCCGCTTTGCCACCTCCGAACCGATCCCCCCCAGCCCGATGATCCCCAGGGTCTTGTCCTTCAGTTCGTCCATCTCGTGTTCGCCCCAATCCGCCCATTCGTGCTTGATCTGTCTCCTCAGCAGATGATTGAACTGCCGCGAGAAATACAGGATGAACGCCATCACATGGTCCGCGATGGGAATCGCGTACGTGCCCGCGGCGTTCGTGAGAACGACCGGGCTCGCAATGAAGTCCGGCGTCATATACCGCTCCACGCCGGCCCCGCCGGACTGCACCCACTTCAGGCGCGGCGCCGACTTCCACAGCTCGTCCGACCAGTTCCCCCCTTGAATGACCTCCGCTTCCGCCGCCTTCGCGAGGGCCTCCTCCATGCTGCGTGCGGCCTCAGCCGTCACCGAGTCCGCAACCGCCTCGATACGCTCGAGGTCAGCCCGGCTCATCCCATGCGTGATCAGCACCTTCACTGCCATTACTTCGTCCTCTCAACGAGATAGCGCGCCACCGTTCGGAGATCATCGGCGGGGCGCGGCTCCGGCGCGGAGACCTCCAGCGCCTTCAGCGCTTCTTCCAGCGAGGATCCCGCCATTCGCTCGCAGAAGCTCCGTGATCCCAGCTCCTCGAGCCTCGCCGCAATCTCCGCCGCCTCCTCGTCCGACTCCAGACCCCCCGCGAGACGTGCCGCCATCGCCTCGCGCTCCGACTCACCCGCAGACGCCAAACCGTGGACTATCGGCAAAGACCGCTTGTTCCGTCTGAGGTCGCTGCCGACCGGCTTCCCCAGCTCCTCTGCCTCGCCCCAGATCCCGAGCACATCATCCCTGATCTGGAAGCCGAGCCCCAGCTCCCGCCCGAAGCGTCTCAGCGCCTCTCTCTTCTGTTCCGGCGCGCCGGCGATCCGAGCCCCAATCGCACACGCGGCCGCGAAGAGCGCTGCGGTCTTGCGCTCGATCATCACGAGGTAGTCGTCGACGCCCACATCGACGCGGCCTTCGTACGCGATGTCGAGCTGCTGGCCCTCGCAGACCGCCAGAGTCGCCTCATTCAGCTCCCCGAGCACGGCCGCTGCGACGGCAGCGGACGCCCTTGTCGGCCCGAGTCCGGTCAGGACCAGGTTCGCAAGCGCAAACAGCGCATCGCCTGCGACCACCGCCTGGCCGGTTCCCCATCGCTGCCAGACCGTCGGTCGACCGCGCCGCACCAAGTCCCCATCCGCCACATCGTCGTGCAACAGAGTGAAGCCGTGTAGCAGCTCGATTGCCGCCGCCGCGGGCGCAGCCGCCTCCTCCTCCCCACCGCTGGCCCCGCACGACAAACAACAGATCGCTGCCCGCACTCGCTTCCCCGTGTGCGCAGCATCGGTCCCGCCCGCCGCTTCCTCCAGCCCGAGATGGTAGCGGATCATCTCGTACAGAAGGAGGTCGGCTCGACCGGCCAACAGACGAGAAATCTCTCTGTCGGCCGAGCCGCGAAACCGGTCCAGGATCCTACTCGCGGAGCATTTCTCTTTCACGGGTTCGCGCGTTCGCTGTCGGCTGCGGATTTCCTCGCTGGCTCGTCATGTGCCGTAACTCTCGAGACTGAACGATTTTGTAACTCCAAAGGTGAACAGTAGAAAGACATCACCGGAGGAGGCAGTAGGATGGCGTTTCTGAGGCAAGAGGCGAGGGTTATTGAGAGGTTTCGCATCATCGAAGTGGCAGAGGCTGAGTCGGTGACGGAGGCGGCGCGGCGGTTTGGGTGTTCCCGCACCACGGTCTACAAACTGATTGAGCGGTACCAGGAGGGAGGGCTGAAGGCGCTGATGAATCGCCCTCGAGGGCCCCGGGATCCGATCCCCGAGGAGGTGGTGGAGCTGGTGGTGGAACCGAAAGCCTCCGCCCCTCATCGTGCCACCTCCAAGGTCCAGCGGCTGCTGCAGGAGCGCTACGGCATCCAGCTCTCCCGCCAGAGCATCTGGCGTATTCTCTCCGCCAGGGGCCTGGCTCGGATTATGGACCCCGAGCCCTTGGTGCGCTTCGAACGACCGCACCCCAATGCGCTCTGGCAAATGGACTTCAAAGAGGAGGTGCGCTTTCCCTTCGGCAAGGCGCATCTGCTGTGCCTCCTAGACGACGCCAGTCGCTGGTGCGTGGGCGGACGTTGGATCCGGAACAAGAAGGAGCCGACCGTGCTGGGGGCGCTGGCGGCGATGCTGGAGCAGGCGGGTCTGCCGGAGAGGATGCTGACCGACCGGGACACCCTCTTCTTTGGGCCCGCCACCCGCCGGACGGGGCTCACCACCTACCAGCTCGGGATGGAGGCGTTGGGGGTGAAGACCAGCTTCGCCAAAGCCTACAAGCCCCGCACCAAGGGCAAGATCGAGAAGTTCATCGGATTCCTGGAGCGGGACTTCATCTGGGAGGTCAAGGACCAGGTGCATAGCCTGGCTGACCTCCAGGCGCGCTGGGACCAGTGGCGCCAGTGGTACAACCAGCGCCGGCCCCATGCCAGCCTGGGCGATCTGCCCCCGGCCCATCGCTACCGGGCTTCCCGCCGAGCCGCCCCGGCTGAGCTGAGAAAACTGCTACAGGTGGAGGTGAGTCGGCTGGTCCGCCGGGACGCCACCATCTCCCTGCAGGGACAGCGCTTCGCCGTGCCGCCAGAGCTCATGGGCAAGCATGTTTGGGTCGGCCTGCTCGGAGACGATATCGTCATCGAACACGCGGGTCACACCGTCGCAACCTATTCCAGATGAGTGTCCAGTTTTGGAGTTACAATTCTGTTCACTCTTGGAGGTTACGGAACACGTCAACACAGCTCTCGGCCCATCCGCCCCGCCGCTGCCAGCAGCCCGGAGCACCTTGACATCTCCCGGACTTGATGGTATTTTCACCGTTGCCCGGGTGTTGCCCGCATTTGGATACGCGTCTGAGCGCGGCGTGAAGACTTGCCAGTGTCGCTGTCAGCCTTCTTCCGTTGCCGTTCAGACTAGAGGAAAGGAGCTTGGCGGTGGCCACTGGCAGGGTAAAATGGTTCGATGATGCCAAGGGGTACGGCTTCATCGAGAGCGACGAAGGGGACGTCTTCGTCCACTACTCGGCGATCGTCAGCAATGTCCCCGGCCGGAAGAGTCTGTACGAGGGACAGGAGGTAGAGTTCGACGTCGCTCCGGGCCCCAAGGGGCTCAAGGCGGCCAACGTAAGGGTTCGCTGAAGGTACTCGGGCATCGGTGCCTCGAGATCCCCGGCCGCTCGCAAGGTTTCTTATGGGAGTCGCCAGAGCGTCTTGGGCCCGTATTCTGCCGAGAGGTCCCATCCGGGGCCCAGGATAACGCGGCCCCAGAAGGACTTCGTGTAGACGAGTCAGAAGAACTGCTCCGTCGAAGGTGGTTCGCAACTGTGTGACCTCGCTGGAACATCCCCCTGATTGTGCTTCGGCTGTAGCAAGTTGCCTGCCTAGAGGGCAAGGGCAATCAAACAAATCGTTCGGGATGGCCCCGCTGACAGAAGGGGGATGCCGTGGGAAGGCATGTCGCCACAGTCTACGTAGCGAATCTGCCGTGGCGAACAACAGAAGACGAACTCGAGGCGCTGTTCACTGAGTTCGGGCCCGTCGTGGATGTCCGGGTCATCCAGGATCCCGTTACAGGCCGCTCTCGGGGCTACGGCTTCGTCGAACTCGAAGGAGCAGACTCTGCCCAGCGAGCTGTGAGCTCCCTGAACGGCCGTGAGTTCAATGGGCGTCGTCTCTTAGTAAGCCCTGCGCGGCCCAAGCGCACCCAGTACTAGCGGCCGCCACCTCCCAGACTAAGAGCGCCTATCAATACCGTGTGCGTTCCGCGATCAGAGCCGCCCAGCTGCCATCAGAGGCATCGGCGGGCGGTTCTGATAGCGGCTCTAAGGCTCAACGACGTCTACCAGGAGACCGAGCGCGGCGACCGCCCGCTGGCCCACCCGGAACGCGTCCGCGACCTCGCGCGCTGCCTCTCCGGCGGGGCCGCTCAGATTGGATGGCGACAGCACTGTGGCCACTTGCTCGTCGCACGCCACGCTGTCCCCCGTCTTCTTGTGCAACACCAATCCGCACAGGGCTCTACGGCTGCCGGCGACGGCCTTGAACTGGCGAACGGCCAGCCCAATCCGTTTCGCATCAATCGCGGTGACGCGACCCTCTTCGGCCAGCCTCACCGGTGTTCGCTTCGCAGCCGCCGTGAGCGCCTTGGAGTCGTCTATGACGCCCACATCGCCCCCTTGGCACTGTATCATCTCGCGTAGTTTGGACAGCCCGCTTCCGTTAGAGAGACCCCGTCGCGCACGCCCCTTGCCCTCCTCCGCATCCCGCGCCGCGCCACCGAGCACGAGCATCTGTCCGGCCACGACCTCGCAGAGCTCCACGAAATCCTGGGGCCCTCTCCCCCTCAGGGTCTCAATCGCCTCTGCCAGCTCTGCGGCATCTCCTACTGTACGACCCAGTGGTTCGTCCATTCGCGTCACGAGCGCCACCACCCTCTTCCCGGCGCGCGATCCAATCTCTACCATTGCCTCAGCTAGCTGGCGCGCAGCCCTCACATCGGACATGAAGGCGCCCCTCCCGGCCTTCACGTCCAGGACGATACCGTCCGCACCTACTGCCAGCTTCTTGCTCATCACCGAGCTTGCGATCAAGGGGGTGCTCTCTACGGTGGCGGTCGCATCTCTCAGCGCATACATCTTCCTGTCCGCAGGCACCATTTCGGCCGTCTGCGCGGCTATCGCCACGCCAATCCGGGCCACCTGATCACAGAACCGCTCCGGGGAGAGATCAGTGGTCAATCCAGGGATGCACTCGAGCTTGTCGATCGTTCCGCCGGTGTGCCCCAGCGCTCGCCCCGACATTTTCGGTACCGGCACCCCCAAAGAGGCGACCAGCGGCGCGACCACCAGAGTCGTCTTATCCCCAACCCCGCCCGTGGAGTGTTTGTCCACCTTTGCCCCTGGAATGCGCGACAGATCGAGTCGCTCCCCCGACTCGACCATCGCCAGCGTCAGATCCGCCGTCTCCCGCGCCGTCATATCGCGCAGCGCGATCGCCATCAGAAGGGCCGCCATCTCCGCATCAGAGACATCGCCCCTCGTGTAGCCGGCCACCACATCTCGAATCTCCCGCGTGGTCAGCTCCCCTCCGTCCCGTTTCTTCCCAATGATCTGTCGGACGATCACGCCGATCCTCGAGGCCGGATTTGTCGAGGATTATAGCACGACCTGGCGACGGAGAAGAGTAAGCCTCCGCCCGGCGGAGTCACCGCGCACGAGAGCATGTTTCGATCGGCTGCCCGGTCAGCATCGCCTCTACGTCCGTCGGATTCCCGTTCTCAGCCAGCGCAGCAGATGACGTGAGCGCCGGCGGAGACGGATCCTCGGCTGAGGCAAGGCCCGCCGCTCCCGCCAAGCTCTCGAGGTCCTTGCTGAAGCGATGTGCTTCGTGCCGAATTTCCATCTCCGCCGTGTCCTTCTTTGCCCTCGCCACCGCAACGAGATCGCGGCCAATGACGAGGTAGAAGAGACACAGCAGCAGGGCGGCCGATACCCGAAAGCACCAGGTCGCACGCAGCCGGGCCGCGCGGGCCCGTTCGGCAGCAACTCGATGGCGGAGATACCGGCCTGAGGGGTTCATGGGGACGACGGGTGCACCCAGTTGAGTCCGGCCGCTCTGTGGCGGCCCCGGCGAGGCATTCACAAGCTCTCTCCAGGCGCCCGGAGTCCGGTGCCTCGCCCCTGTCTCGCCTTCCCCAACGACTCGGTTATTCCACAGCGAGACCGGATCGCGCCACACGAAACTATCCGCCAGCCCCGCCCCGTCCCCGTCGCGGGCTCTGCCCGCCCCTCCCGGCGCGCCTTCGGCCCGCCTCGAACGCCCTCAGGTTCACTTCCAGCAGCGACGGGCGCAGGCAGGACTTCAAGGCGGTTTTCCACGCCTCCAGCGGAATGTCGACGTGGCGGGAGAGAGCGCCGATGAGGACCGTGTTGGCTGCCTGGGCGTTGCCCGCCTTTTGCGCCACCTCGGCTGCCGGCAGCAGAAGAACCTGCCGCGCCGACCCCTTCAGCCGCTCTGCCACGTCGTCCGGGTACTGCGGTGCTCCGGGCGGCCGGACCGCCGGAAGCACCCGTAGGTCATCGGCAATGGTCAACCCCTCCCGCCTCAGGCGATGCACGTGACGCAAACCCTCAAGCAGCTCCAGCGCGACCAGCACGTCCACCTCTCCCTCCGGGATCAGCGGCGAGTACACACGCCGCCCGAAGCGGATCTCGCTCACCACCGTCCCGCCCCGCTGAGCCATGCCATGAACCTCGTTCTTCTTCACATCGTGGCCCGCGCAGAGCGCCGCGTTGGCGACGACGTCGCTGGCCAGGATGATCCCCTGTCCTCCGACTCCCGCGATGGCGATATTGGTCACGCTGCTCACTCCGAGACCTCCGTTATCGCGCCCGCCGGGCATATCTCGGCGCATACCCCGCACCCCGCGCAGAGCTGGGCCACGATCTCCACTCGCTTCTTCCTGCTCCCCTCAGGCGTCACGTCCGCAATCGCCGGGCACCCGTGGCCGAGACACTGGCCGCACCCGACGCACCGCTCCGCCTCGATCCGATACGGATGGCGGACTCGATCCCTATCCAGGAGCACGCACCGCCGCCTGGCGATGATGACACTCGGCTCCGCCCGCCCCAGCGCCGCCTTTAGCACCTTCTGGGTCTTCTTCACATCATACGGGTCGACCACGGTCACGTCGCGCACCCCGACCCCACGGCACACGTCTTCGAGCGACAACCGGTTGGTCGGCTCCCCGCCTGCCGTCTTCCCCGTGGCCGGATGCTCCTGATGCCCGGTCATGGCGACCGTCTCGTTGTCGAGGATGATCACCGTGGTCGCGCCCCTGTTGTAGACCACGTCGATCAGAGGCGTGATCCCCGAATGCACGAAGGTCGAATCGCCGATCACCGCCACCATGTTGTCCGACCGCCCCGTCGCCTTCTCCACCCCGTGCGCCACCCCGATGGAGGCGCCCATGCAGATGCACGTGTCCATCGTCTGCAGCGGCGGCTGCACGCCGAGCGTGTAGCACCCGATGTCGCCGGACACGAACACCTTCAGCCGCTTCACCGCCGTCAGCAGCGCCCGGTGCCCGCAGCCCGGGCAGAGCCCCGGCGGACGGGGCGGCAGGCCCTCCGCCGCCTCGCGCCCCTTCCGCCGCCTCACCCCCAACAGGTCCGCCACCATGCTCGGCGTCAGCTCCCCCTGCTTCGGCTCCGACGGCCCGTGCGCCAACTTGATCCCCAACGCCCGAATCTGCTCCTCCAGGAACGGATCGAGCTCCTCCACGACGTACAGCTTCTCGACGCTCTTGGCGAACTGCCGGATGAGCTTCTTCGGGAGCGGATTCGTGATCCCGAGCTTGAGGATCGAGGCCCGCGGCCGCGCCTCCTTCACATACTGGTAGGCCACGCCCGAGACAATGACGCCCATCCGGCGGTCGCCCTTCTCGATTCGGTTCAGGGAGCACGTCTCCGCGTACTCGGCCAGCGCCTTCGTGCGCGACTCGACCAGCTCATGCCGCCGGCGCGCGTTCCCCGGCACCATCACGGTCTTGGCCGGCTCGGACACGAAGCCGCTCGGCTCGTGCTCCGCCCGCCCGCCGAGCGCCACCAGCGAATTCGAATGGGCGATGCGCGTCGTGATGCGCAGCAGCACCGGCGTGTCGAAGCGCTCGCTCAGCTCGAAGGCGGCGATGGTGAAATCCTTCGCCTCCTGGCTGTCCGATGGCTCCAGCATCGGCACCTTCGCCAGGCGCGCGTAGTGCCGGTTATCCTGCTCGTTCTGGGAGCTGAACATCCCCGGATCGTCGGCCGTGACGATCACCAACCCCCCGCGCACGCCCACGTACGAGGCCGTGAGCAAGGGGTCGGAGGCGACGTTCAGCCCCACGTGCTTCATCGAAACCAGCGTCCTCGCCCCCGCCAGAGACGCCCCCACCCCCACCTCGAGCGCCACCTTCTCGTTCGGCGCCCATTGCGCCTGGACGCCCTCATACCCGACGAGTGACTCCAGAATCTCCGTGGACGGAGTGCCGGGATAGGCCGTCGCCACCCGCGCGCCCGCCTCGAAAGCGCCGCGGGCTATCGCTTCATCGCCTGATAACAGCGCAGACATCGCCGGATCTATGGTTGTGGTCATGCACGTTCCTAGAAGAGCAGACTGGCTGTGAGCATAGCACAAGCCCCCGACCGAAAACAAGCAGACTGTCGGACCGCTCCTTAGAGCCCGCCGGCGATGTGGCGGCGCCGCAAGCCAAGCGATACACCGCCAGCCGGAAGGACGTCCAGGACGGCAACGAGAATGTCTGCAAAGATGCGCATGCCGTCTGCCGCGATGACGACACCCGAGACATCCGACTCCTCTTGCCACGGAGCGCGCCCCTCGAGCGCGGGTGACGTGCTGCCGATTGCGGCCATCGCCGCCGGCGGGTGCGCCGTCTGGCTCTGGTTCGCGCTGGCCACGAGGATCTCACTCGAAGATGCCTACATCACGTTCCGCTACGCCGGAAACATCGCCCAGGGCGACGGCTTCGTCTACAACCTTGGGGAGCGCGTCCTCGGCACGACGACCCCCCTTCAGGCCTTTCTGCTGGCCGGCCTGGGCCGTATCCTCGGGGCCCACAAGATACCACTCGTCGTAACCGTCCTCATGCCCCTCTTCGGCGCCGCCGCAGGAGTGGTGGCCTATTCCGCGCTCGTGCGGCTGGGCATCCCACGGGCCGGAGCCGCCGCCGGCGCTCTCCTGTTCTACCTCCACCCACTCGTCATCAAGACATCCCTCGGTGGCATGGAAACGCCCCTCGTCATCTTCCTGATGGCCCTGAGCCTCCACTTTCTTTCGAGGAATCAGAGCATAGCCGCCACGACGGCAGTCGCGTTTCTCGCCCTCTGCCGCATCGACGGCCTCATCTGGGGGGCGCTCATCATAGGCGTCGCTCTCCTCTCGCGGCATCGCCGGCCCCTTCGTCAAGCCGCCGCATTCGCCGCCGTGATCGCACCCTGGTTGATCTTCTCCGCGCTCTACTTCGGAAGCCTCGTGCCAAACACGATGCTGGCAAAGGGCGTCGTTCGACCGGGCCGGGAGGACCTGCTCTTCCAACCGCTCCATTTCAGCCGGCTGTCAAGCTTCTACGTGTCCGGCGCCGGCCTTGCCATCGGCGATCCGCTCTTCTCCCTGTGGCTCTTCCTCCTCGGCCTGGGCGTCTACGCCGTCGCGCGGGCGAAGCGGCGCGAGCTCCTCCTGCTGCCCCTCTTCCCGCCCGTCTACGCGGTCCTCATGTACCTGGGCAGAGCGCCCAAGTACGAGTGGTATCTTGCGCCGATGCTGTTCCCCTCGCTCTTCCTCGGTGGTGCCGGAGTCGGCCGGATCATCTCATGGGTGGGCGCCCGAAAGGCCGATTGGCGGTTGCGGGCCGCGGCGGCAATCTGCATCGGCGTCCTGATGGCACTGGCGATCACCAACGGAGCGCCCAACCTGCCGAAGCGTGTGCGCCACACCAAGCTCTTTCAGGAGAACGAATTCGGCCTGCGGCGCGCCGTCGGCCTCTGGCTTCGCGACAACACGCCGACCGACGCGAGCGTCGCCATGGAGGCCATAGGATACCAGGGTTACTACTCCAACCGGCGCATCATCGACATGGCCGGCCTTGTCACGCCCCGGGTGATCGAGTTCAAGGCGAGCACGGGATCGAACGCAGTCCTCTTCAACCGGATCGTGACGGAGCTGCGCCCGGACTACATCGTGCTTCGCTCCTTCGAGGTGGACGAGAACCGGCACTTCAACGGCGGAAAGCTCTTCGAGACCGACGCCCATAGAGGCGCCTTCTTCGACCGCTATCGGGAGGCGGCACGCTTCGTTGCCCCCCACCCCGAGCTGGCCCCGCTCATCACACATCTCACCGTCTATCAAAGGAATCGCCCCGAGAGCCCCTCCAGACACCTCCCACCCACCCCTGAGCCGGAACGCCGAGTGTCGGCACATTCCCCAGCCAAGAGGTAAGGGGGCCGCCCCGTCGAACAACACACCCACTCAGCGGCGGCGTGTCGCGGGCGAGAGGCGCGCCGCGACTATCTGGGAGGGCTGTCGGTGTCCAAGGAAACACCCTGCTGGAACCGCGACATGGAGTTCATGGAGCCGGACAAGCTTCGCGCGCTTCAGTCCGAGAGGCTTCGTGAAGTCGTCAGACGCGTCTACGAGAAAGTCCCCCACTACCGTCAGAAGCTCGACGACGCCGGCGTGAAGCCCGGAGACATCAAGGGCATCGACGACCTCGCCCGCATCCCCTTTACCAGCAAGGAAGACCTGCGCCAGACCTACCCCTTCGGCATGTTCGCCGTCCCGATGGAAGAAGTCGTTCGCATCCACGCCTCCTCCGGAACCACCGGCAAGTCAACCGTTGTCGGATACACTCGCCGCGACGTCGGGACGTGGGCCGAGGTGATGGCGCGAACCCTCGCCGCCGGCGGAACGCACAAGGGAGACTACGTCCAGAACAGCTACGGATACGGCCTCTTCACCGGCGGGCTCGGAGCCCATTACGGCGCCGAGTTCATCGGAGCCTCCGTCATCCCCACCTCCGGCGGCCAGACCAAGCGGCAGGTCCAGATACTCCAGGACTTCGGATCCACCGTCCTCTGTTGCACCCCCTCCTACGCCCTCGTCATCGGCGAAGCGGGCAGGGAGATAGGCGTCGACTTCGCCGACCTGCCCCTCCGCGTCGGCTTCTTCGGCGCCGAGCCCTGGTCCGCCAGCATGCGCCAGGAGATCGAGTCGAGCCTCCACTGCCACGCCCTGGACATCTACGGCCTCTCCGAGATTATCGGCCCGGGCGTCGGCTACGAGTGTCTCGAGAAATCCGGCCTCCACGTCAACGAGGACCACTTCTACCCCGAGGTCATCGACCCCGAGACCGGAGAGCCGGTCCCCGATGGCGAGCTGGGCGAGCTCGTCTTCACCACCCTGACCAAAGAGGCCTTGCCGCTCCTGCGCTACCGCACCCGCGACATCACGCGCATCATCCCCGAGCCGTGCGGCTGCGGCCGCACCGTCCGGCGGATGCAGCGGGTGACCGGCCGGACCGACGACATGCTCATCATCCGCGGCGTCAACGTCTTCCCTTCCCAGATAGAGGAAATCCTCATGGGCATCGAGGAGACGACGCCGAACTACGTCCTCGTGGTCGACCGAAAGCCGCGGGGAATGGACGAGCTCGAGGTGCAGGTCGAGCTGTCCGAAGAGATGTTCTCCGACGAAATGTCGAAGCTCGAACGTCTCTCCGCTCGCATCAGCAGCGAGATAGCGGGCGCCCTCGGGCTGCGCGCGGCCGTCCGGCTCGTGGAGCCCCGCACGCTCGAACGTAGCATGGGCAAGGCCAAGCGCGTCATCGACAGGAGGGACCTGGGCCAATGACGGCAGTTCAGATTTCCGTCTTCCTCGAGAACAAATCCGGACGGCTGGCTGAGGTAACGAGCGCCCTCGCCAAGGCGAGCGTCAACATCCGTGCGCTCTCGCTGGCGGAGACCATCGACTACGGCGTCCTCCGGCTGATCGTCGACAAGCCGAGCGCGGCGAGGAAGGCCCTCAGCGAGGCCGGCTTCACGGTCACGGAGACCGAGGTCATCGGCGTCGAGATGCCGGACCGGCCCGGTGGGCTCGCCAGCATCGTAAACCTCGTGACCCAGAGCGGCCTCAACATCGAGTACCTCTATGCATTCGTCGGGCAGAGAGGCCAGAACGCGGTGGTCATCTTCCGCATCGACGACGTCAGTGCGGCGGTTGCGGCGCTTCAGCAGGGAGGCGCGCGCATTCTCTCCGCCGACGAACTCAGCTCCATATAACCCCAAAAGGAGGGAGCAGTATGAGAAGTCGGACTGGAACAGGTGTGCTTACCGTGCTGGTCGTCTTGCTCGTCGCACTGCTGCTGGGCGGCTGCGCCAAACAGCCGACCACGTCGGCGCCGGGCGGAGAACCGGCAAAGCCCGTGGAGCTCTCGGGCGAGCCCTACGTGATCGGCGCCATCTTTGCCATCACTGGAGACGCTTCGTCTCTCGGCATCCCCGAGCGCAACACGGCCGAGATGCTCCAGAAGATGATCAACGGGAACGGCGGAATCGGCGGCCGTCCGCTCGAGATCAAGATCGAGGACACCAAGGGTGAGCCCGCCGAGACCCTGACCGCGGCCAAACGGCTGGTCGAAGGCGAGAACGTGCTCGCCGTTGTCGGCCCGAGCCGTACGGGTACGACGCTGGCGATCGTGGACTACATGGGGAAGTCCGAGGTGCCGTTGATCTCCTGCGCGGCCGGCATCCAGATCGTCGAGCCCGCCAGGAAGTGGGTCTTCAAGACCCCCCAGTCAGACCGGTTGGCGGTCGAGAAGATCATCGAGTACCTGAAGGCCAAGAACATGACGAAGGTGGCGTCGCTCTCCGATAACACGGGCTTCGGCAAGAGCGGTCGCGCCGAGATCGAGAAGCTCATGCCGGCGGCCGGCATCAAAGTCGTGACCTACGAAGAGTACGGACCCAAGGACACGACGGTGGAGACCCAGCTCACCAAGATCAAGGGCACCGATGCCCAGGCCGTCGTCTGCTGGGGCACCCCGCCCGGCCCGGCCATCGTCGCCAAGAACATGAAACAGCTGGCCATTACCATTCCCCTCGTCTGCAGCCACGGCGTCGCCAATGCGACCTTCCTCAACATCGCTGGCGACGCGGCCAACGGCGTGGTCCTGCCGGCGGGGCGACTGCTCGTTCGCGATCAGATCCCGGCGGACAACCCGCAGGCTCCGGTCCTCAATGAGTATGCGGAGAAATACCAGGCCGAGTTCGGCAAGTCGGCCGATACCTTCGGCGGACACGCCTGGGATGCGATACAGCTTGCCGCACAGGCCCTGCGGGAGGTCGGACCCGACCGAGCGGCGATCCGCGACTACATCGAGCAGAAGCAGGACTTCGTCGGCACCGGCGGCGTCTTTAACTTCTCACCGGAAGATCACAACGGCCTCACCAAGGACGCCTTCGTTATGGTCGAGGTCTCTGACGGGAAGTGGAAGCTGGCCGAATAGCCTGTTTTCTCCCGCCTGAAATCCGTCAAAGCGAATAGCAGACACGGCGCGGGTCCGCTGAGGCGAACCCCGCTGTCGTCGCAGTTCCCGCGCGGCACGGTTAGGCGAGCTTGCCGCTGCGTTGCCTTCGAGGCTGAGGATACAACATCACATGGCAGGGCCCGTCGGATGAGAGGTTCGACCCCTCGACTTCGGCGGCCACGCTTGGGATGCTGTTCAGTTCGTCCTGAAGGCGTTGCGAGATTCCGGACCGGAATCGGCGAACATCAGGGACACCATCGAGCGGACGCAGGGACTCGTCGGCACGGACGGCATCTTCAGCCACTCGGCTGCCGACTGCAATCAGCCGACCAAAGACGCCTGCGTCATGGTTGAGATCGTTGACGGCAAGTGGAAGTTGCTGCCATAACGAATGCACGACGTCCCGTTCGGGCCGCCTGAACTCCGACCGGCGCTGCCCGTCGCCGGGCCGCCATCATCCGTCTCGCGCAGCGGGCGCTGGACGGCTGCCATGATCTCCTCCGCCCCTTACCTCCTTCAATACCTCGTCTCCGGCATCACGCTGGGGAGCATCTACGGTATGATAGCCCTGGGCTTCACCCTGATCCACAACGCTACCGGCATCGTCAACTTCGCTCAAGGTGAGTTCGTCACGTACGGAGCCCTCATCGCCATAACGTGCTCCACAACACTCGGCCTGCCGATGCCGCTCGCCCTCCTCCTGGCGGTGGCCGGCGTCACCCTGCTTGGAGCGCTCGTGGAGCGTTCCGCCATTCGTCCCGCTCGCGGGTCATCCGTCATCACCCTCATCATCATCACGATTGGTGTCTCGATTCTCCTGCGCGGCATCGCCATGTGGATCTGGGGTCCCGACGCCCTCCCCATGCGCCACTTCTCCGGCGAGACCCCCATGCAGATCGGGGCCGCCGCCATCCTTCCACAACACGCATGGATCATGGGAATCGTCCTGATAACCATGATGGCCCTCTGGCTGCTCGGCGAAAAGACGCAGGTCGGCAAGGCCATGCGAGCCTGCGCCATGGATCGGGAGGCGGCCCAGCTCGTCGGCATCCCCGCCACTCGCATGGTCATGCTCTCCTTCGCCATGAGCGGCATGCTCGGCGGACTCGCCGGTGCCATCGTGGCGCCTCTCGCGATGGCCCAGTACAACATGGGCATCATGCTGGGCCTCAAGGGATTCGCCGCGGCCATCCTCGGCGGAATGGGGAACCCGCTTGGCGCCGTGCTCGGCGGCCTATCGCTCGGAATTCTTGAATCGCTCGGCGCCGGGCTCAAGTCCGGCTTCAAGGACGCCATCGCATTCGGCATCATGCTCGCCGTGCTGCTCGCCAGACCCACCGGCCTCCTGGGGAGACGAGCCAAATGACGCCCACAGGCGGAACATCGACATGAAGCTCGAGTTCAAGCGATACCCGGTGATCGGCCTGCTGTGCGTCGCGGCCTTCGCGCTCCCCTTCGTCCTTCCCGGCGAATACGCCGTTCACCTCGCAGTCGTCATCGGGATCAACACCATTGTCGTGCTCGGCCTCAACCTGCTCATGGGCTACGCTGGCCAGGTCTCGCTCGGGCAGGCCGCCTTCGTCGGCATCGGCGCCTACACCTCCGCCATACTCACCGTCAAGCTCGGTCTCAACCCATGGGCGGCCATGATCGTCGGCATCGCTCTCAGCGCGTTCACCGGCCTCATTGTCGGAGTGCCGCTCCTCAAGCTGCGGGGCCATTACCTCGCCATGGGAACGCTCGGCTTCGGCATGATCGCGAATATCGTCCTGGTCCAGTGGGAAAGCCTCACCGAAGGCACCATTGGCATCATGAGCATCCCGCCTCTCGCCCTCGGCGGCTTCGCCTTAGACACCGAGCTCCGCATGTATTGCCTCGTCGCCGCCTCCGTCATTCTCTGCATGACCCTCGCCACGAACATCATCGACTCCCGCGTCGGGCGAGCCATGCGCGCCGTGCATGGCAGCGAGGTCGCCGCCGAGACCTCCGGCGTCGATACGGGTCGCTACAAGCTCCAGGTCTTCGTCCTCTCCGCCGCCATGGCCGGCCTCGCCGGCAGCCTCTACGCCCACCACGCCACCTACATCCACCCCGGCACCTTCGGCTTCCACCACTCGATCAACCTCGTCGTCATGGCCGTCCTCGGCGGAATGGCCAGCATCTGGGGCGCTGTCTTCGGAGCCGGCGCCGTCACCCTCATCGCCGAGAACCTGCGCCTCTTCCAGGAGTTTAGCACCATCGCCTTCGGCCTCGTCCTGGTCGTCATCATGATCTTCATGCCGACCGGGATCTGGCGCGGAGCCAGCGAGGTCCTGCCGCGACTGGCGGGCCTCCACCGAAAAAGGACGGTCGGACCGCGGGCCGCAGATGTCTGAGACAACAGTCCTTCAACTGAACCAGGTCGTCAAGAGGTTCGGCGGACTCACCGCCGTAGACAAGGTCGGCTTCAAGGTGCTCCCTGGCCAGATCAAGGCGCTTATCGGACCCAACGGCGCGGGGAAGACCACGGTGTTCAACCTGATCACCGGCATCTACGGGGTCGATGGCGGCGAAATACGAGTCTCGGGCGCCGTGACCAGCGGGCTGCCCTCCCACCGCGTGGCCGCGCTCGGCGTAGCCCGCACCTTCCAGCACATCGAGCTCTTCGGCAACATGAGCGTCGGCGAGAACGTTATGGTGGGGGGCCACACGCGCTCCAACTCGGGCGTGCTCAGCGCAGCCCTCCGACTGAGGAGCATGCGCCGGCAGGAGCGTGAGCTGCGCGAACGCGCCCGCTCCTGCCTCGAGCTCGTCGGGTTGGGAGATGTGCCCCCCGAAACCGAGGCGCTCTCCCTCGCCTTCGGCCAGCAGCGGCTGCTCGAAGTCGCCCGCGCCCTCGCCGCCGAGCCCGCCCTCGTCTTGCTCGACGAGCCCGCCGCCGGGCTCTCCACCGCAGAGAGCGCCCGCCTCGGGGAGCTCGTCCAGCGCATCCGCGATCTCGGTGTCACGGTCCTGATCGTCGATCACGACATGGACCTCGTCATGCGTATCTCCGACGAGGTCGTCGTACTCGACCACGGCGTGAAGATCGCCGAGGGCGTCCCCAGGGATGTCCAGCGCGACCCCAAGGTGATTGCCGCCTACCTCGGCGAGGAGGTGTAGTCTGCTTACCGTCCGGAGCGCCGAAACCTACTATGGAAATGTGCAAGCGCTGAAGGGGGTCTCCCTCCATGTCAACGAGGGAGAGATCGTCGCACTCATCGGCGCAAACGGGGCCGGCAAAACCACGAGCCTCCGCATGGTTTCGGGGCTTCTCGCTCCTCGGAGAGGAACCATCACCTTTATTGGGCGCTCCATCGGCGGGCTCTCGCCTGAGGTTATCGTGCGCGCCGGCATCAGCCAAGTGCCCGAGAACCGTCGGCTCTTCGGCTCTCTCTCCGTCCACGACAACCTCCTCATGGGGGCCTACCACCTGCGCTGGTCCGAGAAGCGCGCGAACCTCCAGCACGATCTGGACCGAATGTACTCCCTATTCCCCGTCCTCAAGGAACGGGCCCACCAGCTCGCCGGTACCCTCTCCGGCGGCGAGCAGCAGATGCTCGCCATCGGGCGCGCCCTCATGAGCCGGCCCCGCCTCCTGCTGCTCGACGAGCCCTCCCTAGGGCTTGCACCGCGGGCGGTTAAGACCATCTTCGACGCCATCCCCGAGTTCCGCACCCAGGGGCTCACCGTTCTGCTCGTCGAGCAGAACGCTCGCGCCGCCCTCCAGATCGCCGACCGCGCCTACGTCCTCGAAACCGGACGCGTCGTCATGGAGGGCTCGGCTGAGGATCTGCTCAACCAGCGAGAGGTCCAGCGCGCCTACCTGGGCCGCGGCTACCGCCAGGTCTGGGAAGAGGACTAAGGAGGAGATCGCCGATGCCCATTTGGAACCCCCGCATCGAAACGATGCCCAGAGCAGAGCTTGAGCAGCTTCAGCTCGAACGCCTCCAGGCCACCCTCAATCGCATCTGGGACAGCGTCCCCTTCTATCGCCGCAGGTTCGAGGAGCTGGGCCTCATCCCGGAGCATATCCGCTCGCTCGACGACCTACGCCTTCTCCCCTTCACCGTCAAGGACGACCTTCGCACCGGCTATCCCTACGACCTTTTCGCTCTCCCCTTGCGCGAGGTCGTCAGAATCCACGCCTCCTCCGGCGCCACCGGACCCCCTACCGTCGTCGGCTACACAAAAAACGATCTGCGAAACTGGGGAGAGCTCGTCGCCCGCGTCCTTTCCGCCGGCGGCGCCACCAAGGAGGACGTCATCCAGATCTCCTTCAGCTACGGCCTCCTCACCGACGCCTTCGGCTTCCACCAGGGGGCCGAAGAGATCGGTGCCTCTGTGATTCCGGTCTCGGCGGGCGCGCCCGACCAGCAGATCAAGATCCTGCAGGATTTCCGCAGCACCGCTCTCGTCGGCACCCCCTCCTATGCCCTTCGTATCGCCGAATCCCTGGAGCAGCATGACGTGCCGCTGTCCAGCCTCCATTTGCGCTGGGGCATGCTCGGGTCCGCTCCCTGGCCGGAGGCCGTGCGCCGGCGCATCGAGTCCCTTCTGGGCATATCCGCCACCGACAACTACGCCATCTCCGAGGTGATGGGCCCCGGCGTCTCCGGCGAGTGTGAGGAGAACAAGAACGGCCTCCACCTCAACGAAGACCACTTCCTCTGCGAGATCATCGATCCCGATTCCGGCGAAGTACTCCCCCCTGGCGAGACCGGTGAACTCGTCATCACGACCCTCACTAAAGAAGCTATCCCCATCCTCCGATATCGTACCAGGGACCTCACCTCCCTCAACCTCGAGCCCTGCCCCTGCGGCAGAACCCTCGCCCGTATGGCCCGTGTCTACAGCCGGACCGACGACATGCTCATACTCGCCGGAGTCAAGGTCTTCCCCTCCCAGATCGAACAGGTGCTCATGCAAGTCGAGGGCGTGGAGCCCCACTATCGGATCATCGTGGAGGAGGTCGGCGGCGTCGAGCGCGTGGAGGTGCAAGTCGAGATATCCAGCGCTCTCCTCACCGGTGACGTGAGCCATCTGCTCAAAGTCCAGAATCAGATCCGCCAGTCCCTCGAGGCCGATCTCGGCTTGGTCGCAGATCTCAAGCTCGTCGAGTCAAGGACCATAGGCCCGGTGGACCATCCGTCTCAGCGCATCGTCGATCGGCGCCGGGCGGAAGGAGGTGACCGTACGCAAGCAGAATAGCCGTTCCAACGAAGGTGGACCACCTTCGTTCGGCAGTGACAACCTACAGGGAGGTGATGTGAAAACGTCATGAGGACCCACTGGTTGATGTGCACAATTGCTGTAGCGTTCGTCCTGGCTGCTGTTGGCCTGGCGATCGCCGCCGAATCGGAAGGACCGCCTGCCGTCGAGGTGCATGGCTGGAGCCTTACTCGGTACTACTTCGATACCACCGTGTACGCAACAAGGGATGGTGCCGGCCAGGTGTCGGACGAGGAAGACAAAAGCCACCTCGAGTGGGAGCGGTTCTCCCTCAGCGCCAAAGCCCGTCTGGCGGAAGGGAGGCAAGCCTACGCAGAGGTCTACATCCATCCGTGGCTTTCCAACGAGGACCCGTCGTTCCTGTACCTCGAAAGCCTGTACCTGGACATCCCTGCCGACCCCAATACCACGGTTCGCATCGGCAAGGGCCGCAGCAACGCCTTCGGTATCGTGCCGGCCTACGGCACCCGCAAGACCTCCAACTACAGCCCCCTGGCCGAGACCTTCACGATGGACCGCGCGCTGGGGCTCCAGGTCCTCCACAAGGAGGGCCCGAACTCACTGGACGTTGGCCTCTTCGAGTCGCAGCGCCCAGGCGCCCGGCTCATCGGCATGGCCGCCGACGCGCAGCTCGATCGCGGGCCAGCCGTCGTCGTGACGACGACCCCGCACCTCGCCGAGCGCGACACTCCCGCCGGTCGATCCGGCAAGCTGGAGTTGAGCGCCCGCTATGGCCGACAACTCGGCGACCTCAACTTCGGCCTCTCCGGCCGCGGCGGTGCCATTGACAACCAGGACTCGGGCTTCCTGGCCTCCAAGTTCCCGACCTACAACGGCACGAACAAGACCCGGCTCTACTACGGCCTCGACACCACGTACAAGCGCATGCCGTGGTACGCCACCGGCGAGTATTACGGCGGCACCCTGGGCGGCATCCGCCACAGCGGCTACGCCATCCTCGTCGGCGTCGAGCCCACGCAGGAGTGTGCCGGCATCTGGCGTGAGATGAGCGCCGCCTGCAAGGGCCTCTTTGTCCGCTATGTCGACCTCAACGTCGGCGTCGACCCGATGGCCAACAACCCCTACACCTGGGATACCCAGCAGTGGGCCGTCTCCTACGTCCTTCCGCTCAAGGGCGTAGGCCTCGACGTCCCCTACTTCAAGTGGCTTCAGTTCGAGTACGAACGGAACAAGGAAGACATGCCCGACGGAGCGGACGAAAACCCGAACAACGTCTTGTTCATCGAGCTGTTCGGCGCGTTCTAAGGACCGAACAGACGCTCGCGCCGCCTGGGCGCGGCGTGGAACTGAAGGCGACGAACCACGAACCGGAGCGGTCTAGGCCGCTCCGGTTCCTTCTCTCATGCAGCTTCTCCGATCGACGCTTCTCGCGACCTCGAGCCGGGTAGAGCTATCGTTCGCCCAGAACAACGATTGCGACCACCCCCTCCCCCCGCCTGCTCGTAGTCCTGCTTCACCCGGCTCAGGCCAACGCGCTGCCCGTCGTGGTGCACACCAGCCGCCCGTGCTTCACTCCCCGGGTGCTTATCAGCTGGTCCGCTATCTCCTGCACCGCTTTTGCATTGCCCTTGACCACGATGACCTCGAGGCAGTTGTGCTCGTCGAGGTGAACGTGCGTGCTGCATGCAATCGCCCCGTGGAACTTATGCTGCAGTTCTGTCAGAACGTGCGTCAACTCCCGCGTCCCGTGATCATAGACAACCGTGATCGTCCCCACGACGATCCCATCGTCGCGTTCCCATTCACCCGCGACCAGATACTCCCGCATGACGTCGCGGATCGCCTCAGATCGATTTCTGTACCCCTTCGCTCTGATCCGCTTGTCGAACGCCTCGACCAGTCCTTCAGGGATCGATACGCCGAATCGAGCTATCGGCATGTAACACCTCTGAGCGAATCGTAATACCACCATCGGGCATTGTCAAGGCTGGGCCTGGCCAAGCGGTGAAGCGAGAGAAACCCCGTTGAAGAAAAGGAGGGACCCCCGCGCCTAGAGGGGGGAATCGACACGGGGGCCCCGTCTGCGGGTTACGCAGACATACTTCCTATACCACGCCTCGCCTTCAATCAAACCTGCCCCTTGTCCTCTCAACGGCGGAAGGCCGCACATACCACGCCGTCGAATCTCCCAGAGGTCCGCGCCGTCCCCTGGTCACGCTGACTGTGCCATTTGTCGTCGCGGTGCGCTTCGATCTGCGAGCCATAGTGGAGGCAACCCCATGTCGCTAAGCCCGACCTCGGCCGGTTACCTAGACATCGTCGTGAAATCCGCCCTCGGCGGCTTGCTCATCGCCCTCCTGCTGTCTCTCGCCCGCCTCAGGCACTATGTCATCACCGGCCTACTCGTCTCCATACCGGCCGTATCGCTCTATACCTGGTGGTGGATCGGTCGGGAACACGGCGCCCCGGCGCTCCGCGTCTCCGTGCGCGCGGCTATGTGGAGCGCCATCCCCTGGGTGATCTACCTCGGGGTCGTCTATCTCCTCGCCGGGCGCCTTCCGCTGTGGCTCGCACTCGCCGCCGGCGTCCTCGCCTGGCTGATCACTGCCGCGATCTTCGCCTTCGCCTTGCAGGCCCGCTCCTGAGGCCCCACTCCGCAGACGAATCCGGCGCCGCTCCGCGCGCGGCGCCACCAACTGCGTGCTATAATGAACCCGCGCCGGAGTGGCGGAACAGGCAGACGCACGGGACTTAAAATCCCGGGGGCCGGAAGGCCCGTGTGGGTTCAACCCCCACCTCCGGCACCAGGGCGCTGCACAGCGAAAGGCCCGGGGGCCGAGAAACCCCGGCCGGCGACCTCCGGCGGGGGAGACCGGCTTCTCCGACCGAACCCCCCTCAGAACCTACAACCGAGACAGCGCTCGCTCCAGCAGCCGCTGGTGCCCCTCCTCCTCCCGCCGCATATCCTCGAACGCCTTCTTGAGCTTCGGATCGTCGGTGGCCTCGATCGCGCGGGTCCACAGCTCGATCGCTTCCCGTTCGCCCTCCACGTGTGCCTCCAGAATCTCCTTCACGCCTCGTCGCGGCTTGAGCTGCGGAAGGTCCGCATTCGGCTCTCCGCCCAGCGCGTAGATCATCTGCGCCGATTGCTCCGCATGCTCCAGTTCCACATCCGCGATTAGCTTGAGCTGTCGCTTCAGCTCCTCGTCCTGGACCTGAGCCATGTGCTGAGGCAAGAGCCACAGCGCCCCATACTCGGCGCCCAGTGCCTCGTTCAGAGCCTTGAGCAGCTTCTCTCGATTCTCCTCCGCCACAAGTCGCCTCCTTCATTCCCCCCACCGCAGTTTACCCCGCTACCGGCCGCTCTCCTGTCTCGCCTGTAATCCACTTGTCCGCAGCCTGCTCTCCATCCGACCCAGGAGTTCCATCCCAATCGGTCGAAACATAACACAGGTGGCGCGGGTTGCTCGCCAAGCGTACCCGACAAGCTCACATCACAGAGGTCACACCCGCGCACCGTGTCCCGGACGAAAGTCCTATGGGAAACTCAATCTGTGAGGCAATCATGACCACCTTACGACGGGCTGCTCTGCTGATCGGACTCCTTGCCATGGGCTCGCTGCTTGCCGGCTGCCCCGGTATGCCTGGCCTGCCAGGTGCCGGTGGCGAGCAGAAGATGCCGCCCGGAGTCCTCCCTCCACCCGGCCTCGAGAGCGGCGGTGCCAGAACGCTCATGGGCTCGACCATCACCCCTCCGGACAACTCCTTCCTCCTTGTGGCCTTTGACCTGGCGGGGTCCGAGCCATCCGCTGCCCCTGACTGGCAGACCTGTCGTCGGGTCACTCCGCTCGATAGCTGTCTCTTGCTCGAAGGGCTCAACTACGACGGCCGCGCGGAGGGCGCCCCGAAGGACGGGAACCAGCTCATCCCCTATGAGCAATTGCGGCGCTTGGAGTGGAAGTACGAAGCCCGGCCGGCGCCCCCGGCAGGCGAAGGCGCCGAGGGCGAGCAGCCCGTGCCCCAGGAGAAGAAGGGCTCCGAATAGGGGCCTGTTCCACGCAAAGAAGGCGGCGCGCTCCCCGGAGCGCGCCGCTTTTCCATCAGCCATCAGACGCAGCAGCCGGCGAACCCGCTACTCCGGATAGAGCCGCTTGATCTCCTGCTCCACGACCGCGACGGCGTCCGCCGAGTTGTACGAGGCCTGGGGCGAGTTCGGCCGGTGCCACAAGGCCACCTTCCGCTCCCTCTCCGGCCCCGCCAGCGCGAACTCATAGCGGTTGTTCACCAGAACCGTGGCGCAGCTCAGGCCCTCTCGCTGCATCTCCGCGCGGCCGGCCGGGCTCCTCATGTCGAAGAGCTGCACGCGGACTCGCTCCGGCTCCCGTTCTGCCAGCGCCTTGAGCAGGTTCGCAGTCTCTATGTGGCACTCCGTTTGCAGCGGCGCGCACATCTTCACGAGGATCTTCGCCTCCGGCGAGCCGAGATCGGCCACCGCGCCTTCGCCGGGGCGGATCAGCTCCCCCCTCCCGAGCACCTTCGGGGTCTCCGCCGCCACCCAGCGGAGCGCCTTCCCCTTGGCGGCGGCCTGCCCCGATATCTCCGCCCGAATCTGATAGCCCACTCCCGGCGCCTTCCCCCGCGGCGAGGCGGTTGCAGGATATTCGAGCGCGACGACCTGCCCCGCCTTCGGCTGCCGTCCGCTGATGACCTCATCGACCCGAAGCTCGCCCGACCACCGGGCGACCTCGCCCGCGTCGTACATCTTCTCGGACGCCAGCAGAACCCCCACAACCTCAGCCCGATACATGCCCTGCGCCGAGCTTGTCGCTCCGACCGCCACCTCCGCGCCGTTTCCCGCCACCCCCACGATGAAACAGGCAAACGCACTCGCCACTAGAGCCAACGATCTCATCTCTCAAATCCTCCTGTTGGCAGCCATCCTAGCACGTGCCATCCTGCCGGTCAACGCGTCGGGACTCCAACGTTCTCCTCTTGGGTCCCTCGCACAAGACGTCCGACCGCCCCTTTGTGCTATAATCCCTTCGCCTTATGCACCAAGACCTAGACAGCCCCGATTCGCTCCTCTCGCTGCGCGACCTCACCTTCACCTACCGGGAGGCCGATACGCCCGCGCTTCGGGCCCTCTCTCTCGACCTCCACGCGGGCGACCTCCTGGTCGTGATGGGAGCCAGCGGCGCCGGCAAATCCACCTTTTGCCGCTGCCTCAACGGCATCATCCCACACTTTCTGAAAGGCACGCTGGACGGCACGGCACTGGTCGCCGGGCGCGATACCCGCGACATGCCCGTATCCCAATGCGCCCGCCACGTCGGCTTGGTCTTTCAGGACTTCGAGTCCCAGCTTTTCGCCACGAACGTCGAGCTCGAAACCGCCTTCGGCGCCGAAAACCTGGGCCTTCCTCGCGAGCAGATAGCCCAGCGCGTCAGGGATCTCCTCAGCCTGGTCGGCCTCTCACACCTTGCGCGCCGCCGCCCCGCCTCCCTCTCCGGCGGCGAAAAGCAGCGCCTCGCCATCGCCGCCTCCCTCGCCGCCAGCCCTGCCGTTCTCGTCCTCGACGAGGCCACCAGCGACCTCGATCCTGTCGGCAAGACGAGCGTCTTCCAGCTCGCCCGCGAACTGGCCGCCGATCCCGCCGGTCGCGCCGTCGTCTTCGCCCATCACGACGCCGAGGAGGCTGTGGGCGCCACTCGGGTCCTCCTCCTCTCCCACGGCAAGCCCCTCGCGCTCGGTTCCCCTGGGCAGGTCCTCGCCGACGTGGATCTGCTCTCAAACAACGGTGTGGCTCCCCTCCCCGTGGCAGCGGCGTTCGCCGCGTTAGGTCTCGAGGACAGACCCCTTGACGAAGAAGCGGCCGTCCACCATCTCCTGAGCCAGGGCATGAGAATCAGGGCCGAAGCGCTCTCCCGGTGGGCGGATCGCGACGCCTCCCATGCATCCGCCTATGGGGAACCCGTGATCGAGGTTCGCGAGCTGACATATGCCTACGACCCGGGTGAGCCTGCCGTCTGCAATATCGCTCTCTCCATCCGCCGCGGCGAGTACATCGCCATTCTCGGCCAGAATGGCTCCGGCAAGACCACACTGCTGAAGCACTTCAATGGTCTACTTCGTTCCTCTCGGGGAGACGTCCTCATCGCGGGAGAGTCAACTCGCGGCCAATCGCTCCGCGCGCTCGCTGCCCGCGTCGGCTACGTCTTCCAGAACCCGGACAGCCAGATCTTCGCGCCGACGGTGTTCGACGAAGTCGCCTTCGGCCCTCGCAACTTCGGGCTGGACGACGGCGAGGTGCGCGACCGAGTGCGCGAGTCGCTTGCCGCCGTCGGCTTCACCGGCCGAGAGACCGAGGACCCCTTCTCCCTCACGAAGGGGGAGCGGCAGCGGGTCGCCGTCGCCTCCGTCCTGGCGGGTCGCCCCGACGTCCTCATCTTCGACGAGCCCACCACCGGCCTCGATGACCCCGAGTCCCGCGCCATGATGGCGCTCATCGATGACCTCAACCGGCGCGGCCACACCATTGTCCTCGTGACTCACGCCATGTGGCTGGCGGCCGAGTACGCCCATCGCGTCATCGTCATGCAGGAGGGAAGGATACTCCTCGACGCTCCCACCCGATCGGCGTTCAGCCAGGGAGACCTCCTCCGCCGGGCCGCTCTCATCCCTCCTCAGGTCGTACGCCTCTCTCGCCGGCTCGGGGGCACTGCCCTCACGCTTTCCGAGCTCGTAGAGGCTCTGCGCCCGACCTAGTCCGCCTCGGCCGCTTCGGCCGGCGCGGCGCCCCCCCGCGCCGTCTCGCGCTCTCTTTCGGCAAGCCGCTCCAGCAGTCCGCCCTGCTCGACATATCGTCGGATGCCGCTCACGATCCCCCGCGCCGCTCGCTCCCGGGCCTCCTCCGTCGCGAGCACCGCCTCGTCCACCGGGTGGCTCAAGTACCCCACCTCAACCAGCACCGATGGCATCTCCGTGTACGACAGCACGATGATCGACTTCGGATGTCGTATCACCCCCCCATCCGGGAGTCCCAACGCCTTTACGATTTCCTGCTGCATGACGTGTGCGAAAGCGAAACTGTCGGACTTTCGATAGTACGTTTCCGTCCCCCGATGCTCCATCGGATTGCTTCGCCGGGCATTCGCGTGGATGGAGACGAACAAGTCCGCCTCCAGCTCGTTCGCGATCTTGCACCTCGTCAGCAGCTCGGTCCTCTGCTCCTCTCGATTGCCCCGCGCCCACGGCCGAACCGCATTGTCGTCCACCCGCGTGAGGCGCGCGTCCACCCCCATCGCCTTCAGGTGGCCGTGCACACGGCGCGCCACGTCGAGGTTCAGCTTCTTCTCCTGCAGCCCCGACCGGCCTATCGCTCCCGTGTCGTGTCCTCCATGCCCCCCGTCGATCACGACTCTCAGCTCCGCCAGCTCGAACCGGCCCAGCAAGATCCGGACCTCTCCCTCCTCCACCACCACCCCATGTCCCGTCGGCCTCTTCAGCGCAATGACCACCCGCTCCGTCCCCGGTCGTCCCGGCGCCGCCTCAATGGATACCGACTCCACGACTGGATCGACGATCTCCGGTAGCGGCCCACGAATCTGGTTCTGGGCGTTCAGGATATCGACCCCGATAACCATCGGGTCGTACATGTCCACCGACGTGCAGTAGGGCGTTCCGAACACCGAGAGCTTCACCGCCGCCACCCGCCACGATGTCCGCTCGAAGCTCAGGCCGCTCACGATCACGGGCGAGACCTCCGGCGGCACCTCCTTTGCCTCCGGCAGCGGGAAGTCGATCTCCAGCGTGCATTTGTCCTCGCTCTCGCGAATCCGGCACTGCCGGAGTTCCGTCAGCTCGACGACGATTCGGGTTACCTCACCTGCTGCCTCCGCAGCAAGGCTGTGCTGGTGAATGCGCGCGCTCTTCAGATAGCTGTCCTCGACCCCGAACGCCGACGGGATCTGCGCAAGGTCCATGTCGAGCAGGTCGATGAAGAACCGGGGCGGATCCCTCAGCTCACCGAGCCGGTACGCTATTGGCGCCTCCCCCCCCACCGTCAGCCGGTACCGGTCGTGCAGCGTCTTCAGATCGAACTTCCGCACCCACGGGTGGATATATGCGATCCGAGATTCCCCCTCCCACCGAACCGCACACCCCAGCAGCGATCCCACCGCCTGCGCCGGCAGCAGCATCCGCCCCCGCACCTCCCGCGGCGGCCCCGGCATCTCCCGGAGCACTCCGTCCCGCGTCGCCTCCGGCCGCTTCCGGTAGACCACGACCTCGTGCCCGCTCGCCGTCGTAATCCTGATGGCTTCCGCGGTCAGCTCGTGGGAGGCTCCGAGGAACTCCAGGCTGTCGAGCAAAGGCACATACACGTCGTCGCCGACCACCTCGAACGTGGCCGGCGATCTTACTCGGTGCCCTCGCACCACCAACGTGTCCCCCCACGCCGTTGGAACCCACAAAGCCAGGAAGACGATCCCGGCTGCGACTCTCGCGGCGAGCTTCGACTCCATGCCCATTTCCCGGTTGGCGATCGACGCCCGCGAGTATAGCACCTCACTACTTCCGCCGCAACGCGCCCCGACGTATATCCCCTGGCGAGCGCGGGAAGAAGTGACGCGGGCCGATCGAACCCGTCTCGGACGCAGGAGCGCGGCGCGCAGGAGAATCCGTAAGCGACACGCGCGACGGTTCAGAGGATGGCCGGGTGGGTACGATTCCTGAGAGAACTGAACAAGCTACGAGGTCCGGCCCCGTCGAATCGTGCTGAGTGGGCGTTACCATGTTACAATTGGGCAGCGGGGCCGGACCTCTTTCCCTCTGCCTGGGTTCGCCTGGCACTCAATCTGTCTACCACTACCACCACGACTACTATCAGCGCGAGTTTAGCACTGGGCCCTAGCAGTGCCAATGTTTCTGCGTATGATGAAGTTGAAAAATCGTCTGTCGAGGTGGCTTAGGTGGACAACTCCGGGTTGATTGCTCCCACCGCGCACGTACCCTCCGCTCACACCCCCGCCAACGACCTCTTCCTGTTGTGCGTTTCGGGGCCCATCGCGCCGCTCATGCAAGGTGAATGGCCGGACTGTGCTCGGTATTGACACTTAGCGGGGAAGGGACTTGCAGGAGTCTAGGGGTATGTGCCTGAAGACATGTGCTGGACGAGCGTCATCCCCGAGTGCCCCCCTGGAGTATGCTCAACCCTGTACCAGTGTTCCTGGGCAGGAGTCTGTGTGTCGGTGGGCCATCATGAGGGCGAAACAGAGCGGCCGGATGGAACTGCTGCACTTCGCCGCCAGGGACGGCGAGTTCGACCTCGTGCGCTCTATGCTGGACGCCGGCGTCGATGTGAACGAGCCGGCCGAGAACCAGTGGACGCCGCTCCACTACGCAGCAGAAGCGGGCCACGTGTTTGTGGTCGAGCTTCTCCTGAAGCGCGGCGCGGATGTGGAGGCGAGGACCGCGGAGGGATACACGCCGCTGGACGTGGCCGCCGTCTACGAGCAGAGCAGCGTTGCTGAATTGCTCCGGAGGCACGGAAGGCCCAGGCGTCCCGGAAGGTGAAGCGTGATGCGAGGGCCGGGCTCACCACCGCCCACTTAGCGGAGCGGTTTCGAGGCGGGAGCCCGGCTCTCTGGTGCTTCTGTCGGGGACGGCCGGGGTTTGCCCGATCTCTTCACGTCGGGATGGCGGCCAGTTGCTAGACGAGCAGGTGCCTCTCTTACCCTGGACGCAAGCCACCGAAGCGACGAGCTGATGTGATACAATGGGTCGCTTGAGAGGGCGCAGAGTCAATATCAGAGATGAGAGTTATCAACTGGGTATATCGCGTTGTGAGTGGGATGTCGGAGACAATTGGGGAGACCTGGCCCATGCTGCTGATGGGCGGCCTCGGCGGCGCCATGGTTGTCGGAGGATTGATCGCGTTGTGGCGCGGTTGGTGAGCCTGGGGTCCTCGGCGCCGCGACTACCAAGAAACAACACGGCCCCCATCGAAACACAAAGAGAAGCTGCCAGCACTGCCGGAAGGCTTCCTACAGTGAGGGGCGCTGTTCAGCCAGCGTCGGGGCGCGCCACGAGTACCCGCATCCCTGGCACGTCATCACGACGATATCCGTCTCTGCGCCGTCGAAGGCGCTTCGCTCGGTACGGCGCTCGATGTCGAGTTGGGTGCTGCCGCACTGCGGACACATGCCCGCTGTGAGGCTCCCCTGCCGGCCCGGGGAAGGCCCGCAGGCAAGACCGCTAAGTGCCAGCCCAAGCACACAAAGTGCAAGCGGCAGCCAAGTCCTCACGGTCCCCCTCCTGTCCTACTCCAGCACGAATCCCTAAGAGCGTCTATCAAAACCGCTTGCGCTCCGCGATCAGAACCGCCCACGTCCCACCAGAGGCCGGGGCCGGCGGTTTTGATAGCGGTTCTAAACGGCGCAGCCCATCACCAGGGCCACCACTGCGTGAGCCAGATCACGGCCGATATCCCCGCCACTCCGAGCAGCAGAATCTCCAGCGAAATCGTCCGCCACATCAGGCGGCGGCGCAGGGCCTTCACTTCCTCCCCAAGCTGGTCGGCACGGTCACGCTCTCGGCTTGCGTCGGCCGCCACCTCCTCGGACCGCTTCTTCTGCTCGTCCGCCTCCGCCCGGGCGCGGGCCTCGGCCGCCACCAGGCTCTCGCCCCGGGCGGCCAGCGCCCTGCGCTCCTGCTCCGCGGACTCGAGATGCCCCAACCTGACCAGGAGGCTCTCGTACTTCTCCTGAAGCAGCGAATATAGCTGCAGCGCCCCGGCCTCACCCCCGACCGCGGCTTGCGCAGACCTTTCTCCTGCCATCAGCAATGCACCTCCTTCGCCCGGGCCGTGATCTGCCCGGTTCCATTGGCGATATTCCATGAGTGAGGGGCGCCGCGCGATGGGCCCTGGGGCTGGGGTTGTCGTTTCTCCTGGACGGTTAGGAGCGTCTGGCTGCGGGTGGCGCGTGACGCCGGGAGGTTCGCACGCGGGGTTGGGCGGGTAGCCAAGCGAGCGAGAGGGCTTCGGCGCCGCTGCGTCCAGCGAATGCAGACCAGGCTGGCATCCGGTGGGGGCATCCTGGCCACCAGCTGCCGAGGCAACGAGAACAGAACGGCCGGCGGGCATGGGCGTGCTCGCGGCACAAGAGCAAGATGCAGGTGGCGAAGTCGGCCAGGGGCAGACCGGCGTCCCGCCCACTTCCTGGGGCCTAGCCCAAGTTCCGCAGTTATGGCTGTCAACTTTTTCCCGCGTGCCTTCCGCTGACCATAGCGGCCTCTGCTGGCCCTCGCGATCCTGGGACGCCGCGTAGTGAGAAGAACAGGTGTCGGCGAGG
>Ga0307379_10001783_pt1 | contig 33040 bp, 28 predicted proteins | sample UN2MG_FD_202237 | JGI IMG/M metagenome (GOLD analysis project Ga0307379, IMG submission 202237) | Soil microbial communities from Risofladan, Vaasa, Finland - UN-2 | ecosystem: Environmental > Terrestrial > Soil > Coastal area > Acid sulfate soil | place: Finland: Risofladan, Vaasa | collected...
TCTCGGTTTTCGAAGCCGCCGATTCTTCCGGGCGAACCTCAGCTCGTTTCGGAAACGGTCGATGGCCTGGTCGTTGACGCTGATCTCAGGATGGATAAGCTTGAGGGCGATAACCTCCTTGATCTTCTGGTCGTACACTCTGTAAACACGACCCATCCCTCCCCTGCCCAGTTCTTCGATGATCTCATAACGCTCGGAAACTAGGGTCCCCCGGGCCAGGGCGGCCGGAGGTCGCTCGAAGGTCAGGGTTTTATCGATAGCGCCGCCTTCTGCGGTCCGAAGGGGAGTCGCACAGCGGTGGCAGAAGCGGCTGTCGGGCCGGTTATCAGCGTTGCATTGGGGACAGTTCATTGTCCATACTCTTTTCTACAAATACACCGCCTCAAGCGCCTTGTCAATCTGGCCGGCCATACCTTAGACTCCGGATCACATCCACCCCATTTCTATTTAACCCGGCCGAGGCGAAAAGCGTTCCCCTGGAGGCCGACCAGGCCTCCAAAAATCACCCGGTAATGCCACGGCCCGTTTTTTCAGAGCTTTGAGAGAGGCTTTTCCTTCCGGTCGCCGACGATTTTTTCAAATTTGTCCCGAAGTCTGGTCTCAGATGATGGTTCGGTCTTTATTCCTAAAGAAAATAATGACACCGGCCTTCTGAGCATTGCGAAATACAGGATTAGAGAGCGACCGCGTCCCTGACAGATCCAGAAGCCGGAAATTTAACCCTACTTCCGGTTGACGAGATTCGTCGAAGCCTGGTCGGTCGGCATGACGATCATCTCGCTGATGTTGACATGCGGGGGCCGCGTGGCGCAGTAGACGACGGCGTCAGCGATATCGTCCGGGGATAATGGAGTCAGTCCCTGATAAACCTTCCCGGCCCGCTCCTTGTCTCCTCGGAACCGGACCAGGCTGAATTCGGTTTCCACCATGCCCGGGGAGACCTGGCTCACTCGCAGTCCCGTCCCTGAGAGGTCCAGGCGCATCCCCTTCGATAGGGCGTCGACAGCAAACTTGGTGGCGCAATAGACATTCCCGCCGGGATAGACCTCGTGACCGGCGATGGAACCGATGTTGATGACATGGCCGCGGCCCCGCTTCACCATGCCAGGGATGACGGCGCGGCTGACATAGAGCAGGCCTTTGATGTTGGCGTCGATCATCTCTTCCCAATCCTCGAGCTTGCCTTCGTGGAGCTTGTCCAGTCCCCGGCTGAGCCCTGCATTGTTAACTAGGACATCGATCGCCACCCATTCGGCCGGGAGTCCATTCACGGCGCGTTCTACAGCAGGCTGGTCCCGGACATCGATCGCCAGCAGAAGGATATCTTCTCCCGGTTTCCGTTTGAGTTCGACCGCCAAGTCCTCGAGCCGCTGGAGACGGCGGGCGGACAGGATCAGCCGGGCTCCCGTCCCCGCAAACGCCCGGGCGCAGGACCTGCCGATCCCAGCGCTGGCACCCGTTATGAAAACGACCTTGTCTTTCAATGAATCCATCAATGTTTCTCCTCGCCTAAACGTCGAGGGAAAAGGATAATGAACCATCGGTGGCCTGTCAACCTGAGAGGTCGAATCCGGCGTTCTTGGGATTGTTGATTTAGGGAACACGAATAAATTTCGGTTTCGTTCGAATTTGACTCCCGACCAAGTTTTGAATATTCTTTGGACGATACAAAAGGACCCAGGGTTATGGAATGTCTCAATTGTGGGTTTGACAACCCCTCTGCCAGCCGCTTCTGCAATAAGTGCGGCACACAAATCGCAGCGATCGAGGAAGCCCCGCATCCTGAGACGAAGACCATTCAGATTCAGATTAAAGAACTCATCCCGGGAAGTACATTTGCCAAGAGATACCAAATCATCGAGGAATTGGGAAAAGGGGGTATGGGACGGGTTTATAAAGTTTTGGACAATGAAATCGGAGAGAAAGTCGCGCTGAAGCTCCTCAACCCTGAAATCGCCGCCGAAAGCAAAACCATCGAGCGCTTCCGCAACGAGCTCAAGACCGCGCGCCAGATCTCCCACAAGAACGTCTGCCGCATGTACCACTTCGCCATGGAAGAAGGCACCTCCTACATCACTATGGAATACGTGCGGGGTGAAGACCTCAAGAGCATGCTCCGGATGATGGGGAGGCTCAGCCCGGGCCAGGCCATCTCGATCTCCAAGCAAGTCTGCGAGGGTCTGGCCGAAGCTCACAAGCTGGGAGTGGTGCACCGGGACCTCAAGCCTCATAACATCATGATCGACCGCGATGGCAACATCAAAATCATGGATTTCGGGATCGCCCGCTCGCTCAAAACGAAGGGAATAACAGGAACCGGGGTGATGATCGGCACTCCGGAGTATATGTCCCCTGAGCAAGTTGAGGGTCATGAGACAGACGAACGCTCGGATATCTATGCGCTGGGAGTCGTTCTTTACGAAATGCTGACCGGGCGAGTTCCCTTTGAAGGAGAGACACCCCTCAGTGTCGCTTTGAAACACAAGACCGAAACCCCACTGAATCCAAGTAAAATTAATCCTCAGATACCCGAAGAGCTAGGTTGGCTGATCCTCCGATGCCTGGAGAAAGATAAACAGAGCCGATTCCAGACGGCCGAGGAGCTTATCGCTGAGTTCGATAGAATCGAGAAGGGCATCCCCGCAGCAGAAAGAGTCCTGCCCAAGGGAAAGCCTCTCACTTCGAAAGAGATCACGATAAAATTCAAGAGGAGATGGAGAGCCGTCGCCGCCGTCGCACTCATCGCAGTTGCCGGCGCATCTGCCATCCTCTATTTTGGTCGAGGGACACCCGTTACGAAAGCAGCAAGAAATAGGATCGTCGTCCTCCCGTTTGAAAATCTGGGCGCACCCGAAGACCAATATTTCGCCGACGGCATCACCGATGAAATCACGGCGCGCCTTGCCAGCATCAGCCAGCTTGAGGTCATCGGCCGGACGAGCGCCGTTCAGTACAAAAAAACAGACAAAAGTCCGCGCCAAATTGGAGAAGAACTGGGAGTGAGCTATATCCTCTCTGGCACAGTGCGCTGGCAGCGACAGCCTGGAGGGGTAAGCAAAGTGCGAGTGACGCCTTTTCTCATCAGGGTATCAGACGCTACGCAAATATGGGCGAATGCTTATGATGAAACAATAGCGGAGGTCTTTCAGGTTCAATCCGCCATCGCTAGGACCGTGGCCGAAGCCCTTAATGTGTCGATTCTTGGGCCCGAACGAAAGGTGGTCGAAGCCAAACTAACGAATAATCCGGAGGCCTATGACTACTACCTGCGGGCGCGTGAATATATCAATAGAGGCGTCGAGAGCAGAGAAAATCTCACCATGTCCATTGAATTGTTCGAGAAGGCGGTCAAGCTGGACACCAGCTTTGTTCAAGCATACGCCGGGCTCGCTAGATCTCATGCTCATATGTATTGGTTTCATTTTGACCATTCAGAAGAACGAGCAACAAAGTCTAAAGAGGCCGCGGATAAGGCCATCCAGCTAGGCTCAGACGTAGCAGAGGCTCATCTTGCTCTCGGGATTTACTATTATAATTGCAAACTGGACTTTGATCAGGCCCTCGAACAGCTATCCATGGCCCTGGAAAAACAGCCGAGGAACAGCGAGGCGTTAAGATATGTTGCTTATGTCAAGCGTCGCCAGGGAAAACTTGATGAAATAGCCTTAATTCAGAAAAAGGCCTTAGAAATCGATCCTCTCTCCATTGAGATAATTGCAAGCATAGGCGATACATACGGCCTTCTGCGAGATTATGTTGAGGCAGAGCGTTATTATATGCGGGCCATAATACTCTCTCCTGATTATCTCCCCTCATATATCTCTCCCGGTGGTTCGCTTGCTTGCCTCTATCTTTATCAAATGGGAGATACAACAAAAACAATCGAAGTCCTCAACGAAGCCTCTAACGAGAATGTTGCACCCGATGAAGAAAATTGGCTTCACTTTCTCTGGGCTGCGGCAAGTATCTTCGATAAGGCTTATGGGGAAGCATTGAGGCACGTCCCTTTAATGCCCTCAGAGGCTTTAGATGATCAATTCAGGTTTGTCCCAAAGAGCCAACTCTATGCTCAAATTTATGGGTTAATGGGCGAAATCCAGAAAGAGCAAGAATATTATCAGTCCGCGCGCACATTTCTCGAAAATAGGGTTAAAGAACAGCCGGATGATTCTCGATTTTACAGTGCCTTGGGAATCGCCTGTGCTGGTCTTGGGCTCAAGGAGAAAGCTATCCAGGAAGCCACAAGAGCCACAGAGATCCTTCCCGTCTCCAAGGAATATTGGCGGGGCATTTATAGAGTTAAGGACCTGGCGCAAGTCTATGTCATGGTAGGCGAATACGACAAGGCCTTTGACCAGATCGAATATCTTCTATCGATCGCCGGCGAATTGTCAGTCACGCTCCTCAAGCTCGATCCCGTTTGGGCCCCGCTCCGCTCCCTCCCCCGTTTCCAGAAACTCCTCTAAAAATATTGAATTTTGTCAAAATTATTTATCTCATCTCATAAAAAAGACGCCACTGAGCTCAACTGACCGTTAACCGATTGAAATGGCCAGGCAAAAACCCAACATCCTTGTTACTGGCCTGCCCGGCGTAGGCAAGACTACTTTCATCATCAATCTTGCGAAGAAACTGAAGGATTTTTCGATGGCCGGCTTTTATACAGCCGAGATCCGCGAAGCGGGCGTGAGAAAAGGGTTTGAGCTCGTCAGCCTCGATCGGAGAAGGTCAATTCTTTCCCACGTCGATATCAAGAGCGACTTTCGGGTCGGGCGGTATGGCGTTGATGTCAAGACATTCGAGGCGTTCCTGGATTCTCTAGGCCTGGCCCAAAGCGACGCTGATATCCTTCTGATCGACGAGATCGGCAAGATGGAGTGTCATTCGAATAAATTCAGGCGTCTGATCACTTCCCTTCTCGACTCAAAAAAACCCTTGATCGCGACGATTTCTCTCAGAAGTGAGGCATTTATCTCGGAAATCAAGCGACGCCCGGATGTCCAGGTCGTCGAACTGACTGCAGCCAACCGCGAATGCCTAGCGACCGAGCTGGCAAACTCTGTCCGAAGTCTGATGGAGAGCAAAATCTAGGCGGAACAGCTTGCCCAGATTCCGTGATACCGCGTCCCGGGAATTCGTAACGCGCTTTTCAGCAGGATTTAGTTAATAACCCCGTATTTCTTCCCGACTTTGGTGAAGGCCTCGATGGCTCTGTCGAGGTGCTCTTGCGAGTGGGCGGCGGAAAGCTGAACACGGATTCTCGCCTGACCCTTGGGAACAACGGGATAGTAGAATCCGATGACATAGATCCCCTCGGTGAGCAAGTCGCGGGCCATATCCTGGGAGAGTTTGGCATCATTCTCAAACTTGCCCAGCATGATCGGGCAGATCGGATGGTCGCTGGCCGGGATCTCAAATCCCGCCTTGGCCATATGGCTGCGAAAGTACTTATAGTTGGACTCCAGCTTGTCGCGAAGCTCGGTGGTCTCAGAGAGAAGATCGAAAATGGCGATCGAGGTGGCGATGACAACCGGCGAGACAGTGTTGCTGAAGAGATATGGCCTGGAGCGCTGGCGGTAGAGTCCGATGACCTCCTTCCGGCCGGAAGCGAATCCTCCCGAGGACCCGCCCAGCGCTTTGCCCAAGGTTCCGGTGATGAGGTCGATTTTGCCCATGACGTTTCTATACTCGGGGGTGCCGCGTCCGGTTTTCCCGACGAACCCGGAAGCGTGGGCATCGTCGATCATGACCAGAGCGTCGTACTTTTCGGCCAGAGGAACGATCTCGTGGAGCTTGGCGATGTCGCCGTCCATCGAGAAAACGCCGTCGGTGGCGACCATCCGGTACCGTTTGCTTTGCGTCTCTTTGAGTTTGGCTTCGAGGTCGGCCATGTCGCCGTGTTTATAGATGAATCGCTCCGCTTTGCACAGGCGGATGCCGTCTATGACGGAGGCATGGTTGAGCTGGTCGGTAATGATGGCGTCATCGGCCAAGAGCAGAGGCTCAAAAACGCCGCCATTGGCATCGAAGCAAGCCGCATAAAGAATGGTGTCTTCGGTCCCCAGGAACCGGCTGATTTTCTCTTCAAGGATCTTATGGATATCCTGGGTGCCGCAAATAAACCGGACAGAGCTCATACCGTAGCCCCATTTATCGAGCGCCTCGTGAGCCGCCTGAATAACCTTGGGATGGCTGGATAGACCTAAATAATTGTTGGCGCAAAAGTTGAGGACTTTCCGGCCGCCTTTGACCTCGATCTCAGCACCCTGCGGGGTCATGATGATCCTTTCCTCTTTGAACAGGCCCGCGTCGCGGATGGACTGAAGCTCTTTGGAAAGATTGTCTTTCACGTTTCCATACATATAAACCTCCTTTTTTGAGACTTCAAACTATAGCTTCACTCTAGGACTTTGTCAATTTTTTTCTAATATTTCTCAAACTTCAAATGGAATTGCCTTTGGGGTGGGCTTGTGTTATAAGTGAAACTCATTCGGTCTCTCTGATCGAGACATTTTTATCCAGAGGGAGGTCATTCATGAATACAGAAACCAAAAAAATCATGGTCACGGGAGCCGTCGGGCAGATCGGCTCCGAGCTCACCATGGCCCTGCGCGACAAATACGGAAACGACAGTGTCCTGGCCACCGGCCATAAAACCCAGCCCAGCAAAAAGCTGCTCGAATCCGGCCCCTTCGAGTTCATCAATGTTTCCAAACGCGAGACCTTCGACGACCTCATCAAGAAATACAAGATCGACACGATTTATCATATGTCGGCCATCCTCTCCGCTGCCGGGGAGAAGAATCCCAAGCTCTGCTGGGATGTCAATATGAACGGCACATACAACATCCTGGAAGCGGCCGTCGATCATAAACTGGTCAGGGTTTTTATCCCCAGCTCGATCGCCGCTTTTGGTCCGGAGACGCCGCGGGTGAACACCCCGAACGATACGATCCTTAAGCCCAAGACCATGTACGGCGTGACCAAGGTGGCGGGCGAGCTCCTCTGCGACTACTACGTCAAGCGTTTCAACGTCGATGTCCGCGGCTGCCGCTATCCCGGCATCATCAGCTATGAGACTTTTCCCGGAGGGGGCACGACAGACTATGCTGTAGCCATCTTCTTCGAGGCGGTCAAGAACAAGAGCTACACCTGCTTTCTGCGTGAGGATTCAAGACTCCCGATGATGTACATGCCCGATTGCCTGAAGGCGACCTTCGACCTGATGGAAGCAGACTCCTCAAAGCTCAAGCACCATTCCGACTTTAACGTAACGGCGATGAGCTTCTCGGCCGGTGAACTCGCCGCCGAGATTAAAAAGCACATCCCGGAATTTCGGGTCGCCTATGAGCCTGACTTCAGGCAAGCGATCGCCGATTCCTGGCCGCAATCGATCGACGATTCCGCGGCCCAGCAAGAATGGGGCTGGAAGCCAGATTACGACCTGGCCAGGATGACGGCGGACATGCTCAGTGTCCTGAAGAAGCGACACGAAGCCGGCACTCTGGAATACTGAGAGAAAGCCCGCTTATTCAAAAAACGCACGCGGCAGTGCGACTAAGTCAAGGGACTCATAGAAACGTTCAATTCGGACGGAGATCTCCTTGATGGCGGCGAGGACCTCAACAGGAAGGACGAGCGCCGCCTTCGCCACTTCATCTTCATAAAGATTGTGGTGGAGATAGGCGGGCTCGGCTCGGCCGAACCAGATTTCCGCTTCCCATGATCTCTGGTTGAAGGAGCGGGTGACAAATTTGTCCTCGGATAGCCTGAGACAGTCTCCGGAATCAACATAGGCGAGTATTCCGTGATTGGAAAAGGGTCGGGAGGCCAGGTTGGCATACAGACAGACATGCCTGCCTCCGAAAGCGATGGAGCGGATGGAAAAAACATAGGCTCCGACGCGCGAATCAACCCACTCCTGGAGAAGACGGCTGTAATCCCGGGCGGTCTCCTCTCCCAGGTCCTCCGGGCTATCGATCAGCTTGAAATCCCGGCCGCCCCGGCCGAGCCGACGCTTTCCGACCAGCCGTCCTTTTTGAACGAGAAAACGCTCGGCCTCAGCACGGTTCCCAGGGTCGAAGACTCTTGTCTCTGGCATTGGTATCAAGGGACTAAGAATCTGATGTTGAACCCACTTGTCTTCGAGCCTCAGGGCAGGGTGGAAGGTTTCCGGAAACGGCCCCTGCGCGTCCAGCCAGAGCTTGAACGGCTTTAGGCTTTCCAACCAAGGGGGGGAATGGAGATATTCCCGGAACGGCTTCCGATAAACCTCCCGGGAGATCTGTTCGATCGTCCGGAAGACGTCCGAGGGACGGCCGGTGTGGACGAGACAGGTCAGATCGTATTCCTGGGCGCCTCCGGGGAGTCCGAGGTTGACTTCAACAATGTATGGCCGGAGGTCCGGGGCGACCAGGAAATCGATCCCCAGGTACATCCCGCCCCCCCGTCGTCAGGACTAGAACCTTGTTTTCAACGAGAGACCGACCGTCCTCCCGGCCACCGGAAATCCAAAGCGCTCCTGGTATCTCGCATCGAACAGATTGCGGACAAAGGCATTGACCTCCAGGTTAGAAAAAACAGGATAGCGCAATTCCAGGTCAAACCGGGCATAGCCGGGCTGGCTGCGGACTCTCATCTGCGTATTGTAGAGAGTGTTGTTATTGTAGATGACCCTCTGCTCCGAGACCGCCTGGACGAAGAGCCCCAGGCTGGCGTTGTTCCGCATCCTGTAGCGGACGCCGAAATTCGCCTTGTGCGCAGGGAGACCGGGGATCTCGTCAAAAGCCGCGTCTTGCAGATCCACGAAGAGCGGGATGAACGTGTCCCCCTCTGTCCGGCTCCGCTGATAGCCGTAGTTCAGGAAAGTCGACCAGCCTCTCCCCCACTGCTGGACGATTTCCATCTCGATCCCGTAGAGCCGAGCGTCGTCGATATTGTAGGAAACGAAATTGATCAGGTCGAACTGGATGTAATTGCGGATCTTGTAAAAATAGGGCGAGATCTCAATTTGCGTGTTCGTCGGCAACAGCGTCCGCCACCCGGCCTGCAACATGACCCCATCCTCGTGATGGAAAGGGAGGCCGCTCGTGTTGACGCCGGCATCATCGGGATCATAATGCCAGTAGTGCTCAGGGGCCGTGGGCATTCGCAGCGCTCGGGCGAGGCTGAAATAAAGGGAACTGTCTCCGGAGTCCAGATAGGTTATTTTCAACGAGGGGGCCCAACCGTTCATCCTTATATCGGGAATGAGCTCGAGCTCCCCGGCGGGGCCGGCCAGGCCTTTATAGGACATGTAGCGAAAGCCCGGGGTGATAAAAAGCCGGTCTTCCCAGACGTAAAGGTCGGTTAGCGCATAGAGCCCCAGATTTTGGGCAGAGACATAATTTCTATTGCGGAAAGGTGCCCGGAAATCATCTCCTTTGTTGGCATCACCCTCATCGCTGAGATCGTCGTAATCCAATCCGGCCAAAAAAACATGACGGCTCCAAGTGCGCCTGTAAGAGGCCGAAAATCCCTGCGACCTGTCATCGTAGAAGATCTTATGGAACACCCGGTCGAGAGAGGCGCGCGTGTTATAGGCTTCGCGATTCCCGTAATTTCGCCAATAGAACAGGCTCAGCACTCCGTCTTTGCCCAGGCTCTGTTCATACCCGAGCTCGAACAGCCATTTGTATTTGGTCCACCAACTTCCTGTTTCGGGATAGGCGCCCATCCCCCCGTACATGAATTCCCCGTCGGAGGGAAGAAATCCCGGGTCTTTCGCCTGTTCGTACTCGCGGTCGTCCGGACTTTTGGACAGCCGGTTAGAGACGATGAAACCTTTCTTGATCCGCGAATAAGAGATGTCCAAGGTCAGCCGACCCCGGAAAGAGAAATCATAGCCGAGGTGAGTGTTGAAATAGCCGAAATTCGTATTTCCGTTCCACAGGTAGCCGTTGCTCCGGGTCAATCGGCCGGTGAGCGCATATTCAAAGGCTCCCGGTTTATAAGCGTGATAGATATTAACTCCCAGGGTGTTGAAGCTGGCGGCCGACAGGTCGACTTCTGTGGTCGGGGACTCGGACGGAAGGCGGCGGGGGATCAGGTTGAGTATCCCTCCCAGTGAATTTCCGTACCTCGCGTCGCCGATCCCCTTGACAATCTCCACTCGGTCCACGTCCGTCAGGGGAATCATGGTGAAGTCGATAAAATAGCCGCCGGCGGCTCCCGACGTATTGAGAAGGCGGCCGTCCCTCAGGACCTTGATGCGCCGGCCGCTCAGGCCGCGGATCTTGATGGAATCGTCGTCCATGGCCGTACCCACTTCCTGGATCCTCTGGACACTGACCCCGGCCTGCCGTTCCAGAGCGGTATCGATGGTCGTACCGATGCTCATCGGAAAAAGCTCCGGCTTGACGACGGTCATGTTGGGGATCTCGACGTCGCGCATCTTTTCGATGACGTCGATGACGATCTCATCCAGCTGGAAGAGCTTGGTCTCCTCTTTTTCGGAGGTCTTCTGCTCGTCCTTGGCTTTCTCCTTCTTGGCCTGTTTTTCCTGGTCGGACCGGGTCCATCCGAAACCGGCCAGGAGGAGGACTGCCAAAGCACTGCTCAACAGATTCTTCCAAAACATGACCGTCTCCTTCCTCTGTTGTGTCCTATGCCCTGTGCGGGCCCCTGCGTATTGGCAATAATTATAGCATATTTCTGCCCGAAGCGATTCTCGGCTGGGCCCGTCCGCTAACCGGCGTACGACTGTTCGGTTTGTCGATCACAGGAGCGCATCACAGCCGGACTTTCTCTGGTGGAGCCTTCCATTTCAGGAGGTAGGACGGATCGATCGTGATGTTGAGCCAACGTTCCAGCGTCTGGATCACCAGGTCTTTCTGATCCAGGTCCCGGATCTTCAGGCTGTGATTGGCCCCGGGCTGGACGACCTTCAGGACATCCAGGCTGGTCGCGGGCTCGACGGCAGCGGCCGTCCAGGGGTCGATCCCACCGTATATGTAGATGATGCGCTGGCCCTGGGTTTGCAGCCAGGGGATGACGTCCTGCATCACCTCGGGCCGGAAGACCAGGGTCACTCCCCGGGGAGCGAAAGCGCGATAGTCGGGTTAGGGGACAGCCTGCAGAAGGCCATTCAGGTGATCATATACGTATGGACAGTAACCGATCTCGGTGAAGGCCTGGTAAAAAAGCGGCTGAAAATAAAGGAAGCCTTGATCTGCATAATAGGAAGGTGAGGATACCGCCACCAGATGATCCAGAGCTCGCTGGTCGCCCGCATCCGCTCCGGGGATAGCGGCACAGTCCGTCTCCCGGCCATATTGCCAGAAGGCGAACGGATATTCCAGGGCGCAATATTCGAAGGCCTCCTCCTCGGGGATGATGCCAAAGACATAGCCTTTGCTCTCAGCGTACTGCCTGAAAAGAGGCATCAAGCGGGAGCGGCGGGAGAGGACCAGGCGCTGGAAGTTCCAGAGCTTTTGGCGGCATCCGGCCGATCCTACCGTTGTGAAGAAAGGAGCGAACCGGGGGTCATCGGGAAAGGGCATGATCGGCGCGACGTAGGCAACGGTCGCTTCAACATCCTCGGGATGGAAGCGGCGGTAGAAGAGGGCGGTCATACCCCCTTTGCTACCTCCAGTGCTGACCCATTTCCCCGGATAGAGCTCTCTCAACGCTTCCCGGATTCGGTGCTGGTCGTCGGCCGCCTGGCGGATGGTCAAATATTGCCAGGCGGGCGGGACCGCACCGGGAAAGAAGCGATGGACAAGCATTATCTGGTTGGCCTGGAGCAGGACGGATAGCTCCGGCTCAGAATTGCGGTTGATCCCATACCCTGAGGTATAAAAGACCATCGGGGCGTCATCGGCCCGGAGAGAGAGATAGAAGCGCTGGCTGAAAGTTCCCGCGGACGGGTCGACATGGTCCACCGGTTGAGTGATATCGACCTGGAAGGAGCTGGTGAAACCCGAAAGCGTGGGGATCTGAACAGCCTGAACTCCGGGCAGCGCCTGCAGTTTCTGAAGAAGGGTCTGGGAAGTAGGAGTGGGCGCCGGTGTTTCATCGGTTTTGCGGGAGCAGGAAGCGATAATAAGGCTGACGAGGGCAAGTCCGGCCAGGGCTCGGCGGAAAAGGTGACGTCGCCGATTGAGGCTTCTTTCTTTCATCGGCCTGCCGCTTGCTTCATTCATTTCATTTATACCAGATTATGCTCAAAAAATGGAGTCTTCCGGAGTCCTGTCTCAAGTTGACAAGGCCATAGGCTATGGTAGAATAAAATTGAAGTCAGGCCGAAAATGCTAAAGAGGGCGGGCTTTGTGGCCATGCTTATCTTTATCTCCGGATGCACTAACCCCTTTTCGCCCGACCACCCTTCACTCAAAGGCCTCCTTGCCGCTCCCGAAGAAATCACGATGGACGGCCGGAGACTCACGCTGGAAACGTATCTCTGGCGTAACTTGATGCCCGGAGGAGAACAGGTAGAGCGCCCGCTCTTGGCCCTTATCCGTGTGACGGCCGTCGACAGGCTGCCTTTTCCCTCAACCGTCGACGCAGACCGCTTGTGGATAGTCTACCAGGGTGCCATATGGGAAAAAGAGCTTTTTGAAACCATGAATGAAAGCCCGCATCAGCTCTCCAAGATGGCCAGAGAGGGGCCGGAATGGGGTCCCTCCGTATATGTGGATGCCATCGTGAGGATTGTCCACATCAGCGGGGGCAGATACCTGCTACGGGCTTCCCATCAGCTCATTGGCGCCGCCTACTGAAGAACCCCTTCAGTCTGCCAGTTCATCTCAGCGCCAGATTTGAACTTGAAAAGAGGCTCTTTTTTGTTTAGAGTTCTGCCCAGGAGGAGGAAATGAAAAAGAGTCTGCTCGTACTTTTCGTCCTGATAATTGTGGTCTCCTTCCCTGCTCAGCAAAGAAGGATGAGACCGGTCCACACTTATTCGATTGTGGCCATTGACAGGGAAACGGGCGAGCTGGGTGCGGCGGTGCAATCCCACTGGTTCTCGGTCGGTTCGAGCGTCATCTGGGCGGAATCGGGAATCGGGGCGGTCTGTACCCAGTCTTTCATCGAGGCCTCATACGGCCCGCTCGGACTTGAGCTCATGCGGGCTGGAAAGACGGCCGAAGAGGCCCTGGCCGGGCTGCTCAAGGCTGACCGGTTCGAAGCCGTCCGTCAGGTGGCCATGATCGATGCCCAAGGTCGGGCGGCCGGGCACACAGGAAAAAGCTGTATCCCGGAAGCCGGGCATATCGTCGGCGACGGGTATAGCTGCCAGGCCAACCTGATGCTCAAGAATACGGTCTGGAACGCCATGTCAAAAGCTTTTGAGAACACCAAAGGCGAACTCGTCGATCGCCTCATGGCCGCGCTCGAGGCCGCAGAGGGGGAAGGCGGCGATATCCGAGGCAGGCAGTCCGCGGCCATCATCGTCGTCAAGGGCATGAGCTCCGGGGCCTGGTGGAAGGACAGGATCTATGACCTCAGGGTCGAGGACCATCCCGCCCCCCTCGTCGAGCTCAAGAGGCTCATCCGGCTGAACAAAGCCTACAATTTCATGAACAAGGGCGATGAACTTCTGACCGAGAACAAGGTCGAGGAGGCCATGAAGTCTTACACCCGGGCGATGGAGATGTACCCGGATAATGCCGAGATGGTCTTCTGGCCGGCGGTCACGCTCGCCTCCACGGGAAAAGTGGAGGAGAGTCTGCCCTTGTTCAAGAAGGTGTTCGCCATGGACCAGAATTGGGCCGTCCTGGTGCCGCGGCTTCCCCAGGTCGGTCAGCTCCCCAAGGACAAGGGACTGCTCAAGAAGATCTTGGCCCAAGCACCAAAAAAGCAATAGCCTCCATTCCAGGCAGACGGACTTCTATCAATGCAACAAATTTCGTTGCATCATCCCCTCTTCTACCCTCCCCCCTCGCGGGGGAGGGTGAGGGAGAGGGGGGTATCAAAGACGATCGCATTCATGATAATAGTACAGACGGAACGCTGCGTGCTTTCATTTTATTTGAAAAGAGGACGATCCTTTTAGGAACTAGCGAAGGAGGTCAGATGTCAAAGTCGTCACCGGGTAAAGTGAATCGGAGGGAATTCCTGAAGATTGGGGTAGCGGCCGGTCTTGGAACCGCCTTGGGGAAACCGACCCTGGCTACGAACAAAACCACAGCCTCGCCGGGCGCAGGGTCCGCTGGGGACACGCTGATCGAATTCAGGGTCCCCCCGATCGACCCCGTCCGCATCGGGTTCGTCGGCGTCGGCGGCATGGGTTCGGCCCACGTCCGCAATTTCCTCAAAGTCGAGGGCGTCGAGATCAAGGCGGTCTGCGATATCGTCGAGGACAAGGTCGCCCGCATCCAAAGCTGGTGCGAGGAAGCCGGCCGGCCCAGGCCGGAAGGCTATTCCCGCGGCGACCGGGACTTCCAGCGCCTCTGCGATCGCGATGACCTCGACCTCGTCTTCACGGCCACTCCCTGGGAATGGCATGTCCCCGTCTGCCTGGCCGCCATGAAGGCGGGCAAGCACGCCGCCACCGAAGTGCCGGCGGCCTATACGACCGACGACTGCTGGGCGCTCGTCGAGACCGCCGAGAAAACGCGGCGTCACTGCATCATGATGGAGAACTGCTGCTACGACCGTCCCGAGATGCTCTGCCTGAACCTGGTCAAGAAGGGGCTCCTCGGCGAGATCTTACAGGCCGAGGCGGGGTATCTGCACGACCTGCGCGGCGTCAAGTTCAGCGGTCAGGGCGAGGCCTTGTGGCGGCCGCAGCATTCGGTCAAGCGGAACGGCAACCTTTATCCCACGCACGGGTTGGGTCCGGTCAGTCAGTGTCTGGACATCAACCGCGGTGACCGCTTCGACTATCTCGTTTCGGTGAGCAGCAAGTCGATGGGGCTCAACCTCTACTGCGCCAAGAAATTCGGGCCGGACAGCCCCCAGGCCAGGCAGAAATACGCCCTCGGCGACGTCAATGTCTCGCTCATCCGGACGGTCAACGGCAAGGTCATCACCCTCTACCACGACACCTCCTCGCCCCGCCCCTACAGCCGCATCCACATCGTCCAGGGAACGCAGGGGATCTTCGAGAAATATCCGGACCGTGTCTATATCGAAAGCCGAAGTCCCGCAGATGAATGGGAAGTGCTTGACAGCTACTATATCGAACACGACCATCCCGTCTGGAAGCGGCTCGAAGAGAGATCGAAAGGCGCCGGGCATGGAGGTATGGACTTCATCGAGGATTTCCGTCTTGTCGAAGCCCTGCGCAACGGCCGGCCCCTCGATATGGACGTCTATGACGCGGCCGCCTGGAGTGTCGTCACTCCGCTCAGCGAGAGATCAGCCGCCAAGCGTGGCCGGCCGCTGGATTTCCCCGACTTCACGCGAGGGCGCTGGAAAGAGCCGCGGCCGCTCCACGTCATGGAGGTTACCTGAGCACGAGCTTGCGCCCGTTCCAGTCGAGGATCTTCATTCTCATCCCGTAAACGCTCTCCAGCAGCGGCTCCTGGAAGATCTCGTCCGGCCGGCCGCTGGCGACCACCTCCCCGTTCTTCATGAAGACCATGGAGTCCGCATACTGAACCGCCATCTCCAGGCTGTGCAGGGTGACCAGGATCGTCTTTTGCTTTTCGATCGCCAGTTTCCTGACCAGCTGCAGGACCTCGGTCTCATGTTTGGGGTCGAGAAAAGTGGTCGGCTCGTCCATCAACAGGATCGCTGATTTCTGGGCCAGAGCCCGGGCGATCAACACGAGTCGGCGCTCCCCGCTGCTGAGCTCGCTGATCGAACGTCCGGTGTATTCGCTCAGGCCGACGAACTCGAGCGCCTCCTCGGCGGCCTTTATATCTTCCTGCGACGGCAGGGCGAAAGGCGAGATATAGGCCGCCCGCCCCATTAAAACGAAATCGGCGACCTGGTAGTTGAAGACCGTGTCGTGCTCCTGGGGAACATAGCCGATGAGCCGGGCCCGCTCCTGGCTTCTCAAAGACATGATGTCCCGGCCGTCGATGAACAGCGATCCTTTTGAGGCCGGAAGGACGGCCCCGATGCATTTCAGGAAGGTCGTCTTCCCGGCGCCGTTCGGCCCGACGATCGCTGTGATTTTGGCGCTCTCGAACTTGAGCGCCTCCACCTTGAGCGTAAAATTCTTATAGCTGAAGGACAGGTTTACGACGCGAACGCTCACAGCCAGACCTTCTTGGTTTTTTTCAGCAAAGCAAGGAAGATGGGAATCCCGACCAGGCTGGTGAAGATGCCGATCGGGATCTCGAGCGCGGAGACTCCCCGGATGATGTCGTCGGCCACCAGCATGATGCTCGCTCCCATGGCGGCGGACATAGGGATGACCAGCCGGTTGTCCGCCCCGAACATCAACCGGACGAAATGCGGCACGATGAACCCCACCCAGCCGATGATGCCGACGATGGACGTCCCGGCCGCGGTGATCAGGGTCGTGGCCGCGATGACCAGCATTTTCTCCCGGCGGACGTTGACGCCGAGGGAGCGGGCCTCTTCATCGCTCATCGACAGGACATTCAGCCGCCAGCGGAGCAGGAACAGAAGGATGAGCCCGACGGCGATGAGCGGCAGGGAGATGGCCAGGTCCTTCCAGGAGGCCAGCGACAGGCTGCCCATCAGCCAGAAGAAGAGGGCCTGGAGGACGTAGGGGCTGGCAAAAAATTCGACCAGGGACAGAAGCGCCGAAAAGAAGGCGGTCACGATGATCCCGGTGAGGAGGAGCGAAATGAAGTGGGACTCGGCCTGGCCGGAGATCAGGAGGACCACCCCGACCGCGACGAAGGCGAAAACGAAGGCCCCGATCTGAGGAGGGAACGCCCGACCCAGGAAGACCAGGGAGAGCGCCGCGCCGAAAGCCGCCCCGGAGGAGATGCCGAGGATGTATTCATTGACCAGCGGATTTTTGAAGAGCGCTTGTAGCGAGGCCCCGGACACAGAGAGGGCGGCGCCGATGGCCACGGCCAAAAGGAGCCGGGGAAGCCGGATGCGCAGCAGGATATCGCGGTAAGCATCCGGCACCTCCGGATGGGAAGAGGGCGAAAACAGGGAAATCACGGTTTTATAAAGACCGCCCGGAGAGATCGCATAGCTGCCGATGCTCAACGAAATCAGGAAGAGGAGCAGCGGCAGGGCCAGGAAGAAAACGCGCCAGGCCTTTCCTCGCTTAGAGGCTTGTCCAATCATCGAAATCCAGGGTTTTTAGCAGAGTCGAAAAAATATTTTTCTTGCGGTAAAACGTCTCGAAAATCGCGTTGCCCTCTTTCTCGAGGTCGAGCCGGCCGAACTTTTCGGGGTGGAAAAGCCGGGCCAGGTAGAGTGTCTCGGCCAGCACGCCGGCCGGGTCCCACCAATACCAGAACCCGAACGTGTAGTAGACTTTTTTCGAACGGACCGCTCTTACGGACCGAAGCCGAGCGTCACTGCTCACTCCCTCCACGGTGACCTGTCTCTCTCCGGGAAGGTAATTTCCGTGGATGAGAATGATCTCAGGGTCCCATTTGAGGATCTGCTCGAGGTTGACGATCGTCCCGATGGCCCCCGAAAAAGAAGGCAGGAGGTTTTCAGCGATGTTCCTCCCGCCGGCTGTGTCGACGGGCTCGTAAAAGACCGGGGTGCGGACCAGGGAAGACCAGAAAGCGAGGTAGACGACCGGTTTCTCTTCCTCCGGCAGCGGGCCGACGGAGTCGGTGATGAACCGAACCTTCCGGCGGAAATAGCGGACCAGTTCCCCGGCCCGTTCCTCCAGGCCAGTCAAAGCCCCCACCAATTCGATCTCTTCAAGCAGCTTGTCGAACCTTCCCATGGAAGCGACCGCCGCCACCGGGATACCGAGGCTCCGCTCGATGGAATCCGGGACCTGCTGCTCGGTCGGTGAGCAAAAAATAACGTCCGGGTCGAGCCGGACGACCAGCTCCCTGTTCAAGCTTTCGTCCGGCTGGGAGACGACCGGCAGCTGCGCTCCTTCGGGGAAGATGATCTTGAACAGATGGTCGTTGCGCTTAACGAAATAATCCAACCCCACTAGGCGTTCCCCTGCCCCGAGAGCAATGAGGATCCGCGTGATCTCCGGCTGGAGAGAGAGGATCCGCTCCGCCCGGGGGGGGATGGCCACGTTGCGGCCGAGGGTGTCCCTGAGACCCGGTTTTTGGCCTGGCCGGGCGGCCCAGGAAAAAACGGCCGCCGCCAATAAAAGGATCGGGACAATACCCCAGGGAACAACGGCGTTCCGCAAACTGCTGGGACGTATTTCATTCATCGGCCAACTGCAAAACAACACCTCATTATAGGGGATTCGGGGCAAAACTTAAACGCCCCCTTCTTCCTGATTCTTCACTCCCCTCTGCGATTTCTCTCAATAGACAGGGAATCGAAATGCGGCTGGGATGGCTAGGACCTACAAAAACAGGAGGCGGCCGAATGAATCGGGGCGATGAAAATCCGGCCTGTCCGATGCCACCGGGCTCCAGGCGCCGTAATGAGGGATCTCCGTCTCATCCCCGCACTTGTAGAAATTCGCTCGGGCGATATGACCCGGAGCGATTCTTTCTCCGTAGTGCTTTTCGAACACGCTGAGCGGCAGCCGGTAGGCCAAGGCCCAGAATTCAGCCCCGTGGACACCTTCAACAGGTTGGCTGACTGACGGGGCGATCTGGAAATCCTTGATGTCTTCACGGGCTATGGCCTTCCGCCGAGCGCGGTCGGGCCCGATGGCGATGAGGGCCGCCCCCAAGGCGTTCGTCTCGAGATTGATATACCCGATCGTCTTTTCCGGAAAGGGGTCGATGAACAGCTCGACACAGCTGTCCTTGTAAACAGGGTTCTGGAATCCGGTGAACCGGGCCCTGATCTTCGACTCGAACACCTTGAAAAAGAGATAGAGGTACCGGCGGCTGTAGCAGGCGCGGATTTCGACCCGCGGGCGGTAGCCGTTGTCGAGCCAGAGGTAGTGGTCGATGGTCGTGACCGGGAGGGCGTTCCAGAAGGAGGGCTTCCCGGGAACGAGAAAATCCCCGTCGATCCTGGCGACTCGATATTCGGGACGCTCCTCCATCCAACGTCTCCGAATGGGGGAGCCTGTATCCTGCTCCTCAGGCCGTTTCACGCTGCGCCCGGTCTTTCAGGAATTCGGGCAGGGCGAAGGCGGCACGATGGACGTCCAGGTTGTAGAACTTCAGCTTTTTCGGAGGACGCCTTCGCTGGGTTCGCAAGGGATCAATGCGGTCGGAGAGAAAAGCATAGCACCACAGCCCCCCTGGATATGTCGGCACCGGCCCGAGATAATAGAGGGCCGACTTGAAGAGCGCCTTGAGAAAGCGCCTTTTTTTTCTGAGATGTTCGAGGTGATAGAGCGGCGCGCCGGCCTGGGCGGCGATCGTCCCGTCCGGCCGGAGACACCTCTTCAGCGCTGCGAAAAAACTCTTCTGGTGCAGGATGGCCGAGGGTCCGACGGGATCGGAGGAATCCACCACGATGACGTCGAACCGGCGGTCGGTCTCACGGATGTAACGGTTCCCGTCGTCCACGACGATCTCCGCCCGGCGGTCCCCGAACGACGCCGCCAGCCCGGGAAATTGCTTCCGGCAGACTTCGATCACCCGGACGTCGATCTCCACCAGCACGGCACTCTTCACCGGATAACGAAGGACCTCCCGGAGGGCTCCCCCGTCCCCGCCGCCGACGACCAGGACATCCTCGGGACGCGGGTGTGACATCATGGCCGGGTGGACGAGCATCTCGTGATAGAAGAATTCGTCCTTCTCTGTCGTCTGCACCAGACTATCCAGGAGCAGTACACGGCCGTAGGAATCGGTCTCGTAAACCTCCATTTTCTGGTAGGGCGTCCTCTCGGAGAGAAGCCTCCGCCTCGCCCGGAAAAAGATCCCGTTCGACGGGGTGTGAAATTCCCGGATCTCGGTTATTTTCATGACTCTCGACCCTCGGCGCAATTATAGTGAGGCCCTTCCGCGGTTGTCAATTGAAGAAGAACGGGGCTCAGTACTGGCGGGTGATCTTGACGTCCCGGTAGTACTTCTTGAGGATCTCTTTGTAGCTCGCCCCGGACTGGGCCATCCGGAAGGCGCCCACCTGGCAGAGACCGACGCCGTGTCCCCATCCTCTCCCTGAGAACAGGTAATGAGTCACCCGGCCCCCTTCATCGAACTCCCTGTCCAGCGTGAAGAGGATATCGCGCAACCCCAGGACCCAGCGAATCTTTAGGCCTTTGACGATAACCTGGCTCTCTGTCCCGATGATCTGAAGCTCCGTGACCCGCCGCGACTTGCCCCTCGCCTGGACGACGATATCCTGGAGCTCTCCGATCGGGTAATATTCGTTGATCCTCTTCTCCAGTTCTAGGCGAGTCTGCCGGACCTGCCAGCGGTGATACGGCGAGCCCCGGTCCAGGGTCGCGGAGACGGCCGGATAAGAGACCTCCAGGAAACGGATCTCGCCCCCCTTCTCGATCCAGCGGACATCCTCGCCGCCGAGGAGATAGAGCCTGGCGGCAGGAGAGGTCTCGCCGGCCTGGGTGCGGAAGAGAAAGACGTCAGGCGATAGGGGGATGATCCGACTCTCGCCGTCCACTTCCACCTCCATCTCTCGCTTCTTGGTCAGGCTGCGGAACCGACCCTTTTCCCGCGGGTCGAAATAGTTGCGGATAGCCTTGCTCAGGATATACACCATTTCACCCCGCGTGGCCGTCCGGGTTTCATCCACCATCTCGGGCAATGAGGGGAAGATGCCGCTGTGGATGAGGTAAGCAAGGCTGCCCCTGGTCTTGGCGCTGACCGGCGGGAAATCCCGGAGGACGAATTCTACTTCGCTGGGCAGCATCAGGTTGTTGACCCTGTCCTCCCACTGGAAAGACGTGACGATCAGCCGGGCAAGGTTCGAGAAATTCAGGATGGTTTCTTCAGGAAGGGATACCTCGCGGGACCGGCCGACCAAGGCGAGCGCCCGCTCGATCCAGCGAGAGGCTTCTTCGGACCTCGCCGGCTCCAGGAAATAAGAGGGATTGGTTTCGCGCGGGATGACTCCCGCGCCGATCAGCATGGCCGCCTCGCGCTCGATCGCTCGCCCGTTCATCCAGAGGGAAACGAGCGGCCGGGTTTCGAGAGTCCATTCTTTTTGCTTCTCGTAGGTGCATTCGGTGCTCTTGAGATACGGCTGGGGCCGGCCCTCGAAAACATTTTCGACGTCCTCGGTCATCCCGCCGCAGGTGCTGGTATAGAGGGCGTTGATAAGCTTGCCCTTGTAGACGGCCACTTCCCCTCTGGTTTCCTCCACGGCCCGGCTGCTCTCGGCATGTTCGGCGCTCAGGCCGCCGTAAACCTGGCATTTCGGGGTGTCGCAAAGGTCGAACCCAAGGGTCCGGTTTTGCCCCATGTTCTTGATGGCGTAAGTCCGGGCGGCGACCGCCTGGGCCTTGAGCGCCTCGAAGGAATTGAATTGGTCCGGAGACATCTCTTCGGGGACGACGCCCCTGAGGTAGTTCTCCAGGTTCAGGATGTTCACGAGAACGAGCCCTTTGGGGCTGGCGCGTAAAACAAAGATTCCCCTGTATTGAATCCCGTTATAAAAGAGATAGCTTTGCTGGTCCGAAGGTATGAAATAGATAACGGTCTCTTTGTTCAAGGTTTTGAGCTCGTCGCCGACCAGGACCCAGACAGGATGGGATTCCTCCTCGGTGACTTCCTCCCTCAGGATCCAGACTTCCTTGATGCCCAGCCGGTTCAGCTCCTTGATAAAACCGAGGGCCTCGCTGCGAGTGAGGAAATCCCCGACCCGGACCTGGTAAAGGGTGTCTGCCCCGGCTTCATGCTCAGAAACGACAGATACCATCCGGCTGACATCCGGGCGGAGCCGGGCGGCCAGCCTTTCGGCCTCTACCCTCTTGGCTGTCCGAGCGACCTGAAGAACGAATTTTTCGGTGAGTTTTTCCTTGTGCCCCTTGACGTTGATCTCATCCATGTCCCTGGCCAGGAGCCGGTAATCGGCGCCGACTTCATAGACCTTCATGCCGGAAGAAGCCCGGATGGTGAGCGTCTCGAGGTTAACGCCCAGCCCGATTTTGATGACCGGATTCTTGATTAAAAAGCCCTGAAAAAACTGGTTCTCCTCTCCGAACTCGGGCGGTTTCCCGGCCAGGAAAAAAAGGGCAAGGAACGCCCCGATAAAGTACTTGCCGTGCCTGGGGTGTGGCTTGATCATGAGCTGACAGAATCCGGACCAGATTATAAGAGACGAAGAACGATTTTGTCAAGTAAAATCTTCAATCTGTGCTACCTCAGAATATGCTGACTACAAGATATTGTAGTTAATATTAGCTATTTACACTTATTATATATCATAAAATGAGGATTTTGTCAACCTCACACCCCAGCCCAACCGGCAGGCAGGCAATCGTAATCTCTATTCGAGCCGGCGCAGCTCCGGCACAAAAACAGCGATCAGCGAACAAAAAACGAGCAGAATGCCCCCGTTGACCAAGACCGCCGCCGTCTCTCCGAAATGCTGGGCGACGGCTCCGATCCAGAGCGCTCCGATCGGCAAAAAACCGAAAAAGGTCAAGCTGTAAAGACCCATGACCCGGCCGCGGAGCTCGTCCCTGACCAGCGTCTGGATCAGAGCGTTGGCCAGGTTGAAGATGAGAATTGCCGCCGCTCCGTTGCCGATCAAGACGACGAGCGTCAGAGGCAGCCAGCGGATCCAGGCAAATGCGAGGATCAGGCTCGGAAAAACGAATGATCCCAGGGTGAGCAGCCGGCCCCTGAAATCAAAGCGGCCGAGGGAAGCGATGAGAAGAGCGCCGATGAGGGCGCCGGCTCCCCGCGCCGAGTACATCCAGCCGTTCGTCGCCGCGTTGCCCTGGAGGATTTTCACCGCCCAGGCGGGAAGAAGCACGATAAAGGAGACTCCGAAGAGGCTCGTCACTACAACCAGACCGATCAGAGCACGAATCATCTTATGGCCGAGCACATAGCAGAAACCCTCTTTGAGATCATGGAGAGAGGAGGTCAGCGGAGCCGGCCGAGCGAGGCGCTCCAGTCGCATCAGGCAGAGGGCGGCGATGACGGCGCCGAAGGAGATGCCGTTGATCACGAAGCACCAAGCCGGGCCGGCAAGCGCATAGGTTATCCCGGCCACGGCCGGGCCGACCGCCGTGGCCGAATTGAAGATCGTCGAGTTGAGGGCGATGGCATTGGTCAGGTCGTCCCGCCCTACCATTTCGGGGACAAAGGCATGCCGGGCGGGAGCGTCGAAGGCATTGGCGACTCCGAGGAGGAAGGCCAACAGGACGATGTGCCACGGACGGACAATCCCCAGAAAGCTCAAAGCCGCCAAGAGAAAAGCAAGGATCATCATCGAGGTCTGGGTGATGAGAAGGAGGGTTCGCCGCGGCACCCTGTCGGCGACGACTCCGCCATAGGGCATGAAAAACCAGCTTGGCAGGCCGGCGGCGAATCCAACAAAGCCCAGGTAGGCCGAGGAATGGGTGAGCTCGTAGACGAGGAAACCCTGGGCCGTGACTTGCATCCAGGTGCCGAAGAGGGACACCATCTGCCCCCAGAACCAGAGCCTGTAGTTGCGATGATGCAAAGATGTAAAAATCTGCCGGAAACTGAGCTGGCGCCGGAAACTCTCGAACGGAGCGATGATCATAACTGTGTTCTGAAAATCCGGCATTCTATCGCAATCTGTTCCCTAAGACAATAGGTTCATCTCCGAGAAGGAGATGCTTCCTTTTTCATTTGAAAATCGGGAGCGGTTCCATTACAATCAATGGACATATCGAACAGGAGGAAAGCATGAAGAAATCATTGTCTCTTATCGTTTGTGCGGTCTTTCTTCTGGCCCTTGTTTCGGCTCCTGCTTATTCCCAGACGGCGCAAGACATCCTGGCCAAGCATATCGAAGCCCAGGGTGGGGCGAAGGCGCTGGCGGCAGTCAAGGACACGACCATCAGCGGCACCATGGATTTGGTCTCGTATGGGATGAGCGCCACCCTGACGATGTACCAGAAAGAGCCCAACAAGATGCGCATGGACATCGAGGTGATGGGCATGGTCATCACCCAGGCCTATGACGGCGAGATCGCCTGGACGGTCAATCCCCAGACCGGCGCGACGGAGCAGATGCCCGAAAACATGACTCAAGAATTCAAACGGCAGGCCATGGGCAACGACGCTCTCCTCAACCCCGAAAAATGGGGGATCAAGTACGACTTCATGGGCAAAGAAAAGATCGATGACAAGGAGTGCCTTGTCCTGACCCAGACGACATCAGACGGGCATGTCACGACAATGTACCTTGACCCCGTCACCTACCTGACCTACAAGACAAAGGGAAAAACGATCGGACAGGACGGTGGGGAAGTCATGGCCGAGTCGATCGTCGGTGACTACAAGAAGGTCGATGGCATCCTCGTCGCCCATTCCATGACCACCTACCAGAACGGCCAGGAGTTCATGAGGATGACGATCACCAAGGTCGCCTTTAACTCGGGCCTGGAAGATTCCCTTTTCCAGATGGCCAAATAGGATTTGGTCAGAGAGCCCTGTCGAGCGCATCGATGGGCTCGTCTACGGAGATGATCTCCGTCAGGGGTATGTTGAGGGCCGGACTTTCTCCCATCCGGAGTCGGCCTTCTCCTTTGTCGTTCCCGGCGGCTGGAAGGTCGCCAACACACCGGCCCAGGTCGTGCGCTAACTCCCGGCCTCTTTAAGCACGCTGTGGGCCAGTCGGAGCGCCCGCAGGCCCTCCTCGCCCGTGACCTTAGAGGTTTTGCCGAGCCGAATGCAGTCGAGGAAGTTCCGGAGCTCTTTCTTGAGCGGCTCCTCTTTCTGGATTTTCAGTGTCTTGATGTTGGTCTGGCGGCGGTCCAAGGGAAAGACGACGACCTCCTGGTCGATGTAATCGATCGAATAATAGACGGTCGGTTCAAAGATCCTCAGCTTCCTCACCTTCCCCTGGTGAACGCGGCTGGCCGTCAGGGTGGCCACGCACCCCCCCTTGAACTCCAGACGGGCGTTGGCGATATCGACCTTCTCGGAGAGCACGTGAATCCCCGACGCCCGGATGACGCTCACCTCGTCCTTGATCAAGGCCATAATGATATCGAGGTCATGGATCATCAGGTCAAGGACGACGTCGATATCGAGCGAACGGGCCGAGAACGAACCCAGCCGCTGGACCTCGACGAACCGCGGTTCCCGGATCAGCGTCTCTACGGCTTCAACGGCCGGGTTGAACCTCTCCAGATGCCCGACCTGAAAGACTTGACCGCTTGCCCTGGCCTCCTCGACAAGCTGCTCGGCCTGCTCGACAGTCTCGGTGATCGGCTTCTCCACCAGGACCGATTTTCCGTTGCGCAGGAGTTTCAGGGAGATGGAAAAATGCTCCGAGGTCGGCGTGGCCACGATGGCCGCGTCGACTTCGTCCATCATCTCCTCGTAGTTCTGGTAATAAGCGACGCCGTGCCGGTTCCCGATCTCCACGGCCTTCTTGAAATCGACATCGGCCACTCCCTTGAGATCCGCTTCCTCCAGATAGGAAAGGATGCGCGCATGCTGGGTTCCCAGATAGCCGACACCGATAATCCCGACTCTGACCTGATCCATCGATTTCCTCCGAATTCAGCCGAGCGCCCGAACCACGATAGCCGCGCCGTGGGCGTCCGCCAGGGCGACCGCCGCTTCCCGCTGGAAGAAGGCGACCTTGGCGGCTTCGAGTCCGAGCGCGGCCCCTCCCGAGCGGACGAGCGCCCTCACCGTGTCCAGGCCGACGGCCGGGACATCGAGCCTCATATCCTGGGCTGTCCGGCCGGCCTTGACCACAACGAAGCCGGGTCCGGCCAGGCGCCCGCCTCTCCTGATCGTCACGTCCGTCCCCTCGATGCCCTCCACCGCCACGATCGACCTGCCCTTGACGACCAGCGTCTGGCCGATCTCCAAATCGGCGAGCCGACGGGCCATCCTCAGCCCGAAATCGATGTCTCCCAGCACGTCCGGCGAAAGGATTTTCCGAGTGAGCACTCCCGGCCTGCAGAAATGGGACTCCAGAAGAGAGCCGGGATTCAAGATCTTGAGTCCGCCGGCCTCCAGGAAGCCGAAGGCGGCTTCGAGAAGCGCCGTGGCCGATCGTTCTTTGACTCCCCTTAAGAGCTTCCGGGTTTCAGCGTCCATAAGATCCGGCCGGAAAACGACGCTCGGCCGGACCTTGCCCAAAAACATGATCTCGGAAACCTCGTTTTTCTTGAAAAAGGCCAAGGCCTTTCCGAGCTCTCCCGGCTTGACCGCTGCGAACACCTCGGCCGTCCTCTTGACTCCCGGCCGGGTTTCCCCATCGATCCCGAGAACGACAGGGCAGAGCCCGCTACGACGCAGGTCGGACACGGCTGCGGCTACGAACCGGCCCGAACCGGCGACTATCCCGATTCGTCGTCCCATGTCCCCGACGGCTTCTTGATAATACCTCTCTTGGAGGCCTGAATGAACCGGATGATCTCATCGCGGTCTTCCCCTGCCGGGATCCGGGCCTGGATCTGTTCGACGGCCTGCTGGGTGTTGAGGTCTGAATAGAAGAGGATCTTGAATATCTCCTTGACGGTCTGGATACGCTCCCGGCTGAACCCCCGCCTCCGCAGGCCGATCGCGTTCAGGCCGTATAAAAGAACAGGGCGCATCCCGGCGACCTTGGCGAAAGGAACGACATCATGGGTCACGACGGTGTATCCCCCGATGTAGGCAGACTTCCCGATACGGCAGAATTGGTGGACGCCGACGAAGGCGCTGAGGGTGGCGTGGTCGTCGACCGCACAATGGCCTCCCAGTGTCGAGCCGTTGGTGAAGACCACGAAATTTCCGACCCGGCAATCGTGGGCGATATGAGAGTAGGCCATGAAGTAGTTGTCATTCCCGATGGAGGTCAGCCCGCCGCCTGTGACGGTGCCTCGATGGACGGTTATGAACTCGCGGAAGACGTTCCGGTCGCCGATCCTGACCTTGGTCTCCTCCTGACGGTAAGCCACATCCTGCGGTTCGCCGCCGACGACCGAAAAGGGAGAGAACAGGCAGGATTCCCCGATCTCCGTAGACCCCAGTATCTGGATATTCCCCTCGAGCCGGGTGCGGCCGTGGATAACGGTCTTCTCCCCGATGACACAGTGGGGACCGATCCAAACACCCTCCCCGAGCTGGGCCTGAGGGTGGACAACCGAGGTCGGATGGACGAAGACCTCACTTGAGCGCATTCGCCTCCTTGAGGTCGATGATGGCCGCCGAGATCTCCCCTTCGGCGACGATCTCTTTGTTCACGGTCGCCCTTCCCTTTATCGTCGCAAATCGCGCCCGGACCTTGACGATCTCAGCTTGAAGCTCGATCTGGTCCCCGGGGACGACGATCTTCCGGAACTTGACGCTCTGGATCTTGCTCAGGACAACGAGCTTTTTCGCCGGCTCGGGAAGGGAATGGTAAAGCAGGATTCCGCCCGCCTGGGCGACCGCTTCGACGATCAGGACTCCCGGCATGATCTTGACCTCGGGGAAGTGGCCTTCAAAGAAGGACTCGTTGGCGGTGACGTTCTTGATGGCTTTGATGGACTTGCCGGGTTCTATGCTAATGACCCGATCCACCAGGAGAAAGGGGTAGCGGTGGGGCAGAAACCGGAGAATCTCTTCGATTTTGAACACGGTCCTGGCTGGAACGGTGTTTATTTGGCCGGAGGAGCGGCTTTTGAAATGTCGTATCTCCGGATGACCTCAACGGTCATGTCGATGGTGGGATTGAAATAGACGGCCCCGCTCCGGGCCAGGTCGAAGACCAGGTCGATGCCCTTCTCTTTTCCCATCGCCTCGATGATCGGGATCAGCTCACTCTGGATCTTGTTGAAAAGCTTCATCTGCAAGTCCTGGAAATCACGCCCGGCATCTTCGGCCACCCGCTTTCTTTCGGTCTGCTTCCTCTGCAGGTCGGCATTCATGTTGTAGAGGGCTTCCTCGGACAGGGTGAGGCGCTGGGTATTGATCCTGGTCTCGAGCTGGCGGATGTCGTCGTCGAGCTTGGTCAGGGCGGCCTGGTTGGACTTGTCCTTTTCCTGAAGTCTGGCGATGACTCTCTTCCCTTCGGCGGATTTCTCCAGGACGTCCTGGGAGTTGATGACGCCGATCTTGGGGAACTGCTGAGCGGAGCCGAGGGCAACGGCGGCAACCAAAAGGGAAAGGAATACGAGCGCTCGCATCGGGCTTTTCTTCATGGTCGATATCCTCCTAATCAAAATGTTGTCCCTATGGCGAACCGAATATTGAGGTTGGTATCACCGGGATAGATCAAACGATTATTATAGGCCAAAATGAGCCGAAAAGGAACACGCAGCGCCGGGACGAAGATCCGGGCCTCGATCCCGGCCGAGCTGAACATATCGCGGAAATTGATCTTTTGCTCTTCGAGATAGGTGTTGCCGATATCGTAGAAAAGGATGACGTTCAGGGGGCCGCCGATCTGGAACTGATATTCGGCGTTGAAGATGACGGATTTCATTCCGCCGATCAGTTGTCCTTCCTCTGTCCTCGGGCCGATCGAATAGATATCGTAGCCGCGGATATCCCGTTCTCCGCCCATATAGAACCTTTCCCAGAAAGGAATATCCGATCCGCCGGACCGTTTGATGAATTGGTACAGCAGATGGAATCCGAAGACCTGCTTGCCGAGCGTCGGTCGCCAGAAGGTGAACTCGAGCTTGGGCTTGACGAAGTCGACTTCGCCTCCGAGCGGGCCGCCGGCGTACTTCAGCGAGGCCAGGAGCATGGTGCCGCGGGTGGGAGTCAGCGGGCTGTCGACGGTGGACCTGTAGATCGTCGGGATGATGGCGCTGACCGCATACTTGCCGTATCCATAACCGGGATAGTACCCGGAATAATAGCTGGAGTAGCCCAGGGAATAGTAAGGATCATACTCGGTACCCGTGGAAGGCTTGATGTCGACGTTCTCATAGCTGTAGGTGAGGTTGCCGCGGAGATATCCTTTGATCCTGGCGCCCATGATGAAGTCTGCGCCGCGGCCTTTTCGTTCATAAAGGTAAGGATAGATGAGATAGCGGTCGTAGAGATTGATCCCGAGCGTCAGGGGCAGGTCAAAAACATAGGGCTCGGAGAATCCGAGGACATAGTTCTTGATCCTTTTGCCGTACTGGGCGGTCAGCTCCACGTTCTCGCCGGCCCCGAGAAAATTCACCGTCGAGTAGCTCAACATGACGAAGAAGCCCTCGTAGCCGCTGTAACCGGCCGTGAACTGGATGTTGTTCCTCTGGAGCTCCTTGACGTTGACGACCGCCTCGATCTGGGTGGGGTCCTCGGGGTTCGGCCTGATGTCCGGCTCTTTCTCCAGGTCCACCAGGCCGAGCTGCTTGACGCGAAGGATGCTGTCCTTGAACAGCGCCAGGCTGAACCGATCTCCTTCCCGCAACAGCATCTCCCGGCGGATGACCTTGTCCTTGGTGTAGGTGTTGCCCCGGAAGTCCAGCCGGTGGAGATAGGCCACTTCCCCTTCATAGACAGTATAGGTCACGTTGACGCGTTTGTTCTTGGGGTCGAGGCTCTCGACAGGCTGGACCTGGGCATAGAGAAAGCCGATGTTGCGATAGGCCTCGCCGATATCCTCGACGCTTTTCTCCCTGACCTTGGTGCTGTAGATGTCGCCCTTCTCGAACTTGATCAGACTGCGGAGGTAATCCGTGGAGATGGCCTTGTTGCCGTCCACGGCCACTTCACCCACGGAATACCGATAGCCGGCGTTCACCGGGAAGATGATCTTGATCATCTTCTGCTTTTTAAGAAAGACCGTCGTCTTGGTCATCTCCTCGATGCGGGGCTCGTCGACGGTGGCCTCCATGTAGCCGAGCTCCTGAAACTTGGCCTTGATATTGTCGATCTCTTCCCGGAGCCGGTTCTCTTTGTAGACATCCTTTCCGCCGACCCAGGAGATGAGGCTGTGAGGCCGGTTCGAGTCCATGGCCAGCTGGAGCTCGCTCTGGGGGACTTTCGGCAGGCCGACGAAGAGGACTTCGCCGACCCGGACCTTGGGCCCCTCATCGATCTTGAAGAGCACCTCCACCTCGTTCTGGCCCTTCCGGTCCGTCTGCACATCGACCTTGGCGGCATAGAGCCCCTTCTCCAGAAGGAGGTCCATGATGGTATCCTTGACTTTCTGGACCTTGGCAGAGCTATAGTAGGAATAAGGCAGGATATAATCGTCTTTCTCCTTGAGTTTGTTGACGATATCGTCCTCTTTAACCTTCTTTCCCGTCTTGTAATTGATCGCCTTGATCACCGGGTTCTCCTCGACGAAGATCTTGACGACCTTCCCCGTTGTCCCGTTCTGCTCTTCGATCCGGATGTCGGAGAAGAATCCCGTCGACCAGAGAACCCGGAAATCCTTCCGCAGCGAGTCCTCGCTGAAATAATCCCCCTCTCGGGAGGTCAGGTAATAGAGAATTGTCTCCCGGCTGACGCGCTCGTTGCCGACGATATCAATCTTTTCTACACGCTCCTGGCCGGGCAGGGCCAGGGGGAAAAAAAGAGGGATCAAAAGCCAGACTAACTTCTTCATTTCCTTATCCTTATACCATATCGTCGCGATTTTTCCAAGCTCCAGCGGAGAGGGGTCGGCTTCCCGGCCTTTCCAAATTTTTATAACGACAGGCGGGTCAAATGCGTTTCAACTGCCCGGCCTCCATCATATAGACCTTCCGGCAGTAGGCGGCGATCTTCTCATTATGGGTGACGATGATCGAGGAAAGGCCCTTCCTGGCATGCAGGTCTTGGATCAAGGCCATAATGGCCTCCCCGCTCCTCCAGTCCAGGTTGCCGGTAGGCTCGTCGGCCAGGAGAAGCCTGGGCTCGTTGACCAGGGCGCGGGCGATGGCCACGCGCTGTTGCTCTCCTCCCGAGAGCCGGCTGGGCTTCTGCTCTGTTTTGTCTTCGAGAAAAACCTCTTTCAGGATCGCCCTGGCCCGGAGAACGGCCTGGCGCCCGTCCGTCCCTTTTATCAGAAGCGGAAGAAAGACGTTCTCCAGGGCCGTGAATTCGGGCAGCAGATGGTAGAATTGAAAGACGAACCCGATCTTCTCATTGCGCAGGCGGGCCCGCTCCTTATCGTCTTTGGCCTGGATATCCTCGCCTTCCAGATAGATCGTCCCCTCGGTCGGCCTGTCCAGGGCGCCGAGCAGGTTGAGGAAGGTCGTCTTCCCGACTCCGGATGCCCCCATGACGGCCACCAGGTCACCCTGCTCGAGCCTGAAATCAAGTCCCTCGAACACCCGGAGCACACCCCTGGGCAGAGGGTACGTCTTGCCGACTTTCTCGGCGACGATTAGATTATCCATATTTCAAAGCCACTACGGGGTCGACCTTGGAAGCGCGGTGCGAGGGGAACAGAGTCGAGAGGAGACTGATGGAGAGGCTGACCCCGATAATGATCAACAGATCGGTCGGTTTGATATGAAAAGGGACGTAGGTTATCTGGTAGATGTCGACCGGGACTTTGATCAACTTGAAGGTATTGGCCAACCAGCAGCAGAGGAGTCCGAGGACGACGCCGGCGCTCGTCCCGATGACTCCGATCATCGCTCCTTGGAGGAAGAAGATCTTTCGGACGCTCCTGGAGGTGGAGCCGATGGCCAACAGGATGCCGATGTCCCGCGTCTTCTCCATGACCATCAGGATGAGTGTCGCGATGATGTTCAGGGCGGCCACGATCACGATCAGGGTGATGGTTAGGAACATGATGTTCTTTTCCAATTTCAGAGCCGAGAACAGGGAGCGGTTGAGCTCCATCCAGGTGGTCACGTAGGTCGTCGGCGGCAAAACATGCCGCAGTTCCTCAGCGACCTCGGGAGCCCGGAAGATGTCGGCGATCTTGAGCTGGAGATGGTTAATCCTCCCTTCCAGGTTGAAAAATCTCTGAGCCGAGCGCAGCGAGATGAGGGCCGTCGCGGAGTCGAATTCGTAGAGGCCGGTGGAGAAGATACCGGTGACCACGAACTTCTTCTGCTTGGGAATCGGCCCCAGGGGAGAAAGCCGGGATGAGGAGGTCAGCACGATGACCACGTCCCCGATGTTCGCGCCGGTGGAGAAAGCGAGATCCCGGCCGAGGAGGATGCCCTCCTGCGGTGAATCGGTGGGCAGTTCACCCTGATCCAGGTTTTCCAGCCAACTATAACTTTTCTTATCGAGCTCGAAATCGACCCCCTTGAGCATCCCTCCCTTGCTCTTGTATGGCCCGCTGATAAGCACCATGTCATAGATGATGGGCGACACTACCCGGACGCCTTTGACGCCGCGCACCTTGTCGATCAGCTCTTCGTAGCCGGCCAGCCCTTCTCCGCTCAGATCGGAGACCATGATATGAGAGGTTGCGCCCAAAATCTTGTCCTGGACGTCCTCCTGGAACCCGGTAATCAGAGCCAGAGCGATGACCAGGGCCATGACCCCGATGGCAATCCCCAGAGTCGAGATGAGGGTGATCACCGAGACAAAAGCCTGCCTCCTTTTCGCCTTGAGGTAGCGTGAAGCAATAAAGAACTCGTAGCTCATCAGACCCTGGCTATTTCGGTCTCAACAGCGGAAAAAGGATGACCTCGCGGATCGATCTCCGGTTGGCCAGGAGCATGGTCAGGCGGTCGATCCCGATCCCCTCCCCTCCCGTGGGCGGGAGGCCGTACTCGAGAGCCTGGACGTAATCCAGGTCGATCCAATGGGATTCCTCATCCCCTTTCTTTTTCTCCTCGGCCTGCTGCTCGAAGCGCCGCCGCTGCTCCTGAGGGTCGGAGAGCTCGCTGAACGCATTGGCGATCTCCATCCCGGCCACGATGAGCTCGAAGCGCTCCGTCTCCTCGGGATTGTCGCGGGAGGCCTTGGCCAGGGGAGAGATTTCCTTAGGGATGTTGGTGACGAAGGTCGGCTGGACGATCCTGGGTTTGACCAGCTTATCGAAAATGAGATCAAGAGCTTTTGCATGAGAGAGAGGC